>Ga0208304_10001315_pt1 | contig 12034 bp, 2 predicted proteins | sample ColrivemetaGS713_FD_187603 | JGI IMG/M metagenome (GOLD analysis project Ga0208304, IMG submission 187603) | Estuarine microbial communities from the Columbia River estuary - Flood tide ETM metaG S.713 (SPAdes) (version 2) | ecosystem: Environmental > Aquatic > Marine > Intertidal zone > Estuary... | reverse complement strand
TTCTTGTAAAATTAATTGGAGTTAAGTTACAAGCCTTATCCCAAGTAAAGTTCGCCTCTGGAGACTCGTTTAGGGTAATGGTTTTTGTTACTGTATTCTCACAACCAAATTCTGAAGTAGTTTTTAACTTGATAGTTTTTGTACCTGCAGTAGAGAAAGCGTGCTTCGGATCTGCATCTCTAGCAATGTCACCATCTCCAAAATCCCATGCGTAACCCATTTTAGCTCCGTTTGGAATGGTAGATGAATTTGTAAACTCAATTTGCTCGAAGTTACATGCTCCTTTTGATGCAAAGTTTGCAGTTGGCATTTCGAATTGATAAGCATTTTTGCTTACTGTTTCGCTACATCCGTTTGCAGTTGCTACTAAAGTAACAACACGTTGTCCTGGAGAAGAGTAGTTATGATTAGGGCTTTTTGCGGTAGATTTTCCACCGTCACCAAATTCCCAAGCATACGTAATACCTGTAGTTGTACCGTTTGGCATTGCCGTAGTATTAGTAAATTCTACTGGTGTACCGAAACATTTGTTGTATACTTTATAAGTAACAACTGGTTTTGGAGTTACCGTAACTGTTTTGCTTACAGAGTACTCAAATAATGGATATTCACCATTAACAACAGTTAATGTTACGTTTGGAGTGCCAAAAGTGCTGTAATCCCAAAAACCATCTTGAATTTCAGAATTATCATCAGTTATAGAAGCATCTGGATCATCAAATTCCCATTTGTTCAACATATAATCTGGACCAGCTAAAGTAGATTTGTTTTTAAATTGAGCAACATCGCCTAAACAAACATCTTTTGCTTCAAAATCTACAACTGGAGTGAAAGGTACATACATATATCTACCGATCATAGAATCACAACCAGTATTGATGTCATTAATCATTAAAGCTACATAAATAGTTTCTCCTTGTAATGACGCAGCAGGATCTACAGATAAAGTTCCAGCAGAACCATTAACTGTAATTCCTTCTGATGCACCAATAGCAGCACCACCTACAATCATAGAAGCATTTGTTACTGTCCAATCTGAACCATAACCAGCTGACGTATATTTAGTTGGGCTTTGTATGTCGTAAACAACTTCGTAATCAGGAACAGTTACGTCTGGATCTCCCATATTACCTGTTCTAAAATAACCGTTCCAAGTAGAACTTTGAACAAGATCAGCTCCAGAAGGTGCTGGTGTAACAGTAATTGTTTTAGTTACAGTGTTGTTAGACTCATCATCATCGCAACCTAAACCAGCCACAATTGTGTTAAGTCCAGGAGTATGTAATACTGGACGGTTTGTAAATGCATAGTTCGTAGTTGCATTTTTATCTGCTTGATCTAATAACTCTTCGTTTACAACACCATTAACACTATAGAACATTTTCACGTCTGTCATGTCAACATTAGTACCGTTTGTAAAGTCAATAGAAATTTGAGGAGAATAACCACCACAAGCTGTAGTAGGTAAAGAACTCATATTTGAAGCACTGTGATCTACAAAGAATTCTACTGATCCAGGATCTGGACCACAAGCCGTTCTTGTATCGCCATAGAAATCTAATGCTGCTAAGCCAGGCTCTCCAATATTTGATATAGCTGGATTAGTAGGAGTAAGATCGCCATTAGCCAAGTCAGTAAATTTAGGGTCTGCATAAACAGCTCCTGTTTCGCCCGTAGTAGTTACCCACTGAGCAAAAGTCATTGTAGTGTTTGTATAGAAAGGGGCTCCAGAATTTGAATAGTAAACATTGTTTGCAAATTCAATATCAGAATAATATGGCATATACATTAAGTAGGTTGTATAACCCGCTTGTGCATTTATTGCCATAATGTTGTTTTTAAATTGGAAATCTGCACCAGAATTGGTATAGAAGTAAGATGGATACACATAGTATTGTGGATCAAACTCCATACTTACCGTGTTGTGTGCAATTACTACTTCATCACATTGGTAAGCATACCAAACATAATACATATAGTAGTCACCTTCGTTACCATAGTATTGGTTATTAATTAAATCTAAACCTGTACTGTAGTACATCATCCAAGTATAATAGATATATAATCCAGTGTTTTGAGAAAACTCAACACCATCAAATGTATTATTGTCTGAATAATAGTTGTAATGTGTATAGTACATTCCCGAACCTGCCGCATTCTTAGTAATAGTATTGTCTTTAAACAAACTGTTTCCAGAATAGTATATGTAATATGTATAATAGAAATAGTTTGCAGAATTACTAGCAATAATGTTGTCTTGAATAGTCATTCCTGGAGATTGATACATGTAGTGACAGTAGTACCAGTAGTTTGTTACTGTATTTCCCACAAACTTACAATCAGTCATTGTTAAATTCTGACTGTAGTAGATGTAGTTAGTATAATAAAAATAGTTACTTGATTTGTTGCTAGTAAATTCGTTGGCAACGTGTTTTACATTGTCACTTTGGTAGATGTAGAAACTATAGTAGAAATAACTACCTGCTTCACTATCTCTAAACTTGTTGCCTTCCATAGTTACATTGTCAGAATAATATACTCTGTATGTGTAGTACTGGTAAGTACCAGCTTTGTTATTATGAAAATCGTTGTTTTTTACATTTGCATAATCGCAATAATTTACGGCAAAGCCATAATAAACGTAAGAACCACCTTCATTATATCCGTGCTCATTATTTTCAATACTAATATAGTCACTGTAATACGCTTGGTAACCATAAATGTAAGAACTTGCAGTATTATCTGTGAATGTATTATCCATAACTTCAGATCTAACAGTTGAAGTTCCACTAGCATAATAGAAGTACCCCATATAAACTGAAGAACCATCTAAATCGTGAATATCATTTTTGTTAAATTTGAATTGCATGTTGCTAGATTCGCCATAGTAAGTGTAAATACCATAAACAGTACTTGCGTCAGAACGGTTTTTGCTGATGTCATTACCTGTCATCTGTAAACCTCTTGCATAATACATGTAGGCACCGTAGTAATAGAAATCACTAATTGTGTTGTCAGATATTGTGTTTTGAGCCTCACTACTAGAACTTGTTCTGTAATCTACAATACCATAATAAGGACCTACACTGTTGGTGCCACCATGCATAGTGTTTCCCGTAATAGTGTTTCCAATACCATGATTTCCTGAACTATTTCCAGTTGCAGACGCAGACAGTGCAACATACGCCGTACTGTTACTTGTTCCTGTGTAGGCAGAAAGTGAAATGTCGCAACCAGAAATTGTGTTGTAATCTGACTGATTGTGAATCCATACACCTCTTGAACCAGCAGCTGAAGATGATGTTGCAACAATTTTAAGATTGTCGATAGTAACATAATCTGCACCGTTTAATTCTACAACCGCTCCAGAACCTGAAGAGATAGTAGCACCACCACCATTAATAGTAATAGTGTTAGTAGAAGATGCACCCGTAATTGCATTTAATTTAAATTGCTCGGTGTAAGTACCTGCGGCCACATTAACTGTAACCGGACCAGAAACACTTGTAAGTGCAGTAGCAAGTGCTGAGAAGCTAGTGTAGTTGGAAGTTCCAGACCCACTAGGGTTAACGGTATAAGTACCGCTTAGCTGGGCCATAGCTGTTCCTGCAAATAACATTGCAGACAGCATAACCGTCGATTTTAATTTGAAAAGCCAATTTGTTTTGTAAAATTTTTTCATACGCTTAGATTGATAATTTACGCTCATTAGACTTCTAGTTGAAGAATTGAGAGCATCAAAAATAAGAAACAAATTTGATGGACAAAACTTTTTTGCAAATAATTGGGTGGTATTGACAAACATCTGTCACATTTTTTCACTTATCTGCACTATATCATTCTAATAAGCCATTTAACTTTTGCCGCAAATACTTAATCGACAATAATTTTGTTCAACCTAAAATGCAAAATTTAAGACTTACGCTTATCCAAAAATAAAACCCACTTATTTAAATATGGCATATTACATTTGTTATAGAAATGTACTACAAGATTGGCGTTTTATTGTACCTGTTGGTTTTTCATCTAATTTTCGTAAACCACAGCGTTGCTCAAGATATTAATACCCCCTTCCACCAACGAATAGACCTTACTAACAAAATGCCCTCTGACGTAGTTTACGAACTTGCTCAAAATAAAAAGGGTACTATTTGGTTGGCCTCAGAAAAAGGGCTCTTTAGTTACAGTGGGTTTTTCTTTACAGCGTATCAAATAGAAAAAAGCAATAACTACACAAACGATGTAATTGGTGTACAAATAGATTATTTAAATAGACCAATAGCCTTAGATTTCTCTAAATACTTACTCCTAGTAGATAATGAGGAAATTATTCATAAGAAAAAAGGCAATTCTGTTCCTCAACTTGCAAGTTACTCATACAAGGTACTAAATTTTTCTACCTACTCTTTAATTACCGATGGAATTTCTATATATAAATTACAAGATCGTTTGTTTACAAAAATAAGTGCATTAAACCCCGTTGTAGAGTTTCCAATCCAGGATTTTTATAAAGAAAACAATAACCTCATTCTCTACTATTCTAATGGGCAAAAACTAGTTTACGATATAATAGCAAGGAAAATAATTGAAAACACGAAAGGTAACGGTGGAGTACTAAACACACTTGCTTTAAACAATAAACTTATTAGCTGCACCAAAACAGCAATAATTATTAAAGATGAAAAAGGTTCTACAACTTTTAATACGCCCGTAAATCAAAATATAGACGTTAAGCCTGCTTATTTCTATACACAAAAAAAAGGCAGCTTAGTCTACGGGGTGGTTTCTAGCTATTTATTTATTTTAAACTGTAAAGAAACCAAGCCTACTATTAAATGGTATTTTATTGGTGATGCAAGTACATTATCATCCGTGTTGGTTTCTAATGATGGTACAGTACATATTTCAACCTTAGGCGATGGTATGTACCGAATTTATCCAGAATGGCTGAACACCGAACACGTTACAAACAACACTACGAGTAAAATATTGTACTACTCAAAAGTTGCCGATATGGAAGTCGCCATACAAAAGCGTCGTATATACTTATACAAGAATGGTGCTTTATATAAGTCTATGGCCGTGCGTGATGATGTGCTAATTACCCAAGTTACTTATTTAAAAGGATACTACTACGCATCTGGGTTTCATTTTTTATTTAAAGTACCCAAGTCAGATTTCGAGAATCTTTCTGAGTTTAATTATGCTACACTAGCACAATATAAATTTACAACCAAAGGATGTAAAGATATAGCTGTTTTTTACGATAAACTATATTACACAACCGCCCACAATCTAGTAAGATATAACCCCGATTTAGGCTTTCGAGATACCCTAATTAACCAACGCTGCGAAAAAATATTTATACAAAATAATTTGCTGTTTGTAAATACTGAAAATCACCTAAAAATCTTTAATTCTAGAGGCACTAACTTATTTAACTTAAATATAAGAGCCAATGCGGTAACATCAAAGGATTCTAACTCGCTTTTTGTTCTAAGTAAAACAAACGACCTCTTTTTACTTAATTTGTCTTCGCAAAAGCTGATATCCATTAAAACTAAGCTTAACAAGGGAATAGATGATATTTTATGGTTTAAGAATTATCTATATATATGTAATTCTAATGGTATAAATAGATTAAACTATTTTGCACATAACTACACTACCTCTGTAGTCGGAACCTATGAGTTTAGCCATTATGATATGGAGTTATTGAGCCAAGGGGGTAAATGCGTTTTAAGCTCAAACAGAGGGGTGATAGTTACAAATATTACTGATTTTTTTTCGCGGAAATACAGGCCCACTTATTTGGCTATTGAGAGTGCCACAGGCAATAAAAAAGATAACACTATTTACTTAGGTAAGATGTTTAATCATTTAACGGTGAACGTAGTGGACGAGAACTTAGCCTCAACTCGTTTTTTGGTACTAGTGGGGGGAGATAGCTCCTATTACTCTACCAGTAGTATACAGTTAGGGCTATTGCCAGAAGGCAGAAGCGATGTTTCTATTGTGGGGTACGACCGCTTTGGAAATGCCACAAAACCGCTAAACTTTCGAGTTTCAAATACCTACCCTTTTTTTAGCTCTAGGCTATTTACCAACCTATTAATAGGTACAGTTGTTAGCCTACTTTTGTTAATGCTTTATTCCGTTTACAACTACCAACGTAAATTGTGGGATATAGAAGCTAAGACTAAGAATAAAGAAATGGAAACAAGATTGGTGGCCCTTCGCTCTCAAATGAATCCTCACTTTATTTACAACGTGCTAAATACAGCTCAATCGCACATGTTTAGCAACGACATTGCTTCTGCAAACAACATAATTACCAAGCTTAGTAATATTATACGCGAAGTGTTAGAAAGCACAAAAACCCGCTATGTAGAAATAGGTGAAGAGATTAAGCTTATTTCGGAGTACTGCGAATTGGAAAAAGCGAGGTATGATGATAAATTTAATTTCGAAATTATTGTTGCTGACAACGTAAACAAAAAACTTAAAATACCCTACTTTTTTGTGCAACCGTTAGTAGAAAATGCCATTTGGCATGGGTTAATAAAAGACGTGCAAAACAACGACAGAAAACTACGTGTAACATTTGCTCAAGATGACAAAACTATAGTGATTACTGTGGATGATAATGGAGTGGGATATGACATAGCTAAAGTACGAAATGGAAGCGTGGCATTAAACAATTTAAAAGAGCGAATTGAAATTAAAAAACAATTAAGAAAAATAGATTCTTCGCTACATATATATAACAAGAAAGAGCTGAATATCAACGACAAAGGGACAATTTGCAAGCTCACTATCCTAATGCCAGATTTCATTTAGAATTTGCAACTTTTTTACAATAAAATTCTTATTAAATTCGTTATGTTTAATAGACCTTAAAACTGAAAATATGAATGTACTAATACTTGACGACGAGAATAGCGGTCGGCAGGTTTTAAAAAAACTACTGGCCGACTATATTCCAGACGCAACCAATGTTTATTTAGCCGAAGATTTTAGCTCTGCTCAAAGTATATTGTTAAAAAGAGATATAGACGTAATACTAATTGATATTAGTATGCCGGAAGGAACTGGCTTTGACTTTTTAGATTCACTGAATTACGAGCGATATAACATAGTTTTTGTAACCGCTCACCAAGAATTTGCTTTAGATGCAATAAAATATAGAGCATTTGATTATGTGCTTAAGCCAGTTAGTCACCTTAAACTTATTGATGTGTTTAATGTGATAAAGAAAAGAAATAATACCGCTCCATTTATTCGCTCTTCAACAAATTCTACTGAAGGATTAAAAATAACCATTTCGGGTGAAAATACATACTCCGTTTATGACCTAGAAGGTGTTTCGTATATAGAGGCAAACGGACCAAATACCACCGTTTATTTTTCCAATGGCGTTTCTAAAACAAGTGTAAAATCCATTGGGCATTACGAAACTTTGTTAGAAAATGCGTCTTTCTTCCGAATTCATCATTCTACATTAATCAATCTTAAGAAAGTAAAATCATACAGTTTGCTCACTTTTGAGGTAGTGTTGGAAAACAATGTTATTCTTAGCCTTTCTAAAAGAAAAAAAGTGGGTTTTGTGCAGGCAATTGCCCAAATTTCGATGCGATAATTGTCTTATACACTTGTTTGATTTTAACCAACTAGTACCCCTATTTTAATTCTCGTAATAGTGTCTATTGAATTCAGGATTTCTGCTCCTTTAGCTGCTAGAAAGTCGAGCCATAATTTATAACATCAGGTAAAGTCTAGCTAAGCACTAGTCAGCGACTAACCACCTAAAAAATGGAACACGAATTTAATGGGACACGGATTAAGCGGATTTTTGCTTATTGCTTTTTTATGATCTATTTATTTTACAGCTAAATGGGCTTTCCCAATACTTTATTATTAAAGCCCTTTACTGGGAGTCAAAATCAATATCTACCCTAAGAAGTAAACCTGTAATTTAAAAAATTTCTGCAGTTTTAATTCAGTCAGCCTTTGGCAGAATATATACTAAAATACTAATAACAAAAAAAGCTCCTTGCCAATGTTGGCAAGGAGCTTTAGATTTTATTTAAACTAATATGTTATTTAGAAACTGTAATACGCTTAGTTGCGTAGTAGTCGCCATTCTTAACTTGTACAAAGTATACTCCACTAGCTACTGCTGATAAGTCTACACTGTATTTACCGTTTAAGTTGTTTACTACCGTTGCTGGTATTTCGTTTCCTAACATGTCACCTACTTTTATTACTGCATCTGCTTTCGCATTTTCAATAGTAAGGTTAAACGAACCGTTGTTTGGGTTTGGATAAACAGTAATCATATCATTGTTTTCTGTTAATTCCTCAACTCCTGCAAGGTTTATTGTTATAGTTTGACATTCTTCACTCCAGCATTCTGCATTTTTAGTTGCTAAACAAACTTCAAAAGTTCCTTGATCTACATTGCTGTAAGTATAAATTGGGTCTTCTGTTGTTGCTTTAGATCCGTCTCCAAATCTCCATTGGTATATAGAGTTTCCTGAAGGACCATCAAATGCTACTGTTCTTCCTTGTACGTTTGGTGTAAAGCTTGCATCTGGTGCAGCGTTTACTGTTATTGACTTAGTTACTTGGTCAGAACATCCACCTGGTACAATTGCTTCAAGAGTTACACCAATAATTTGCGTAGTTCCTGTTGTAGCATATGCGTGACGTGGAGAAAGATCAGTAGAAGTAGTACCGTCACCAAATTTCCATAAGTACTGTAGGTTACCTGCAGCTACTGTAGATTTGTTTGTAAATACTGCTTCGTCGCCTTCGCATACAGAGCTAGCTTCGAAAGCTGCAACTGCTTGCAATACAACTGGTACTTCTTTTGTAATTGTGCTAGTACAACCGTTTAAATCTGCTGCAATAAGTGTTACTTTTTTAGCACCAACTTTGGAGAATAAATGTTGTGGGTTTTCTACTCCTGAAGTTCCTTCGTTATCGAAATTCCAAGTGTAAGAAGTATTAGCTCCACCATTAGGTACAGAACCAGTTCTTGTAAAATTAATTGGAGTTAAGTTACAAGCCTTATCCCAAGTAAAGTTCGCCTCTGGAGACTCGTTTAGGGTAATGGTTTTTGTTACTGTATTCTCACAACCAAATTCTGAAGTAGTTTTTAATTTAATAGTTTTAACACCTGCAGTAGAGAATGCATGTTTTGGGTTTGCATCTCTTGCTATGTCGCTGTCTCCAAAATCCCAAGCGTAACCCATTTTAGCTCCGTTTGGAATGGTAGATGAATTTGTAAACTCAATTTGCTCGAAGTTACATGCTCCTTTAGATGCAAAGTTTGCAGTTGGCATTTCGAATTGGTATGCATTTTTGCTTACTGTTTCGCTACATCCGTTTGCAGTTGCTACTAATTTAACAACACGTTGACCTGGAGAAGAATAGTTATGCGTTGGGCTTTTTGCAGTTGATTTTTGACCATCGCCAAATTCCCAAGCATATGTAATGCCAGTAGTTGTACCGTTTGGCATTGCAGTAGTATTATTAAATTCTACTGGTGTTCCGAAACATTTATTGTATACTTTAAACGCAATTTCTGGTTTTGGAGTTACTGTAACTGATTTACTTACAGAGTACTCAAATAAAGGATATTTACCATTAACAACTGTTAAAGTAACGTTTGGAGTACCAAAAGTACTGTAGTTCCAAAAACCATCCTGAATATCAGAATTGTCATCCGTTATAGAAGCAGTTGGGTCATCAAATTCCCAGTGGTTTAACATATAATCTGGACCAGCCAAAGTAGATTTATTTTTAAATTGAGCAACATCGCCTAAACAAATGTTTGTTGCTTCAAAATCAACTACTGGAGTATAAGGTACATACATATATCTGCCAATAGTAGAATCGCAACCTGTGTTAAGGTCGTTTATTACTAAAGATACATAAATGGTTTTTCCTTGTAAAGACGCTTTCGGATCAATAGATACTGTTTTAGCTGCACCGTTTACAGTTACACCTTCTGCAGTGCCAATTGCAGCACCACCTACAATCATAGAAGCATTAGTTACTGTCCAATCTGAACCATAACCAGCTGCTGTATATTTAGATGGACTTTGTATGTTGTAAACAACATTGTAGTTAGGCACAGTAACATCTGGATCTCCTGTGTTACCGGTTCTGAAATAACCATTCCAAGTAGAACCTTTTACTAAATCAGCTCCAGAAGGTGCAGCAGTAATAGTAATTGTTTTTGTTATTGTATTGTTAGACGGGTCATCATCACAACCTAAACCAACAACAACCGTATTTACACCTGGCGTATGGAATACAGGACGAGTAGCGAATGTGAAGTTAGTTGTAGAACTAGCTGCTGCATTTGCAATATATTCTGTTTTAGATGTTCCATTTACACTGTAAAACATAGGTACGTTAGTCATTGCTACGTTTGTACCGTTTTTAAAGTCAATAGAGAATTGAGGAGAGTACCCACCACAAGCGGTAGTTGGCAAAGAACTTAAGTTTGATGCACTATGATCAACAAAAAACTCTAAAGCTCCAGGATCTGGACCACACGCCGTTCTTGTAGTGCCAATTTTATCTTTGCTTGCAAAACCTGGTAATCCCATATTAGCAATTGCAGGGTTCGTTGGAGTAAAGTCGCCATTTGCTCTGTCCACAAATTTAGGATCCACATTTTTAGCTCCCGTTTCGCCAGTTGTAGTAACCCACTGTGCAAAAGTTTGCGTAGTATTTGTGTAAAACTGAGCTCCAGTAGATGAATAATATACGTTATTAGCAAATTCAATATCAGAATAATAAGGCATATATTGAAGGTAGGTGGTGTAACCAGCCTGTCCATTTATAACCCAAATGTTGTTTTTCATTTGAAAATCAGCACCCGAATTGGTATAAATATATGAAGGATAGATATAATATTGTGGGCTATAGCTTATGTCCACAGTATTATGAGCAATAACTACTTTGTCCCCTTGGTAAACATACCAAACATAATAAATATAGTATGAACCTTCGTTGCCATAATATAAGTTATTAATATAAGTAGAGCCACTGCTATAATAATCCATAAACGTATAGTATATGTAATCACCTACGTTTCTAGAAAATTCATTGCCATTCCATGTATTATTGTCTGAATAATAATTATAGAAGGTATAGTACATGCCATATGTAGGTTTGTTTTTAGTAATTTTATTGTCTTTAAAAGTAGACCCACCAGAGTAATAAATGTAGTACGAGTAGTAGAAATAATTTGCCGTGTTATTTGAAATCTCGTTATTCTCAATATTCATACCCGTAGATTGATACATATAATGCATATAATACCAATAATTCCCACTTGTGTTATTGACGAACTTATTGTTTTTCATATTTAACCCAGTACTATAGTAGATATAGTTAGTATAGTAGAAGTAGTTACTTGATTTATTACCTGAAAACTCGTTGTCTTCGTGTTTCACGTTATTACTATAGTATATATAGAACGTGTAATAGAAATAGTTAGAAGACTCATTGTTCTTCATAACATTGCTCTTCATACTAACATTATTAGAATAATAAACTCTAAACGTGTAGTAATGGTAAGAAGAAGCTTTGTTTCCGCTAAACTCATTTCCTTGTATAGTACTATTTGGTGAATAACTCACAGAAAAACCATAGTAAATATAACTAGACTCACAATTTGTAAACTTGTTATTATCTACTGCCGTATAATCCATATAGTTTAATTGGAAACCATAAACATAAGAACTAGCTTTGTTTTTGTTGAATGTGTTGTTTTTAAACTCCGAATTTACCGTTGACGTACCTTGGTTGTAATAGAAATAACCGGCATAAACATAACCGCTATTGCTTAAGTCGTGAATGTTGTTTTCGTTAAATTTAAACTGCATGTTGCTTGAAGCTCCATAATAAACATAACCTGCATAAGAATAAGAAGCATCAGAACGGTTAGCTAAAATTTCGTTTTTAACGATTTGGATACCACGTGCATAGTAGAAATACGTTGCAAAATAATAGA
>Ga0208304_10001306_pt1 | contig 12073 bp, 7 predicted proteins | sample ColrivemetaGS713_FD_187603 | JGI IMG/M metagenome (GOLD analysis project Ga0208304, IMG submission 187603) | Estuarine microbial communities from the Columbia River estuary - Flood tide ETM metaG S.713 (SPAdes) (version 2) | ecosystem: Environmental > Aquatic > Marine > Intertidal zone > Estuary... | reverse complement strand
ACTTGTGGCAATGTATCACTGAAATTACCAATTTTCTGCTCAATGTTTTTAAATTGGAAAGACCTAAACATTTCAGATGCTTGAAATGCAGTGCTTTTGCAGCCTTCCAACGTAATTATTTTTGAATTTGGATTACCAATATGCAGCGCTGCAGTTCCTAAACCAACAGAAGTGCCAATTTCCAATATATGATGAAAATTAAAATATTCAACCATACGCATAAGTAACAATGCTTTTTTTGAGCTTATTCCTGCAACTTTGGCAATGTCAGCAATTTTGCGAAAATTACCCTTAAATACTTTGGAACCTTTTCCAAAATCTTCAACCTCAATTACTGTAAAATTGCTTTTTATTTTTTTAGAAAAAAGGTTAAATGCCGTTATTTTTGAAGTGTGTGTTTTTCTGTATAAACAACCAGTTATCAAATTAAAAACAAAGGGGGAGTGCACTCCATGTTCATTTGTTGATTTGAGTAAAAAAAATAAATATGACTTAATTTTAAACCACATAAAAGGTTAATTTAATGCGAAAATAAAGGAAAAATTATTTTAATAAGCGATTTAAAATTATATTTGCGATACCCACATTAAAATTATATGAATAAACATTTTTTATACCTGCTTTTTATAGTTGTATTTTCTTCGTGCGTTACAACCAAACAAATGACTTATTTTCAAGGAGAACCTATTAGTAAGTCTGATATATACAAATTAAACAATGAGCCTTACAGATTGCAAGTAAATGATATTTTGTTTATAGATATTAAAGCTGAAAATCCTGAAATTGTTGCAATGTTTAATGCCAGCGGAACTTCCGGTGGTGGAGGAAATGGCTATTTTTCAGGTTATACAGTTGATAGACATGGAAGTATTAGAATACCATATATTGGTGATTTAAATGTATTGGGCTATACTGAAAAGGAAATTCGTCAAAAAATTGAAAGTGAATTAGAAAAATATTTAAAAAAACCAGCATCTGTTTTTGTAACGGTTAAATTATCAGGTATTAATTTTGTGGTTACAGGAGAAGTTGGTTCACCGGGATCAATAAATCTAGCACAAAATCAAGTATCAATTATTGATGCCATTTCAAATGCAGGAGAAATTAATGCAGTAGGGAATAGGCAGCATATAACCATTATTAGAAAATCTTTAGATGGTGTAAAAAAATACCATTTAGATTATACTAAAATAGCAATTTTTGAATCGGAAAATTTTTACATTCAGCCAAATGATATTATTTATGTACCGCCATTAAAACAAAAATCTTGGGGAATAGGAACCACTGGTATGCAGACTTTCTCAACAGCTGTTACTATATTGTCTTTTTTAGTTAGTTCTGTTTTATTAGTTAAAAACTTGTAATATTTACTATGGAGGAAAAATTTAAATTTATTGAAAGTCCAGCAGAACAAATTTCTAATATTAAGGATTTTATATTTCGAATAATTTCAAATTGGCAATGGTTTGTTTTAACTATTACAATTGCCTTATCCATTGCTTTTTACGTTAATTTATCTACAGAGAAAATATTTGGTTTAAAAGCCACAATTTCAGTAAATGAGAAACAAAACCCACTTTTTTCAACAGGAACTAATATTGCATTTAATTGGGGTGGTGTTAGTGATAAAGTAGAATCAATTCGAAAAGCATTAACTACAAGATCTCATAATGAAAAAGTAGTTGAAGAATTAAATTTTTATATAGATTATTTAAAAGAAGGAAGTTTTAGAAATGAAGATGTTTATGGTGATTCCCCTTTTGAAATAAAATTGCAGCCAAATCAGTTTCAATTGTTAAATACACTTATAAAAATTGACTTTGTTAATGAGGAAAGCTTTATTATTTCTGTAAATTTTGAAGCAGATAAAGATTATAAGTTATTTAATTACAAAGATGAAAAATCAAAAGATTATATTTTTGAAAAATCAAATTTTAAACAAACTTTTTTAATTGATGAATATATAAACTTACCATTTTTAAAAGCTCAAATTATTAAAATTAACGACTATGATATTTTAAAAGGGAAGTCGTATTTTATTCAATTGAATTCTATTCAAAGTGTAACAGGAAGATATCAAAATGTTAGAACAAATGGCTTGAATGGAACTTCTTTAATTGAAGTGTCATTAACAGGGCCAAACAAAAACAGGATTGTAGATTATTTAAATAAAACTATTGAAGTTTTAGCCATTTCAGAATTAGAGCAAAAAACAAATTACGCATACAACACAAAAGCATTTATTGATGCTCAGTTTAAAAATACATCAGACAGTTTAAAATTACTTGAAAGTAGTATTCAAGATTTTAAACAACAAAATTCTATTTATAATTTATCAGCAGAAGGAAACGAAATATTTTCTCAAACATTGGGGCATGATAAAATGCAGATAGAATTAAATGATAGAATATCCTATTTCAATAATTTAGAAAAATACATTAAAACACATACCAATTATTCTAAAATACCTGCACCTGCTATTATTAATATTGAAGATGGGTCAATTTCAGGGATGGTTGGTAAATTAACGCAATTATCAATACAGAAAGAAAAACTAACTAAGGAAGTAACTGCAAATCATCCTTCATTGATATTAATTAATCAGGAACTAGAAACTACCAGAAATGTTTTACTTGAAAATTTAGCCTCTTTAAAAGAAACTACAGTAATAAGTTTAAACAATAGTAAAAGAAGGTTAGGAATTTATAGTAATGAATTAACAAAATTACCTAATAAAGAGCAAAAACTTCTAAATTATCAGCGAAAATATAGTTTAACAGAATCAAATTATGTTTTTTTAATGCAAAAGCGTTATGAAGCTGATATAGCAATTGCGGCAACAGTTTCAGATATTGCTGTTTTAGATTCAGCTAAAGATATGGGCCAAGGTCCAATTTTGCCAAGAAAACCATTTAATTATATGGTTGCCTTACTTTTAGGTACAATTATTCCATTGTTTTTTATTATTGCAAAAGAAATTTTAGATACACATATACATAGTGCTGATGAAATTGAACGCATGTCACCAATTCCTATTTTAGGAATATTAGGCAAAAAAACAACCGAAAATAATTTAGCAGTTTTTTTAAAGCCTAAATCTGCTGTAGCAGAATCTTTTAGAGCATTGAGATCAAATATTCAATTTATGTTTGTTAGAAGTGCAAAAACTAAGAATAAAACTATTCTTGTAACCTCATCTGTGAGTGGTGAAGGAAAAACTTTTGTTTCAATAAATATGGCAACGGTTTTTGCTTTAAGCGGTAAAAAAACTATTTTGGTAGGTTTTGATTTACGAAAGCCTAAAATATTTCAAGATTTTGGCTTAAATAATGATGTTGGTGTTGTTAATTATTTAATTTCTGAAGAAACAGAGAGTACAGTTATTCAAAAAACAACAATTGAAAATTTAGATCTTATTACTTCAGGTCCAATTCCGCCTAATCCTTCAGAATTAATTTTAAGTTCAGCAACTGATGAATTAATTACAAGTTTAAAAGAGCAATATGAGTATATAATTATTGATACTCCGCCAATTGGTTTGGTTTCAGATTCTATTGAATTATTAAAATTTGTCGATGCTACTATATATGTTGTTAGGCAAAATTATTCTCAAAAAGGAATGTTGAAATTGATTAACGAAAAGTACGAAAAGAAGGAAGTTACCAATATTAGTATTGTTTTAAACGATTTTAATGTGAAATCTAAATATGGATATGAATACGGCTATGGTTATGGCTATAGTGGCTATGGAAAATATTCAAAGGGGTATCATGAAGATGAAAATTTATCTTATTTAGGTAGATTAACCAGAAGAATAAAAAGGATGTTTTAATAAGTTAAAACTAAATTTTTTCTCCAGAAATATATACTGTATCAATCTGGTTATTACCAAATGAGTATGGAATAAAGTGATAGCCAGGTATTTTTTTTGAAATAATAAAATTAGCTTTTTTCCCTTTACAAATACTCCCATGAGTTTTTTCTAAACCCATTGCATAAGCTCCGTTTATTGTAGCAGCATTTATAGCTTCTTCAGGTGTCATTTTCATTTTAATGCAAGCAGTTGAGATTACAAAATTCATGTTTCCTGAAGGTGTTGAGCCAGGATTGTAATCTGTTGCTAGCGCCAAAGGTAAACCGGCATCAATCATTTTTCTTGCCGGCGTATAAGGAATGCTTAAAAAATAGGAGCATGAAGGCAATGCCACAGGCATTGTATTTGTGTTTTTCAAAATTTCAATATCTTCATCTCTCATTTCTTCTAAATGATCTACACTTAGAGCTTTGTGCTTAATACCTGCTTGAATTCCACCGATTGCATTAAATTGATTTACATGAATTTTTGCTTTTAAACCATTTTCTTCACCTGCTTTTAATAATTGTTCAGTGTCTTCAACTGAAAAATAACCGGTTTCACAAAAAATATCAATAAAATCTGCTAATTTTTCTTTAGTTACTTGTGGTAAAATAGTATCAATAACTTCTTTTAAATACTCATTTTTCCTATTTTTATATTCAGTTGGCAAAGCATGAGCGCCTAAAAAAGTTGCTTTTATTGCAATTGGGTAATTTTTTTTTAATTTTTGAATAACTCGAAGCATTTTTAATTCAGCATCTTTAGTTAAACCGTAACCCGATTTAATTTCAATTGCACCAGTGCCTAATTGCATTACCTCTTCTAATCTAATGGCCGAATCAATATATAAATCTTCTTCAGAAGTGTTTTGCAATAATTTAGCAGAATTTAAAATTCCTCCCCCTTTTTTTGCAATTTCTTCATATGTTAAACCGTTTATCCTATCAACAAATTCCTGAGATCTATTTCCTGCATAAACTATATGAGAATGACTGTCACACCATGTTGGGAGTATCAATTTATCGGTTACATCAATAATTCTATCAATCTTAGTTTTTGGCATATTTTCCATATGTCCAAAATCAGAAATTAAATCATTTTCAATTAATAAAAAGGCGTTTTTTAAGGTAGGAAGCATTTTCATTTCTTTACCAGCAACAAATTTTTTTGGTAAATTTTCTACTTGAATTAATTCTTTAATATTGATAAATAAGGTTCTCATAAATATGATAAAAATTAAAATTCAAAGATACTGATATTTTATAGAGTAAAATGGAGTAATTTTTTTGGTAAACGTGACAAAAGTCACTAAAAAATATTTAAAATAAAGTGTTAAGCCAATTCTGATAGGTTATCTTTGCAAAAAATTTTAAAAAAATGAATAAAGGGATTTATATTGCTACAAGTGAAGCAAATAGTGGTAAATCAATTGTTGCATTAGGGTTAATGCGAATGTTATTAGGTAAAACTGCTAAAGTAGGTTATTTCAGGCCTATTATAGATGGTGAAAAGGGCGGTAAAAAAGATAATCATATAAATACAATCATATCTCATTTTGAGTTAGATATAAACCCAAAGGAGGCTTTTGCATATACACGTTCTGAATTTATAAGTAAAAGAAACCAAGGTAAAGAAGGAGAAATATTTGATACCATAATTGAAAAATATAAAGCCTTAGAAGAAAAAAATGATTTTATTCTTGTTGAAGGTTCAGATTTTTCAGGTGAAGGAAGTGCTATTGAATTAGATGCAAATATTTTGGTAGCAAAAAATCTAGGAATACCTGCAATTATTGTTTCAAGCGGTGTTGGTAAAACCCTTGATGAATTTGTGAATGGGTTACACTTGGCATATGATTCCTTTAGAGAAAAGGAAGTGCAAGTTTTAGCAGTAATTGCTAATAAAGTACAGGAAGAAAATATTGAATTAGTTAGAGAAGGTGTTGAGAAAAATTTACCAAAAGATGTTTTTGTAAATGTAATACCTTTAATTCCTTCATTAAAAAATCCAACTATTAAGGAAATAGCAAAGGCTATTGATGCAAAAGTTATTTTTGGAAAAGAGTACATTAATAACCAAACTTCAACTTTTAAAGTAGGAGCAATGCAATTGAGAAATTACTTAACACACTTAGAACAGGATTGTTTAATAATTACACCTGGAGACAGAGCTGATATAATATTAGGTGCATTACAAGCAAATATTTCTACTAACTATCCATCAATTTCTGGGATTGTATTAACTGGAGGGATTTTACCGGAAGAACCAATTGTAAAATTAATAGATGGATTACAAAATATTGTGCCAATTTTAACGGTTAATGAAGGAACTTTTGATGTTGCTAATAAAATAGGTGCAGTACGTTCTCATATGTATGCTGAAAATAAGGAAAAAATTATTACATCTTTAAATACTTTTGACAAGTATTGTGATGTTGATGGTTTAACGGAAAAATTTGTAACCTTCAAAAATAACGGGATAACACCTAGAATGTTTCAATATAATTTATTAAAACGCGCTAAAACTGCCAGAAAACATATTGTTCTTCCAGAAGGTAATGATGACAGAATTATAACAGCAGCAGCTCGATTAATTGAAATGGATATTGTTGATTTAACTATTTTAGGCGATTTAAATAAAATTGAAGACACAGTAAAAAGATTAGGCTTAAAGTTTAATTTTGATAAAATCTCAATAATTAACCCATTAGATTCTAAATATTTTAATGATTTTGTAACAACTTTTTATGAACTTAGAAAAAATAAAGGAGTAACTCTGGAAATTTCAGAAGATTTAATGACTGATGTTTCCTATTTTGGAACTATGATGGTGTATAAAGGTCTAGCAGATGGAATGGTTTCAGGGGCAGCACATACAACTCAACATACAATTAAACCTGCATTGCAGTTTGTAAAAACGAAACCAGGAGTTTCTGTAGTGTCTTCAATATTTTTTATGTGTTTGGATGATAGAGTTTCTGTTTTCGGAGATTGTGCAATTAATCCAAATCCAACTGCTGAACAGTTAGCTGAAATTGCAATTTCTTCGGCAGAATCAAGTATTAATTTTGGTATTGAACCAAAAATAGCGATGCTTTCATATTCTTCAGGATCATCAGGTAAAGGAGAAGATGTTGATATTGTTAGAAGAGCAACTGAAATAGTAAAAGAAAAGCGTCCAGATTTAAAAATTGAAGGACCAATACAATATGACGCAGCAGTAGATGCTACCATAGGAAAAAGCAAAATGCCTAATTCTGAAGTTGCAGGTCAGGCAAATGTGTTAATTTTTCCTGATTTAAATACAGGAAACAATACATATAAAGCAGTTCAAAGAGAAACAGGGGCTTTAGCAATCGGTCCAATGCTACAAGGTTTAAATAAGCCAGTAAACGATTTAAGTAGAGGTTGTACAATTGATGATATTTTTAACACAGTTATATTAACTGCAATTCAAGCTCAAGGTTTATAATGAAACAAGCTGTACAAATTTTGATTAGCTATTCAATAATTAATAGCGAGCTACAGATGTTACAGCTAAAAAATAGAGATTAAGTATATGAAAATTTTAATAATTAATTCAGGTAGTTCTTCCATTAAATATCAATTATTTAATATGCCTCAGGAAGAAGTAATTTGTTCAGGTTTAGTAGAAAGAATTGGGTTAACAAACCCAGAAATACATTACAAATCGAAAGATCATAAAATTGATAGGGTATGTATGATAACTAACCATAAAGAAGGTTTAGAAAAAGTAGTAAAATTATTATTGGATGAGGAATCAGGAGTAATTAAATCTACTTCTGAAATTGTTGCAGTTGGACATAGAGTAGTACATGGTGGGAGTGAATTTTCAAATACAGTAGTTGTAGATGAAAAAGTAAAAGCAAAAATAAAAGAATTATTTACATTAGCACCTCAACATAATCCTGCAAATTATGAAGGAATAGTAGTTGCAGAAACTATCTTTCCTGAAGCAAAACAAATTGCAGTTTTTGATACAGCATTTCATCAAACAATGCCAGTTGAAGCATATAAATATGCAATTCCAAATAAATTTTTAGAGGAACATAACATTCGTAAATTTGGTTTTCATGGAACAAGCCATAAATATGTTGCTGAAAAAGCGCGTATTCATTTAGGTGAAGATAATAGTAAAAAAATGATTACAATTCATTTAGGCGGAGGTTGTAGTATGACTGCTGTAAAAAATGGAGAAAGTGTTGATACTTCTTTAGGATTTGGTCCAAATGAAGGTTTGATTATGGGAAGTAGAAGTGGTTCGGTTGATAATTCAATCATTTTTTACCTAGTGAATAATTTAGGGTATGACTTAAATGATGTTAACAATATGCTGCAAAAAGAAAGTGGTATGATTGGTTTAACAGGTTGTTTATCTGATTATAGAGATATTGAGGCTGAAGCTGAAAAAGGTGATGAAAAGTGCCAGTTAGCTTTAAATATGAGTGCATACAGAATTAAACATTATTTAGGAGGTTACATTGCAAATTTAAATGGAGTTGATGCAATTATATTTACTGCAGGTGTTGGTGAAAATTCAATAGTTCTTAGAAAAATGGTTTGTGAAAGCATGGAATTTTTTGGAATTGAAATTGATGAAGAAAAGAATGATATTAAAGCAAGAAAGATAACTGAGATTCATTCAAAAAATTCAAAAGTAAAAGTATTAATTATACCTACTAATGAAGAGTTAGAAATTGCTATTCAATCTTTTCAATTATTGAATTAGTAAAAAATTAAAATTATAAAAAAAGCATTGGAGAAATTCAATGCTTTTTTGTTTTATATAATATTCTTATTTTAAAGAACCAATCATATCTTCAGGTTTTACCCATTTGTCATATTCTTCAGGTGTAACATACCCTAAACGAACTGCTTCTTCTTTAAGAGTAGTTCCATTTTTGTGTGCAGTATTTGCAATTTCAGCAGCTTTGTAATAGCCTATTTTAGTATTTAACGCAGTAACCAGCATTAATGAATTATTCAATAATTCTTTTATTCTTGTGTAATTAGGTTGAATACCAACAGCACAATTTTCTTCAAAACTAACACAAGCATCACCAATTAAACGAGCCGATTGTAAAAAATTAGCAGCCATTAAAGGTTTGAAAACATTTAGCTCATAATGACCTTGTGTACCACCTATAGTAATTGCTACATCATTCCCCATTACCTGCGCGCAAACCATAGTTAGTGCTTCAGATTGTGTTGGATTTACTTTTCCGGGCATAATAGAACTCCCTGGTTCATTTTCAGGAATCATTAATTCACCAATTCCAGAACGTGGTCCAGAAGCCATCATTCTTATGTCATTAGCAATTTTATTTAACGAAACTGCTAATTGTTTTAAAGCACCATGAGTTTCAACAATTGCATCATGTGAAGCTAAAGCTTCAAATTTATTTTTAGCAGTAATAAAAGGCAATCCAGTAAATTCTGCTATTTTTTGAGCAACCAATACATCATACCCTGCTGGTGTATTTAATCCTGTTCCTACAGCAGTGCCACCTAAAGCTAATTCAGCTAAATGCGGAAGTGTATTTTTTAAAGCTTTTAAACCGTGATTTAATTGAGAAACATAACCAGAGAATTCTTGCCCTAAAGTTAGTGGAGTAGCGTCCATTAAATGTGTTCTACCAATTTTAATAACAGCATCAAATTCAATAGATTTTGCTTTAAGAGTATCTCTTAATTTCTCAACTCCAGGAATGGTAACATCAGCAACCATTTTATAACAGGCAATGTGCATTCCAGTTGGGTACGTATCGTTACTTGACTGCGATTTGTTTACATCATCATTTGCCTTAATGGTAGGATTACCTTCACCAATTATTTTTCCATCAATTTCATGAGCTCTGTTTGCAATTACTTCATTTACATTCATATTGCTTTGAGTTCCTGATCCAGTTTGCCAAATAACTAATGGAAATTGGTCATCTAATTTTCCATCTAAAATTTCTTCGCAAACTAGAGAAATTAAATCTCTTTTTTCTTTTGGTAAAACTCCCAAATCATAGTTGGTGTGCGCAGCAGCCTTTTTAAGGTAGGCAAAACCGTAAACAATCTCCAAAGGCATTGATCCTGCTGGACCAATTTTAAAGTTATTTCTTGATCTTTCTGTTTGTGCTCCCCAATATTTATCAGCAAGAACTTTAACTTTTCCCATTGTGTCTTTTTCTATTCTATATTTCATTTTAGTGTCTTTATTAATTGTGTATTTTTTTATCTAAATAAAATTTAACTAAAAAACGAATTTTCATTAAATATAGTTTATTTAAATATAAAAAACCTAACTAGTAATTGATTCAGAAACTCATAACATTCTTTATTTTTTTATAAATTTAAAGGATAAATAAACCTTTTTTCTAACAACTATTTTCTTCTTCCATTGTATATTTGCAAGAGATAAAATTAAGTTACTATAAAATTATATAAGATGTCTGAATTTAAATACCAAAAGCCTTTTCCTCTTACTAAGGATACAACAAAATATCGTTTATTAACTAAAGACCACGTTTCTATAGTAGAATTTGATGGACGAAAAATTTTAAAAGTAGCACCAGAAGGTCTTGAATTACTTTCACAAGTAGCATTCCATGATGTGTCATTTTACTTGCGTGCTTCTCACTTAAAAAAATTAGAGACTATTCTTAAAGATCCAGAAGCTACTGATAACGACCGCTTTGTTGCTTATACTATGTTGTTAAATCAAATGGTAGCAGCATCTGGTGAATTGCCAACTTGTCAAGACACAGGAACAGCAATTTGTGTAGCTAAGAAAGGGGAAGATGTGTACACTGGTGTAAATGATGCTGAATTTATTTCAAAAGGAGTATTTAACACATACCAAACTGATAATCTTCGTTTTTCTCAAATTGTTCCTCAAACAATGTTAGAAGAAAAAAATTCAGGAAGTAACCTTCCTGCACAGATTGATATTTATGCTGAAACAGGTAATACATATGAATTTTTATTTATAACAAAAGGAGGAGGATCTGGTAATAAAACATATTTATATCAAATGACAAAATCTTTGTTGACGGAAGAAAACTTAACCAATTTTGTTAAAAAACACATTATGGATTTAGGAACTTCAGCATGCCCTCCTTACCATTTAGCATTTGTTGTAGGTGGTACTTCTGCTGAGTCTAATTTGGCAACTGTAAAAAAAGCATCTGCGGGTTATTTAGATCATTTACCAACAGAAGGGAATGATGGTGGACAAGCTTTTCGAGATCTTGAGTGGGAAGAAAAAATAACAAAAATTTGCCAAGAAAGTGGAGTAGGAGCTCAGTTTGGTGGTAAATATTTTGTACACGATGTGCGAGTTATTCGTTTACCTCGCCACGCAGCATCCTGTCCTGTAGGTTTAGGGGTTAGTTGTAGTGCAGATCGTAATGTAAAAGGTAAAATTACTGAAGAAGGTATTTTTCTTGAAGAATTAGAAAAGAATCCAAAACAATTTTTACCAAAAGAAGCACCACACTTAAAAGATGCTATTGAGTTAGATTTAGATCAACCAATGGATAAAATTCGTGAGGAACTTTCAAAATATCCTGTTAAAACACGTTTTAATCTAAGAGGAACATTAATTGTTGCTCGTGATATGGCACACGCAAGAATTAGTGAGATGCTTGCCAATGGAGAGGACATGCCTCAATATTTTAAGGATCATCCAGTATATTACGCAGGCCCAGCAAAAACACCTAAAGGAATGGCTTCTGGTAGTTTTGGACCTACAACAGCTGGCCGTATGGATCCATATGTAGATGCTTTTCAAAAAGCTGGTGGTAGTATGGTTATGGTAGCAAAAGGAAACCGTACGCAACAAGTTACGGATGCTTGTAAAGCTAATGGTGGATTTTACCTTGGTTCTATTGGTGGACCAGCAGCAATTTTAGCAAAGAATAGTATTAAATCTGTTGAAGTTGTTGATTTTCCAGAATTAGGAATGGAAGCGGTGCGTAAGATTAAAATTGAAGACTTTCCAGCTTTCTTATTGGTAGATGATAAAGGAAATGATTTCTTTGCAGAATTTAAATAGCAATTAGAAAATAATACTTATAAATTTAAAGACACCAGAGAACTTTGTTTCTGGTGTCTTTTTAGTTTATTAAAGTTCAAGAAAATATTTAAAATGTGAACTTTTAGCTATATCTATAAGTTTATAAGGAATAAAATAAGTGAAGAGTTAAAA
>Ga0208304_10001303_pt1 | contig 12090 bp, 9 predicted proteins | sample ColrivemetaGS713_FD_187603 | JGI IMG/M metagenome (GOLD analysis project Ga0208304, IMG submission 187603) | Estuarine microbial communities from the Columbia River estuary - Flood tide ETM metaG S.713 (SPAdes) (version 2) | ecosystem: Environmental > Aquatic > Marine > Intertidal zone > Estuary... | reverse complement strand
ATCAAGGGTTGTGTTTTTTCCTTTTTCTAATGATGTTGTTAATGATGGCGCTCCTTTGGGCTCAACTCCAATAATTTGAGTTGCAGGACTTAAGGATTTAAATACATTGCCAACACCAGAAGCTAAGCCACCTCCACCAACCGGCAAAAACAAATAATCAATGGAAGTCTCTGAATCATTTAAAATTTCTAAGCCAACAGTCCCTTGACCTGCAATTACTTCAATATCATCAAAAGGATGTACAAAAGTGCTTTTTTGAGTTTTACAAAATTCATCTGCTGCTTTTTGACTGTCATCAAAACTATCTCCAAAAAGTTTGATTTCGACAAACTCTCCACCAAACATTTTTACCTGATCAATTTTTTGATGTGGTGTTGTATATGGCATAAAAACAACACCTTTCACTTGTAATTTCTTACAAGCATAGGCAACTCCTTGTGCGTGATTCCCTGCACTTGCACAAACAATTCCGTTTTCTAATTGCGCTTCTGTTAACCCTTGAATTTTATTATAAGCACCTCTAATTTTATAAGAACGAACTACTTGTAAATCTTCTCTTTTAAAATAAATATTGGCTTGATAGCGTTCCGAGAAATTCTTCATAAAAACCAAAGGAGTTGCCTGAACAACTCCTTTGATATTTTGCTGCGCTTTGTAAATTTTTTCTAGTGAAATAGTATTTTGAGAAGTTACGCTCATTCGCTCTATTTAATGGTTTTTATTTTTATGATACAATTTTAGTCATTGCAGTCATCGATTCTCTTAAATACGCACCAATATCTTCAACTGGATGATTTCTAATTGCAGCGTTTACTTCAATTAATTCTTTATTATCAACTCCATTAGCACCACTATTAAAAGGTTTTCCTATTAAATTACTCGGTAATTTTTTAACATAATCTGCAATTAATGGTTTACATGCATGGTCAAATAAATAACAGCCATATTCTGCTGTATCAGAAATTACCCGATTCATTTCAAACAACTTTTTACGTGCAATTGTATTTGCAATTAATGGTGTTTCATGTAAAGATTCGTAATACGCAGATTCTTCAATAATTCCAGATTCTGTCATTGCTTCAAAAGCCAATTCAACACCAGCTTTAACCATTGCAACCATTAATACTCCATTATCAAAATATTCTTGTTCAGAAATTTTTACATCAGATGCGGCTGTTTTTTCAAAAGCAGTTTCTCCTGTTGCTGCTCTCCAAGTTAGTAGATTAACATCATCATTCGCCCAATCTTCCATCATAGTTTTAGAAAAATGACCACTCATAATATCATCCATATGCTTTTGGAATAATGGACGCATAATGTCTTTTAATTCTTCTGAAACATGAAACGCTGCAATTTTTGCAGGATTAGACAAACGGTCCATCATATTTGTAATTCCACCATATTTTAACGCTTCAGTTACTGTTTCCCAACCGTACTGAATTAATTTTGAAGCATAGCCTGCATCCAGACCTTCAACAACCATTTTATCAAAACATAAAATTGAGCCAGTTTGTAACAATCCACAAAGAATTGTTTGCTCGCCCATTAAATCTGATTTTACCTCAGCAACAAATGAAGAACGTAAAACTCCTGCAGTATGACCACCTGTTCCAACAGCATATGCTTTTGCATAATCCCATCCTTTTCCTTCCGGATCATTTTCTGGATGCACGGCAATTAATGTTGGCACACCAAAACCTCTTTTATATTCTTCACGCACTTCTGAACCTGGCGACTTTGGAGCAACCATAATTACAGTAATATCTTTTCTAATTTGCATTCCTTCTTCAACAATATTAAAACCGTGAGAATAGGAAAGTGTTGAACCTTTTTTCATTAAAGGCATAACCGCAGTTACAACGGCAGTGTGTTGTTTATCTGGAGTTAAATTAATTAACAAATCTGCTGTTGGAATCATTTCTTCATAAGTTCCAACCTTAAATTTATTTTCTGAAGCATTTAAAAACGATTGTCTTTTTTGGGCAATAGCTTCAGCTCTTAATGTATAAGACACATCTAATCCAGAATCTCTCATATTTAAACCTTGGTTTAACCCTTGAGCACCACAACCAATAATTACAATTTTTTTTCCTTTTAAAGCGTCAACTCCTTCATTAAATTCAGATCTATCCATAAATTCGCATTGACCCAATTGTTCTAATTGTAAACGTAACGGAAGCGTGTTAAAATAATTTGCCATTTTTTTATTCTTTTTTCTTTTAGTTAATTTCTGCTAATAATTCTGATATTGCCATTTTAGGTTTTGTAATTGCAATACGTCCTGAACGAACAAACTGTAATAAGCCAAATGGTTTTAATTTTTCATACATATTATCAATATCTTCTTTTAACCCTGAAGCTTCAATCACAAACCATCGTTCGTTAATTGAAATAATATGTGCTCTTCTAAATTTCATTTTATCCTGAATTTGTTCATCATACAAATGCTCTGAAGAAATTTTAAATAAAGCTGTTTCATGATAAATTATTTCATCTTCAGTATGATAAAAAGCGCCAATCACTTCAATTTGTTTTTCCAATTGAAGAACAACTTTCCTTATAAGCGTTTCTGACACAATAACCACAAATGTAAATCTATGAACGTGATCTATCTCAGATTTAGAAACGGTCATACTTTCAATATTAATATGACGTTTTAAAAATATTGCAGAAAGTCGATTTAATATTCCTATATTATTTTCGGTGTATACCGAAATTGTAAAATTTTTATTTTCTTCCATCTTAACTTAATCTTATATCTGAAACACTTGCTCCCGTTGGTATCATTGGAAATACATTATCTTCTTGTTCTATAACAACTTCCAAAAAATATGCATCTTTTGATGCCATCATTGTTTTTATAGCACCTGCTAAATCTTCTCTTTTTGAAACTCTAACAGCCTCAATATCATAAGCTTCTGCTAACTTCACAAAATTTGGGCTGACCATTTCTGTTGAAGCATACCGCTTGTCGAAAAATAACTCTTGCCATTGACGTACCATTCCTAAATAACTATTATTTAAAACCACAATTTTAACTGCGGCTTTTGTTTGAAGAATTGTACCCAATTCATTACAAGTCATTTGATAACCTCCATCACCAATAATAGCAACAACCTCACGATCTGGCGCTCCCATTTTAGCACCAATTGCGGCTGGTAATGCAAATCCCATAGTTCCTAAGCCTCCTGAAGTTACATTGCTTCGTGTTTTACTGAAATTTGAATAACGCCATGCAAACATTTGATGTTGACCAACATCTGAAACCATAATAGCCTCACCTTTAGACTCTTTACTTATCCCATTCACAACTTCTCCCATTGTTAATCCTTCTTTTGTAGGATTTAACTGATCGTTAATTACAGCATCAACTTCAACTTGATATAATTTATCAAACTCTTTCATCCATTCTTTATGCTCAGCTTTATTTACATATTGCATAATTTCAACTAATGAATCTTTTACATCTGCTAATACAGCAATATCAGACTTTACATTTTTATTAACCTCAGCAGCATCTAATTCGAAATGAATCACTTTGGCTTGTTTAGCGTAAGTTGCTAAATTTCCAGTAACTCTATCGTCAAAACGCATTCCAATAGCAATTAATACATCACAAAATTGGTTAATACAATTGGTGCATAATTTCCGTGCATACCAACCATTCCAACGTGTAATGGGTGAGATGTTTCCAATGCTGAAAGACCTAAACCTGTGCAAGCCGAAGGAATATTCGTTTTTTCAATGAATTTTTTAAATTCTTGCTCTGCTCCACCTAGAATAACACCTTGTCCCCAAACTATAAATGGTTTTTTTGCGTTATTTATTAATTCAGCAGCTTCTTTAACCTTTTCAATATTTAATTTTGGAACAGCTTTATAACTTCTAACTTTCTCACATTTTTTATATGAAAAATCTAATTCTCCAAATTGAGCATCTTTTGTAATATCAATTAATACAGGTCCTGGACGACCCGATTTTGCTATATAAAATGCTTTTGCAATTATTTCAGGAATTTCTGAAGCTTTGGTAATTTGATAATTCCATTTGGTTACTGGTGTTGAAATTCCAATAATATCGGTTTCCTGAAATGCATCAGAACCCAATAAATGTGAACCAACCTGACCTGTGATGCAAACTAATGGTGTAGAATCTATTTGGGCATCAGCAATACCTGTTACTAAATTAGTTGCTCCAGGTCCAGAAGTTGCAAAAACCATCCCAACTTTTCCTGTTACGCGGGCAAAGCCTTGTGCAGCATGTATTGCACCTTGTTCATGACGTGTTAATACATGGTGAAACTGATCCTGATATTTATAAATTTCATCATAAACTGGCATTATTGCTCCACCTGGGTATCCATAAGCTAAATGAACTCCTTCCTCTAACAAGCATTTAATTACAGCTTCAGCACCAGTGATTTTAACAATTTTTGAAGTTGTGCTTTGCTCCTTTTCTTTTTTTAACGTTTTCATAAATTAAAATTTATCCGTTACACAACCTTCTGAAGCTGAGGAAACGGTTTTAGCATATTTATATAAAATTCCTTTTTTGTGTTTTAATTCTGGTGCTTTCCAAGCTGCTTTTCTTTCAGCAAATTCTGCTTTTGAAATTTTTACATCAATAGATTTGTTAACTGCATCAATTACAATTATATCACCATCTTTAATTAATGCAATACCACCACCATTTTGTGCTTCAGGCGTAATATGTCCAACCACAAAACCATGTGTTCCACCAGAAAAACGTCCATCAGTAATTAAAGCAACAGATTTGCCCAAACCTGCTCCCATAATCATAGAAGTTGGTTTTAACATTTCTGGCATTCCAGGGCCTCCTTTTGGACCAACATATCTAATTACAACCACATCACCTCTTGAAACTTTCCCAGCTCCAATTCCTGCATTTGCTTCATCTTCACTATTAAATACAACTGCTTTTCCTTCAAAAACATTCCCTTCTTTTCCACTTATTTTTGCTACAGAGCCTTCTCTAGCCAAGTTTCCATATAATATTTGAAGATTTCCGGAAGATTTCAATGCGTTTTCAGTAGTATGAATAACTTTTTGATCTTCTTCAAAACTAAGTGCTTTTACATCTGCTAAATTTTCAGCCAATGTTTTTCCAGTTACAGTTAAACAATCTCCATGTAAAAAACCTTTCTCCAATAAATATTTCATTACAGCTGGTGTTCCACCAACTCCGTGAACATCTTCCATTAAATATTCTCCACTTGGTTTTAAATCCGCTATTAAAGGAGTTCTATCACTAACTCGTTGAAAATCTTCTAATGTAAATTCAATTTCAGCTGCATGCGCTATTGCTAAATAATGTAAAACCGCATTTGTTGAGCCACCTAAAGCATTTACCAAAGCCACTGCATTTTCCAACGATTTTTTTGTGATAATATCTAAAGGCTTAATATCTTTTTCTAATAAATTTTTAATAGCTGCTGCTATTCGCTCACTTTCATTTTCCTTGTGAGGATTTTCAGCTGGAATAGATGAATTATAAGGCAATGCAAACCCTAAAGCTTCTATTGAAGATGCCATTGTATTTGCTGTGTACATTCCACCACAAGCACCTGCCCCAGGTATGGCATTTTTAATTATTTCTTTGTATTCTTCTTCTGAAATATCTCCAGCAATTTTTTGCCCTAAAGCTTCAAAAGCAGATACAATATTTAATTTTTTTCCTTTATAATTTCCTGAAGCTACTGTACCTCCATAAACCATTAAAGATGGTCTATTTAAACGAAGCATCGCCATAATTGCTCCTGGCATATTTTTATCACACCCAACAACAGTAACTAAACCATCATAACTTTGTGCATTCATAACCACCTCAATTGAATCAGCAATGATATCACGAGAAGGTAAAGAATAATTCATTCCTGAAGTTCCCATTGAAATACCATCACTTACACCAATAGTATTGAATTTTAACCCAATTAAATTATTTTTATTGACTTCTTCCTGTATTTGAAACGCTAAATTATTTAAGTGCATATTACAAGGATTTCCATCGTAACCTGTACTTGCAATTCCAATTTGAGGTTTCTTCATATCATCCTCAGTCATTCCAGTTGCGTATAACATTGCTTGTGCAGCTGGTTGGGTTGGATCTTGAGTTACTCTTTTACTATATTTATTTAATTGCATTTATTTTATTACTTTTTTAATTCTGTTGAATTATATTTAAAACAATTTATTTTTTACTACTTATTTCATAACAAGCTACAAATTTAAATTAGCTATTTGTTTTTTTAACTTTCATATTCATTTTTTTACAGTATTCACTTTAATCTAATTCTTCATATATTGCTGTTTTTATGATAGTTACATAATATTTTTTTACAATGATAATGCAATAAAAAAACCTGTAACAATTTTTAGTTGATACAGGTTTTAAATTATTTTCAATTTAAAAACACTTCAACTTATTAGAAAACTAATAATGACTTCTTTTAAAATGACACTAATTAAATTTTTGGTAATCATATTATATATTTATAAAAAAACCTTCCTAAAATTAGGAAGGTTTTTAATTATTAAATTAATATACAATCCTATAACTATGTAAAACAAATTACAGAGACTTGAATAGAAATTATATCTAAAATTGAATTTTCCACTATATAAGCACAAATGTGTGAATTTAATTTGAATAATAAAAAATAAATTTAGTTTTATTTTAATGCTTTTTTTGCTTTCTTCTGAATAATTGATTCAACAGTTTCATTCTGAATTTTACTTTCTAACCAAGATAGAATATCTAAATATAAAAATGATCTTTTCTCATAAGGATGATTTTCAAACTTTATTAATTCGCTATGTAAATTAATAAATTCCTTTTTCAAATCTTGAGGATAAATATTACTTAAATTCTTCAAAAACGAAATCATTTTACGCTGAACTTGGTGTAAATCATTCATTTTTAGTAAAAATTTGTATGTAGATACAATTAACTTTTCAATGTTAGAATCAATTCCAGCTTCATAATGAGCAACTAAATTTAAAACACGTGCATAGCATAAAAGATCTTCACGCATTTTTAATTCTTTATTATTTATAATTTTTTCAAGATAAACAATACAATCTTCATTTTTACCAGCACCAAAATACATACAAGCTATTTTGTAATAAAATACCATAATATGATGTTCATCAATTTGGTTTTCATAAGCTTCTAACTTATTAACCAATTTAACCACAAAGGGAAGACCTTGCGTAAATTTTCCTTCTAAAAAATGAAGGTTTAATTTATTTTGATTGAAATATAAAAAGATGAGTGTTTTAGTATTTTCATTAATTGCAACTTTTTCAGTTTTAATATCATTACTTAAATTTTTAAGTACACTATTAAATTTTGTAATATGCTTATTTAAAAACAACGATTCTAATAAATAATTAGCCCCTTTCAAGTAAAAAACCGGATTGTGTATTTTCATTTCAGGTTTTTCTTCAAACAAATCAACCCATTTTTGCGAATATTTATAACTTGATAAAAAGTCTTGCATAATTAAGCTATGCCATAAGTATGCTTTGTATAAAAAAAGTTTTTCCTTAAAACCTAATTCTGAAATTTCAAATTTTGGTAAACGCTTTTTAAAATATGAATTTACTTTTTTAATATCAGCATCATCTTTTGCGTACCCTTCTTTTAAAAGTAGACTATATAATTGTAATGACAAGTTAGAAAGCTTACTTGTTCGTACATTTTTCAAACTCAATTTTTTTGCTTGCTCAGAAAGTTCATCGGCTCTATTACTCATACTTCTAGTAATATATTGCGATTCTATTACCTTTTCAAATTCAACAATTTCATATGCTAAATTATTTTCTTCATTGGCCAACGCAAATTCTTTTGCCTTATCTAATATTTTTAAACTTTGTTTATAGAGACCTTTATTGTATAAAATTGCAGCAAAATCAAACTGTTCCCTAATTTGTGCTCTCATATTATGATGCACTGGGTTAAAACGCAAACTCACCAATATTTGTTTATACAAATGCGCCTTGGTATTAGAAATTTGCTGTTTTTTTATGTTGGTTTTCTTTAAAATTAGTTCATCATCATAGGAAATAACTTTATCGAGCAAATTAAAAAGAGAAATGAAATTTGCATCTGCATTCCCTCCTAATCTACCTACATACAACTTAAATTGTCTCTTTTCCGATTTAGAAAGTGATTTTACTAATGAAAAAAGCGCATCTTTTTGGTCAATAGCCATTGTAACTAAATTATTTTTTTATTATTGATTTTCAGCATTTTACAAATTTTTTTATTCATTTGAATATAGTAAACAATAAAAATAAGTGGTAAAATCAATAATCCTTTCCCGTTATTTTTGGTACATCAAATGTGCTAAAAAAAAATCAGAAATGAGTAAAAATAAAGTCCAAATTTTTGACACAACCTTAAGAGATGGTGAACAAGTGCCAGGTTGTAAGTTAAATACACAACAAAAATTGGTAATTGCTGAACGTTTAGATATTCTAGGAGTTGATGTAATAGAAGCTGGATTTCCAATTTCTAGCCCTGGAGATTTTACTTCAGTTGAAGCAATATCTAAACTGGTTAAAAACGCAACAGTTTGTGGACTTACAAGAGCAAATCAAAAAGATATTGAAGTTGCTGCAGACGCTTTAAAATATGCTAAAAGGCCAAGAATTCATACTGGAATTGGAACTTCAGATTCACATATTTTATACAAATTTAATTCAACTCAAGATAAAATAATTGAACGTGCAGTGCAAGCTGTAGCTTATGCAAAAACTTTTGTTGAAGATGTTGAGTTTTATGCTGAAGATGCTGGTAGAACAGATAATGTTTATTTAGCCAGAGTTTTAGAACAAGTGATAAAAGCAGGTGCTACTGTTTTAAATATTCCTGATACTACAGGTTATTGTTTGCCAGATGAATATGGTGCAAAAATTAAATTTTTGAAAGAAAACGTGCAAGGAATTGACAAGGTCATCCTTTCCTGTCATTGCCATAATGATTTAGGCTTAGCAACCGCCAATGCTATTGCAGGTGTACAAAATGGAGCACGTCAAATTGAATGTACCATTAATGGGATTGGAGAAAGAGCTGGAAATACAGCTTTGGAAGAAGTAGTCATGATTTTAAAACAACATCCTTATTTAAATTTAGACACTAATATTAACACCAAATTATTATACAGTACAAGTCAACTTGTCCAACAAAGTATGGGAATGATTGTACAACCTAATAAAGCTATTGTTGGTGAAAATGCATTTGCTCATAGCTCTGGAATTCATCAAGATGGCGTTATAAAAAATAGAGAAACTTACGAAATTATTGACCCTGCAGAGGTTGGAGTAACAGAATCTTCTATTGTTTTAACTGCAAGAAGTGGAAGAGCTGCATTGGCTTACAGAGCTAAAAACGTTGGATATGAATTGACTAAAATTCAATTAGATGATATTTATCCACAATTTTTGAAATTTGCCGATCATCATAAAGAAGTAAACGATGAGGATTTACACCATTTAATGGAGTTAAATCATATTCATAAATCTAAAATAGCTGTTTAATTTATTTCTCATTAGTATTTTTATCTAAAAATTAATAATGGTATTTTTTCAATCATAATAAATTTCTTTAACTTCAACATTTATTCATAAATATTTGTAGTTTAGTAGTACATTTGTAGTTACATTTTAGTAAATTTTATAGAATGAATTTGAAAATCGCTTTACTTTCAGGTGATGGAATTGGTCCTGAAGTTACACAACAAGCCGTAAAAGTTTTAGATGCTATTGCTGAAAAATATGAGCATACATTTACTTTTGAAAAAGCCTTAGTGGGTGCTATTGCAATTGAAAAAACAGGAAATCCTTTACCTGAAGAAACGCTTCAAATATGTAAAAATTCAGATGCAGTATTGTTTGGGGCTATTGGAGATCCAAAATATGATAACAATCCTGAAGCGACCATTAGACCTGAACAAGGCTTATTAAAACTTAGAAAAAGCTTAGGTTTATTTGCCAATATTCGCCCTTTAACAACATACCAAGCACTAATTCATAAATCTAATTTAAAAAAGGATATTATTAAAGGAACAGACTTTGTTATTTACAGAGAATTAACAAGTGGTATTTATTTTGGTGAGCATTCCACAAGTGAAGATGGCAAAACTGCTTCAGACAGTTGCACATATACCATTGAAGAAATAGATAGAATAGCTCATTTAGCTTTTAAAGCTGCACAAGTAAGAAGAAAAAAACTAACCTTAGTTGATAAAGCCAATGTTTTAGAAACTTCTCGTTTATGGAGAAAAAGAGTTACAGAAATAGGACAACAATATCCAGATATAAAATTAGAATATCTATTTATAGATAATGCCGCAATGCAACTTATTTTAAAACCTACTCAATTTGATGTGATTTTAACTGAAAATTTATTTGGTGATATTTTATCTGATGAAGCAAGCGTAATAGCTGGATCAATTGGTTTATTGGCTTCAGCTTCTATTGGAGAAAAAACAGCTTTATTTGAGCCTATACACGGATCTTACCCTGAAGCAAAAGGAAAAAACATAGCCAATCCATTAGCATCTATTTTATCAGCAGCCATGTTGTTAGATCATTTTTCATTGCATGATGAAGCAGAAGATATTAGAATTGCTGTTGAAAAATCTATTGAATTAAATATTTCAACACCAGATTTAAATTCAAAAAATCATTTTTCTACAACCAATGTTGGAAGTTTTTTAAGTGATTTTATTTTAGATGATGATAACACTTTTTACAATAAAAATAATATAGATTTAGGACAATCAACTATTATATAATTTTCTAATAAAGCTTTTAAAATAGGTTTTTCAAAAAACAAAACCTCATTCAAATCCTTATATTGATTAATATTCAATATGATATAATTTGAAATAAATTCATAATGCCAGTTTTTAAACAGTTCATTTATTTTAAAATTTTACCAACATGGAGAAACCAACAAATTTTATAGAAGCACTTAATTATCGCCGTTCTGTTAGAATATATGATGCTTCAAAACCAATTGACTCAGCTATTGTAAAAAAATGTTTACAACAAGCAACATTAGCACCCAATAGCAGTAATATGCAACTATGGGAGTTTCATCATATAACTTCACCAAATATATTGGAAAAATTAACAGAAGCTTGTTTAGACCAAAGTGCCGCCAAAACAGCAAAGGAAATGGTAGTTATTGTAGTAAGAAAAGATTTATGGAAAAAAAGAGCAGCCTCAAACTTAACTCATTTAAATAATATCTTTGGAAAAAAAGCTCCAACAGAATATTCTTCACGTGAAAAATTCGCATTGAATTACTATAGCAAACTTATGCCATTTGTATACAGTGATTTTTTAGGTGTTTTTGGATATCTTAAATATTTAATTTCTTGGATTACGGGATTTTTTAAACCAAGTTATAGACAACTTCGTAAATCTGATTTACGAATTGTAGCCCATAAAAGTGCTGGATTAGCAGCACAAACTTTTATGCTTAGTATGACTGCTGAAGGCTATGACACTTGTCCAATGGAAGGTTCCGATTCACTTCGTATTAAAAAAATATTAAATTTACCTTACAGCTCAGAAATCAATATGGTTATTTCATGCGGTATCCGTAAACCAGAAGGTGTTTATGGTGAGCGCTTTAGAATTCCTTTTGAAGAAGTGTATAAAAAATGGTAAATTAAACTAACTTTTACAGTTGTTATTATGACAAAAGAAACAATTATACAAAAAATAATAGCTAACAAAAATAGGCCTCGTCTAGATTTTAGCTTGAAAGATAAAACAGAAAAATTTACTACAAATTTATTTTACACCTTATTTGATACTAATGCATGCGTTGAAAAAAATATAGAGCAATTAGAAATTGACTTCAAAGAAATTTACAATTTAGCCTGCACACTAAAAGACGGAAAATGTTCAGAAATTTGGAGTAAATTCCTGCTAAAATTACCTGAAATTTTAGAAAATCTAAATTTAGATGCTCAAGAATTAGTAAATAATGACCCTGCGTCTAATAATATTGAGGAGGTCTATTTGGCCTATCCAGGATTTTATGCCATTGCAA
>Ga0208304_10001291_pt1 | contig 12159 bp, 12 predicted proteins | sample ColrivemetaGS713_FD_187603 | JGI IMG/M metagenome (GOLD analysis project Ga0208304, IMG submission 187603) | Estuarine microbial communities from the Columbia River estuary - Flood tide ETM metaG S.713 (SPAdes) (version 2) | ecosystem: Environmental > Aquatic > Marine > Intertidal zone >... | reverse complement strand
TAACTACTAGTAGAAATCTTCAAAAGCTTTGTAGTGCTGACTTGTCCGAAGCAGCACAAGACGACGAAGACCAAGACCGTGATGAAGAGTCAACTAGGAGTGCTGCTGTTGATACTTTTGCTATAATGGAACTAGCAGTAACAATTAAACAAGTGTTTAAAGAAATAGATCAAGAGCTTCAAGCTGAAGGCGATCAAGAAAAGCTAGCAGAGTGGAGACGTACACTAAAGCAGGCTAAAGAAATGGCTAAAGATCAAATCAAAGGTTAAACTATGAGACTCAGAGAATTAAACATTAGAGAAGACGACGTTGACGACAAACTAAAAGCAATGCTTGACAAGGAATCACAGCCTGCTAATGATCCAAAAAAGCCTTTAGTAAAGCCAAGTAAAACTGATGCTAGTGAGTTAGGCAAAAAAGTAAAAAAACTTTCTAAACCTAATAAAGCTAAAAAAGTATCTGCTGTTATTAGGAAGATTCCGATTATCGGCGGCATGTTTAAAATAGGTATGTGGATCGGCGCAGCAGAGTTTGCTGGCTGGGCTACTGAATATTACAACTACATAACTGGGTTTTCTACTAGGTCAGACGGAGTGAAAAGTCCATGCGATCAAGGTTCAAGCTACATAGCAGCTGAAGACCCAGTGCTTGATCCTTTCCTTCGACGTCCAGACGGTGACAGTTTAGCTGCCGAGTTATCAAGAAGACTCTATGGATTCTTACCGGGAGTAGTTGGCGCTATTGCAACACGAATGACCGTAGCTCGAACTGTTGCTAATATGATTAGAATTATATCACCAGCAGGCGGAGTTGCTGGTGTTCTTATTGCGATAGCTGCTGTCCTTGTTACCGGCGCTGGTGCTTATTTTGCTAACAAGCTAGCTCAGACATTACCTGCTTGGGGTAAACCTTTTGCTGATTGGTTAACTAGCAAACTCATGCGAGGACTTGCTAGTCGCAGTGCTATTAACGTTATGTGCGGTGTTGATGCGCAGATGGATCGCTGGGAAGAAAAATTTACCGAAGACACACTCTTAGAAAATACTAACACGATTGAAGACAGTAAACGCATTGAACAAATGAGCAAAGTGTTCACAGGAATCATCAACGATGCTAAAAAAGATTTCAAAGCAACTGATCCAGCAGCATATCGAAAGCTTATGAAAATATTAAAGCGCTCTGCGAGGACTAACGCAAAAGCAGAAGAAAAAATTAAACTTCAAGCAATACAGCAATCTAACGTTGTTTAGAAGAAAGGCATTCCGCTTTCTTTAGTTGCTTCGAGATTTTCTTTAATAATATCTTGGAGTATATTAATATCTTCTCGGCCGAGCGTATACATAAGATCTTGGTATGACACAAACCCACGCATAAACCAACCTGTTTTATACAAATGATATTTTATTTCTTTAATTTGATTTTCAAATTTTTCAATTAACTCTTCGATCTCAGACTCCGAGAGAGTTATAATAGATTCCCGAAAAAACTCGAATAGTCACTGTTGTAGGTTACGCTGTACTTGTTAGTACAATTCTCACCTGACTCAAGTTCGCCTGCGCATTGTACCTGTAGTGAAGGGTATGAAATTATGTCTACAAACTTTGTTATCTCTGCTAAGAAAAGTTTTGATATTTCGCTATCGTTTTGATTAATAAAATCATTAATTTTTTTGTTATCGTATTCGGCGTCGCTGCCGTTAGCAACACTTACAATGTACTGTACTAGTGTTTTAGTTGTAAGGTTGACTACTTCTTGAGAAACTGTAGTTGCTTGTTTTACTTTTTCGTCTTGCGACATTTCAGCTGACTGTAATTGATACAAAGTTCGCTGTTTTTGATATAACTCTATCCCTAGTTGAGACATTTGTTTAAATGTAATCGGACGAAGCGTAATTATTAAATCTTTATATGTAAACTCTGATTTGTGCGGTATTTGATCATAGTGACTTAGTACTGACTGTAATTCAATTTCGACTGTGTTTTCAGTACCGCAAACTGAACAAGTCGAAGACATATCAATTGTATTGCCTATAGAAGCTAATCGTATAGCGTTTAAAATATATTCTAAATCAGTTTTGATTAGTTTCCATGGATCATTAATTAGCGGAATACAACTTTCTAAAATACTAGCAACTGCTTGCCCAGAAAACAAAGCATCGGGTGTTTTAGTAATAATCTCGTCAGCTGCGGTCATAGCAAACACTGGTATTTGCACGAACTGATTATCTTCAAACACACCGTCGCTATAAAATTCACCACTCGAAGGTAGGTCAATAAAAAGCTTAGGTTGTCTTTTGTAGTTTTCTAAAAAGCTCATAATTTATTCCACTAAATAACTATAGCATATTTAGCCTCGATATTTAGGTAGTTAAAAAAAATGGTAGATACAGTTTCAGTAAGCCCAGCCGTCTTAGCAGAGGCAATAATCCAAGCGTTATCATCACAGAAAAGCGCTAATACCGACTACCTAGGTCAGTCAGCGCAGAACGCCGGTGATGCTCTTAATAATACCGCTGCTCAAGCTAGCGGACTAGGCGGGGTTATTCAAAAAGTTAACAGGTTAGCTTCTAAAGGTTTCACCGCAGCACAGAACCGTTCTGGTGACATCGGAACTAATATGAATGTTGTCGGCATACCTCAAAATCTTCAAGTACCGATAACCGAAGCAGTTAAAAGTGCCGACGCCGCTGGCGCAATGGGACAAGCAGGCGTAATTCTTGATTCGCTTAAAAATGTTAGCGACATGGCTGCTTCTCTAAACTTAACACAAGATCAAATGACTCAGTTTGCTGAAGGCAGAATTGATCAGCTACGTGCCACCGGGCTTCTTGGCGACGAAGCTATGAATCAGCTATTAATGCTTAGAGAAAGCATTAATCGAGACACTGAGTTTAGTGTTGAACAATTTAAAGCTTTAGGCTTGTCAGTTAATGAAATTGTTGGCTACTCGTCGACCTTTGCTAGTTTGTACGGTCCTTCGATGCAGGGAAACGTTCAAGGAATGAACGACGCCCTTGAAGAAAATATTAGAAGACAAACTATACTTGCTCAAACTACAGGCATGAGTGTTAGTGAGCAAATTAAAGCAACTGAAGCAATCATGGAAACTCCAGGTGCGTTAGCTAGACAAATGGATCTAATTACTAACCCAAAAATGACTCAAGCACTTGTTGGGTTTAGTAACACTGTTGCTGCTATCGGAGCTAGTGGGTTAGCTGAAGGTTTTATTAGCGGAGTAGGATTACCGACACCAGGTAACGAAATTGAAGCAGCACTAAAACCAATGACTACTGCGTTGTTAGGTGAAATTAATGCCGCAACGGCTCGAGGCGACGACGCAGCAGTTAGAAGATTGTCTCAAGAATTGCAAGTAGTGTATGCTCAAGAGTCGCAAGGAGTAATGCAAGAGCTAGGAAGATTTGCTCCGTATTTAGGCGCAGAATTTGGGTTCTTACAAAGAGATCTTGATCAACAACGAGCAACAATGCTAGGATTAGCCGCTGATCCAAATTTTGTCGGAGGCCAGCAAGCAGCAGCCCAACAACAAATTACTGTAAGACTCGATGACGCTGTATTAAATTCATTAGCTATTCTTGAAAGAACTAACGCTGATCTTTCGACTCAACTTCTAAAAAATATTAATTTACTTCAAGGCGAAGGTGGCGCTGTAGAGATAGCAGCTCGTGCTGGAGCAGGTGTTACTGGGCTTGCTGCTAACCTGTCAGAAGCATTGAACGAAGTATTCAGCGGAGAATTGGCAAATCTTGATATATCAGCTGCTGAAATTTCAGTTAAGGAAGCAACTATTGATCTTGAAAAAGCAGTGCTCGAAGGTACTGCTACTGACGAAGATATACAAATGCTCGAGCAGTTACGATCAATTAATACAGAAATTACTAAACAAAACGCAGGCGGGCAGTTTGATAAGAATGCGCTCGGTCAATTTAAGGAAATAATGCCTTGGCTAGAAGAAAACTATACTAAGCCACGTCAAACAGCCGCAGTTGACGAATACAATGACAGCGGCACAACACTCGAGCAAACTAACGGGGGCGTTGTTCAACAAGGCTTTCGTATCATGGCTGGCATGATTAAGCACATAAATCCATTTGATGGCGGCAAAAACACACCTTCTTCTGCGCCATCAGATGATCAACAGTCTGCGTTAATACCGTCGTTACTCGAATCGAATAATAGTAAACTAGACATAATGAACGATCAGTTAACTAAACTTACTAGTGCAACTGGTGCGGCAGGCTTAATGACAGCAAGAGCTATTGATAAGAACGCAACGTTCCAGGGAATTGAAGAAAGAATAACTTAGTGAATAGTCGGCGGTGAGTCTTCGTCTTGCTCTATTTCAACGTCGTCGCTTAACTCAAGATCAGAATCAAACGTAGTATCTCCGTCTATTGTATTTAGGTAATCAGTGAGTGTTTGTTTGTACTGATTGTAAGACTTAACAAAACTCGAAGCAGCATTGCTAATTAGAAATACTTTAGACTTCTCAAAACTAATTTCTAAATTTAGGTTTACAGAAAACAGCCAAGGAACAAGAGACACATCGCCGTTATCGCTGTCAGATAATGTCACAGGTCGAATAATAGTTATTACATCAGCGTCCTCGTTGAGTACTTCTGCTAGAATTTCTTCACCTGAGTTTAATTTAAACGTCTTTACAATCATTAGATTTACTTTCTTTTTCAGTCTTAATTAGATTTCGTATTGCTTAGTTGTTAGTTTCGAACCGGCGTTTTGTTGATTATTAAGCACCGAGATTCGAGTAGGATGCGTCATATTTTACTTATACTATTTCTCATGAGTCTTACAATTAATATAAATATAACATCATAGCGAGAAAAAAACAACATGTCTTGGAAAAAATACTTTCAACCATACGACGGACAAGTAAGTCCAATAAGTGGAGGCTCGGGCGGCAGTAGTGCTGGCCCAGCAAGTGCTAATTACAGCAGTTACCTCCCTGATGTCTATACTGGTTCTCCGAACCGTACTGAACGTTACGGTCAATACAACACAATGGATATGGATAGCGAAGTAAACGCTGCACTTGATATCCTTGCTGAATTTTGTACACAACGAAATCATCAAGGTAACCACTTTGATTTTGATTTTGCTAAGCCAGCAACTAATGCTGAGATACAAATTTTAACGCAGTATTTGCGCCAGTGGTGTAAGCTAAATCAGTTTGACACTCGAATGTTTAGAATCTTTAGAAACACTTTTAAGTACGGGGATGAAATTTTTATTCGTGACCCAGAAACACAAAAACTTTTCCATGTGGATCCAGCTAACGTTTCTAGCATTATTGTAAACGAGAGTCGAGGTAAAGAACCTGAAGAATATAGAATTAAAAATATCAACTTTAACTTTAAAGAAATGGTTGCTACTACTCCTCACCAAACAGGCGGTAATATTCAAAGCGCAGGTGGAACTGGTTACTTAACAGGCGGTACCCGTGGTGTAGTAGGTACGCCAGCAGCGCAGACAGGCAGTCGATTCTTTAAAGATCAAAATGAACTCGGGGTTGATGCAGAACACGTAATACACCTAAGTCTTAGTGAAGGATTGGATAACAATTATCCGTTTGGTAACGCACTGCTCGAAACTGTGTTTAAAGTTTACAAGCAGAAAGAATTGCTCGAAGATGCGATTATTATCTATCGTGTACAACGTGCGCCCGAAAGACGAGTGTTTTATGTAGACGTGGGTAATATGCCAAGTCACCTTGCTATGCAGTTTGTTGAGCGAGTTAAAACTGAAATACACCAACGTCGTATTCCGAGTGCCACCGGCGGCGGAGCAAACGTAATTGATTCCAGTTATAACCCACTTAGCATTAACGAGGATTATTTCTTCCCGCAAACAGCAGAAGGTCGTGGTTCTAAAGTTGAAACACTGCCAGGTGGTACTAACCTTGGTGAGATCGACGACTTACGGTACTTTACTAACAAACTTGTACGTGGCTTGCGTATTCCTTCAAGCTACTTACCAACCGGCGCTGATGACGGTGCTGCTAACTTCCAAGACGGCAGAGTAGGCACAGCGTACATTCAAGAATTACGATTTAACACCTATTGCGAAAGACTACAAGGTCTTCTTATTGAGACCTTTAACAAAGAATTTAAGCGCTACTTGATTACTAAAGGTGTAAACATTGATACTGAAATGTTTGACTTATCTTTTGTTAAGCCTCAAAACTTTGCTAGTTACAGACAAGCAGAGCTTGACAATGCTAGAGTGCCAACATTTGGTCAAATGGCAGCACTGCCTTACATTTCAAATCGTTTTGCGCTAGAACGCTTCTTAGGATTAACTAAAGAAGAGATTGCTGAAAACGAGTTGATGTGGCAAGAGGAAAATGCTGCTGAAGAAGAAACCCCGGCAATGGATGCTAGCGCTGAAATGAGAATGGGCGGAATAAGTAGTGCTGGAATGGGCGCTGACCTTGGCGGCCTAGATGCCGAGCTACCAGATGATGCTGCTATAGATCTAGCAGGCGAAGGTGACATGCCAGATACTACAACGGCAGCACCTGATGCTGGTGCGCAAGCACCACCGACAGAATAACAGTTTAGGAATAAATAATAGTATGTTGCTAAGAGAATTTTTTTACTTTGACGAAACTATGGAAGACAAAGAAGACGTGTCCTATGATATAGGAGACGACGCTTCTATTGTGAAAGCCGATGATACTCGGGTAACACGTCTGCGGCTTAAAGATATTAGCAAGATTCGCAAAGCTAGTGAGTTCCATGATCAGCAAAAGCAATTAGAACTTACTAAGATTAGAGATCAGTATAAAGCACCAGCCGAGGCGGGTGGTATCTAATTATTATGACTCTTTCAAAAGAAGAGAAGCAAATAAAAAAGCAACAAAAGCGTGAAGCAAAACGCATTGCTCGAGAACAAAAAGAAAAACTTGAACATGTAGCTCCTAAACTAGATGCTAGCGCAAGCGCCGGCACTGCTTTTGTCGTAGGCAACGGAACTAGCCGTAGTGCTATTGATATTCACAAATTAAGTAAGCACGGCGTGGTATTTGGTTGTAACGGCTTGTATAGGCATAACACGCCTGATTATTTAATTGCTGTTGACGTTAAAATGATTCTCGAAATTAATCGAGAAGGTTACAATGTTCACAATCAAGTATGGACAAATTACAACAAAGCTTATGAAAATTTAAAGAATTTAAACTATTTTAAGCCATCTAAAGGTTGGAGTAGTGGACCTACTGCCTTACACATGTCAACAGAAAAAGGCTTTAAAGTTATCTATATTTTAGGATTCGACTATAAAGGTTTACAAGATGGCCGAAGATTTAATAACATATTCTCTGACACCAATAACTATAAAAAATCATCAGACGGCGCAACATACTACGGTAACTGGCTTAAACAAACTAAAACTGTAATTGAGCAAAATCCTACAGTACAGTACGTAAGAGTAGTTGATCACGATACTTTTATGCCGCCGGAGTTGGCAAAATTAAATAATTTGCGAACTATGAGAAAACAAGTGTTTATTGAGTTGTTTAACAACAAAAATTAGCTTTGTAATAAGATTACTCAATCTTAATATAAAATATACCAAAAAATGCCATAAAACTATCGGTTTTTTAGTAATATACGTAAATAAAGGGACAGTTTACAATCATTCACAGTTTAGGTTCCTTTATTAGGTGAAGGTATCTTTTCTTGTTTGTAAATAAATTATGTATTAGAAAGGATATACAATGGAACGCAATAAGTTCGAAGAAATGCTTGAGCGTCTAGTTAACGAAGACACTCAAGGCGCAAAAGATCTTTTCCACGAGATCGTAGTAGACAAGTCTAGAAGTATTTACGAAAGCCTACTTGAAGGCGACATGTACGACGAAGCAGACGACGATGCTGAAGACATGGACGAAGATTTTGATCTAGAAGAAGACTTTGACATTGAAGAAGAATTTGATCTAGAAGAAGGTGACGACGACATGGAAGGTCCAGAAATGGACATGGAAATGGACATGGGCGATGATGACGACATGGAAATGGATGACATGGACGACGACATGGGCGAAGAAGGCGAAGGTGAGCTAGAAGATCGTGTTGACGATCTCGAAGGCATGCTTGATAGCTTAAAAGCTGAGATGGACGAACTTTTTGCTGATCAAGAAGGCGAAGACGACGACATGGAAGGTCCAGAAATGGACATGGAAGACGAAGACTTAGGCGGCGACGAAACTGACGATCTAGAATCTGACGTTGAAGCAGACGAAGACGACGACGACGTTGAAGAATCTTTTGATTTTAACGAAGCTGAAGACGAAGACGACGAAGACGATGAGCCTAAGAACGAGTCCGAAATGATGGCATCTTACCTTAAGAAGCTTGACGAGTACACACAGCCAGAAACTGCTGAAAACGACAAGCCAGGCAAAGGCGACAACGGCGACGGTAAGTCTCCAGTAGCTGGTGCTAACGACATGGGCGGCAATGCTGCAAATATCGTCGGCGGTGGCGAAGCTAAAGGCCGTCCTGCTCCTTCCGCTAAAGAAGAGAACATGGGCAACGTAAATACTCCGAGCGCAAAGACACAGAAGCTAAGCAAGGGACCTAAGGGTGCTGATAAGAAAAGCGATGGTGCTAAGTCTCCGGTACGTAAAGCGTAAGTTAGCTTGAAAGGAATCAGGATGATCAACTTAAGAGAAAACCTAACATTTGACGAGGCCAAGATAGTTGTCGAGTCTACTAATGAAGGCAAGGATTTGTTCATGAAAGGAATTTTTATCGAAGGTGGCGTTAAGAACGCTAACCAACGTGTTTACCCTGTGAATGAAATTCAAAAAGCTGTCGAATCTATCAATGAACAGATCAAAGGCGGCTATTCGGTACTCGGTGAAGTTGATCATCCTGAAGGTCTTAACATCAACCTCGATCGTGTGTCACACATGATCGAAACTATGTGGTGTGAAGACTCAAAAGGGTTAGGCAAGTTGAAAATCTTGCCTACACCAATGGGCCACCTAGTTAAGACTATGCTCGAAAGCGGTGTTAAGTTAGGTGTTTCCAGTAGAGGTTCTGGTAACGTAAGTGAAGACGGTAGTGGCAACGTAAGCGATTTTGAAATTGTAACCGTTGACATTGTAGCACAACCAAGTGCGCCGAGCGCTTACCCAAGTGCTATTTACGAACACCTAATGAATACCAAAGGCGGATATAAGGCAATACAACTAGGCAAAGACGTCGTTAGCGACACAAAGGCACAAAAATATCTAAAAGAATCGTTGGTTAACATAATCAACGGTCTCCAATAACAGGAGAATAATATGTTGGATGCACTAAAAACATTATTTGAAGGTAATGTAATATCGGAAGAAATCCGTGCAGACATCGAAGAAGCGTGGGAAAAGAAGCTTCACGAAAACAAGATGCAGGCAACTGCTGAGCTACGTGAAGAATTCGCACGCAAATACGAGCACGACAAGCAAACAATGGTCGAGTCCATTGATACTATGCTTGGTGAGTCGCTTGCTGAAGAAATTGCAGAATTCCAAGAAGATCGTAAGCAACTAGCAGAAGCTAAAGCAAAGTATGCTGTAGCTATGCGTGAAAATGCTGATAAGCTTGAAGGTTTTGTAATGGAGCAGCTAGGCACAGAAGTTTCTGAACTACATGAAGATCAAAAATCAGTAGCAGCTAAATTTGAAAAGTTAGAAGAATTTGTTATCGAAGCTCTTACTAAAGAGATTTCGGAATTCTATAGCGATAAGAAAGATCTAGCTGAAACTAAGGTTAGACTAATGCGTGAATCAAGAAACGCATTTGACGAAGTAAAGAAAGACTTTGTCAAGAACAGTGCGCAACTTGTTAACAGAGTTGTAAGTGAATCACTTAAGAGCGAACTATCGCAACTTAAAGAAGATATCACAATTGCACGTGAAAATGATTTTGGGCGTAGATTGTTTGAATCCTACCAGCAAGAATATGTTGGAAGTCACTTAAACAAGAAGTCCGAAACAGCAAGACTCTTAAACGTTGTGTCTGAAAAAGACGCAAAGCTTAAAGAGGCGGCGAAGGCGGTTGCTGTTGCCAAAAAACTATCAGAAAGCAAGAATACTGAAATCAAGCTTCTGAAAGAGAGCATGGAACGTAAGGACAAGGTTGATGGTCTTCTAGCTCCACTTAACGTGAAGCAGAAAGAGATCATGAACGATTTACTAGAAAGCGTTCAAACTAACAAGCTCGAGACAGCGTTTAACAAATACTTACCTGCGGTGATTGAAGGGGACACTCCTAAGCCTGCAGCTGGTAAAAAGGCACAGATTAACGAAGGCACAGAAATAACAGGCAATAAGATAATTAATAACAGTTCTACAGCAGAGGCAGAGGGCAACGTAGTTGATCTCAAGCGTCTTGCAGGCTTAAAATAAGGAGAGACCAAAAATGTCAGAACTACTAGAAGGACGTTGGAACGACACTAAAGTGGCGTTACTTGAAGGCCTAGCAGGCAACAAGAAGTCCGTAATGGAAGCAACTCTTGAAAATACTCGCAAGTATCTTTCAGAGAGTGCAACAGCTGGCGCTACATCTGCTGGTAACGTTGCAACCCTTAACCGTGTGATTCTTCCTGTAATCAGACGTGTTATGCCAACAGTAATTGCTAACGAACTAGTCGGCGTACAGCCAATGACTGGTCCAGTTGGTCAGATTCACACCCTACGTGTTCGCTACAGCGACACTGCAGGTGCTGGCGCTGCTGGTGCAGTAGCTGGTGAAGAAGCACTTAGCCCATTCAAGATTGCTGAAGCTTACTCCGGTAACGCTACTACTGCTAAAGCAGATAGCACAGCAGCACTTGAAGGCTCCGCTGGTAACCGTCTAAGCATTCAGATCTTGAAGCAGACTGTTGAAGCTAAATCCCGCAAGCTATCCGCTCGCTGGACGTTCGAAGGTGCGCAAGACGCACAGTCGCAGCATGGCATCGACATCGAAGCAGAAATTATGGCTGCTTTGGCACAAGAAATTACTGCTGAAATCGACCAAGAAGTACTATCCAGCCTAGACACTCTAGCTGGTACAGCAGTTGAAACATACGATCAAGCAGCAGTATCTGGTACAGCTACTTTCGTTGGTGATGAGCACGCAGCACTTGCTGTTCAGATCAACAGAGCAAGCAACCTAATTGCTCAGCGTACACGTCGTGGCGCTGGTAACTGGGCAGTTGTAAGTCCACTAGCACTTACAATTCTTCAGTCCGCAACTACTTCTGCGTTCGCTCGTACAACTGAAGGTACTTTCGAAGCACCAACTAACACTAAGATGGTTGGTACTCTTAACAATGCTATGAAGGTTTACGTGAACACCTACGCATCCGACGGTGCAGCAGTACTAGTTGGTTACAAAGGTTCTAGCGAATCTGACGCAGCAGCGTTCTACTGTCCATACATTCCGCTAATGTCCAGCGGTGTAGTACTGGACCCAAGCACATTCGAGCCAGTAGTTAGCTTCCTAACCCGTTACGGTTATGTTGAACTTTCTAACACTGCTTCGTCCTTGGGTAACGCAGCAGACTACCTAGCTAAGGTTGCTATTACTAACGGTAACGTTTCCTTTAGCTAAGTTTAGCTTAATACAAGAAAATAGGGCCTACGGGTCCTATTTTTTTGACTTTTTTTAATTGACAAAAACTTTATTGTGCGTTATAGTAATAATACACATTAAAGGACTACATCATGAAAAACGTACTTATGTCTACCGCTATTTCAGGCGCTGTTTTCGCTATCGTTGGTTTGGTAGCTGGTTTACTGGTATTCGGTTCCAGTGAACCATCTGTCGAGACTGCTGAATTCAAACAGCATCATTTCAACGTTGAGTCTGAAGAAGTCGTCTGCGAAACAAGCTACTACAAACGGATGGAAATCGTTGGTCGCGAAGAAAACGGTGACCCGATCGCCGATACAATCTTCTACCGTCGCATCACGCCACTGTTGAGCCCTAACTGGGTTTCAGCCAACTTTGACATCCCAGCAACGACTGATGATTGGGACGGGTTTCCAATTCCGGTTCAAGCCGATGTAGAAGGTGTTAAGTACGGTGTGGTAGCAACTGCCGTGTCCACCGACGGGATCGTGTCTATGAACCTTCTCGTACAACTAAAC
>Ga0208304_10001290_pt1 | contig 12165 bp, 11 predicted proteins | sample ColrivemetaGS713_FD_187603 | JGI IMG/M metagenome (GOLD analysis project Ga0208304, IMG submission 187603) | Estuarine microbial communities from the Columbia River estuary - Flood tide ETM metaG S.713 (SPAdes) (version 2) | ecosystem: Environmental > Aquatic > Marine > Intertidal zone >... | reverse complement strand
CATGCCTTCGGTTGAGATGATGCGCGATAACACATCATACTGACCTGACAGCGGGGTGTCCAAAGCGATCCCTGACTGTAATCGGATCAGATCCTCCCAGATCAGAGGGGTATCTTCGTTGCACCACACGTAAAGCTTTGCATGCGGTGCCGCACGTTTGATCCGTTTGATCACATCTGACCATTTGATCTCGTGCGGTTGAAGCAAACCCAGATAATCGCGCAAGTTGGCGGCTTCTGCCCGCTTGGCAATGTCCTGCAGATAGCTGACCGGATTGCGTATGCTGAAATAGAACGACACGTCATCATCTGGAAAAAGGCGACACAGGCCGCGCACCTTGGTTTCGGTCTGATGATAAAACACACCATGATCAAAAACGCGTTTGGGTATGGCGATAAAGTTATCGTTGGTCAGAACAATCCGTTTGATATCGTCCTCTTCCACGAACGCATCAAGCAATATCTCACGAGAATCTTTGGCCGGTGCCGCACCGTCAAGACCTTGGATCGTCTCACGCAGCAGCGCACGATACTTACCCGGACCTGGAACCGCGATGCCTTGCTGCAAAAGCGCACTCGCGTTGCGCAAGATGGACTTCAGCAGCCGATCTTCATCTGTGCAATTTGCACCAATATGAAATGCGATCTGCATGCTGGCAGCCTTTTTTTGGGGACCTAGTCGCGTCATCATAGTGAGATTTTGGTGGCATGAAACCAGTTTTGCCCAGTTGCCTGCTTGGCCCGCGGGGTCCCTGCAGTATTTTTGCGATTTGAGTGTGAAATCACCATTGCCATGGCGCGTTTCATCCTGTTATACGCCGCGCAATCGGTTCACCCGATACATCGCAAGATGCACCAGTGCCCCTATAGCTCAGCTGGTAGAGCAACTGATTTGTAATCAGTAGGTCCGCGGTTCGAGTCCGTGTGGGGGCACCATAAAAATCAATGACTTAGATATTTTATGTTTGCTCCTCTAGTCACCAGTTTTAGTAGGGGTAACGTTTGGGGTAACAAGAACTCACTGCATTCGCTGGGCTGAGGCGGTGGGCAGAGTTGTCCTGATTCAGATGCCTATCGGACCACAACCATCATCAAAAACTAAACAGTGAATGCGACTTGCCTCTTTTTCGCTGCGTCACTCAGACGTGGCCTCGTTGCTTCCGAAATAGGTGAAATCATGTAGCCCTCTTCGATGCTGCCAATCATTGCCGCTGAATTTGATGGGGCCAGACGCCAAAGTATTCCAACAAGAAGGCAAATCGCTGCATCAAGCTTGTCTTGTTCACCTTTTCTAGGGCGCTCCTTGGTGGTTAAGCCGTCAGCCCATTCTGCGAGTTCACTAAGTTGGAGTTTGTTGGCAATAGTCGAGACGGTGCGGATGACTTCTTGCCAATCCTGCTCACTGAATTTCTTTCGGTTTTGGGGATTATACTTCGGCGCAGACAGTCGGCCCGCAAAGCGTTCATTCAGAGAAGGGAGCGCAAGCGCAGGAAACACTTCTATCAAAAAGAGACCGTTCGACGCCTCCCTCGACAGCATGGGGTCTTGGACCGCCCCCAAACCCGACAAAAACGACCAGACTGGCGAAGCGTCGCAGAACATGCCGACCTTTCCTCGATTTGCTGGCTGAACACCGCCGCCAATGAAAGAAACCAACGAGGCGGCAACCTTGTCCACCGGCCGACTGCCGCTCTGATTTGGAACAATCGAAGGCTGATCGAGCGCTACTAAACTATACTCGAAATTTTTCCTATGCGTTTTAATGAACTGAAGCGCCTCAGCAAAGGAAACAAGCTGCGGCTCCCAAAAAGTCCGGTGGCCTTGGGTGTCAAAGCCAACTGCACAGATGGCACCTGGAGCTTTCGGGTTGTCCGTCCAAGCACTATCAAAACCAAAGAAGATTGCACTACGTGGAGTGTCCTGTTCCCAATCTACGGGGTTAGTCAGCGGAGGATGTGCCTTACCAAAGGCGCGGACAGAACCGTATGTTTCTTTGGCGAATACTGCCGTTTGGCTCACCAACTTAGAGGCGTTCACAATCGGCCAGCCCTTATCCTCAAACAAAGCCTTTAGTGACCCGGAATAGTACTCCCAAATTACCCTTCTGATGATCTTCTGATCTATTCCCGGACCGGTCATTGTGCTTTCGTTCGCAGCAATTTCCAGAAGTTCTTTATCGGTTGGTTTAGCCATGACTAATCCGTTGCTCTTTTTCGTGACAGTGCCGTCGCAAAGCTCGCAAAGCAAGGTCACGTGCTGATAGGTGAGATCTTTATCGGCTCACAGCTGCGCTTTGCCGCATCGCGGCGATCCTGCCAACCGATATCGATTTGGCCAACGTTATCGGCCCAAAGCAGACCTTGATGGTGACCGCAGCGAACGGCAGGAGTGAGCCAATGTTGACCCCAATTGGCTAGTATTTACGCGCTGCTTTTGTCAGTGGCCAACAGAGTGCCAGATATATAGATAACCAATAGAGATTTATCCATTTTCCCCTCTTAAGGCGGAGACCAACATGAGCTTACCTTACAATTCTGCGCACGTAGAATTACACTACATAAATCGCGCGGGATGGCTGCGTGCGTCTGTTTTGGGCGCCAATGATGGCATCGTATCTGTTTCATCATTGATCGTTGGCGTTGCGGCGGCTGACCCAAGCCCAACTGCTATTTTGGTGGCGGGAGCCGCTGGGCTTGCAGCGGGCGCAATGTCGATGGCCGCTGGCGAATATGTTTCGGTTAGTTCGCAGTCCGATGTTGAGCGCGCAGACATTGATCGAGAAAAACAGGCGCTCATCGACACGCCAGAAGCAGAAGAGGCGGAACTGGCGTCGATCTATCAAGCACGCGGGCTGTCCGCCGAAACAGCCGCCTTGGTTGCACGAGAGTTAACGGTCAAGGATGCACTTGGTGCTCATGTCCGTGACGAGCTTGGACTGTCCGAAGTGCATGCGGCAAATCCATTGCAGGCGGCGATTGCCTCCGGGCTTACATTTACCGTTGCTGCATCACTGCCACTCGCCGCCGCCATTTTAGCGCCAAGTGATAAAATTATCCCAACAGTTGTTATCACGACCTTGATCTGTCTCGCTGGCCTCGGTGCCTTGGGGGCCCAAGTTGGCGGAGCACCAAAGCTGCGCGGAACAGCCCGCGTATTGTTTTGGGGTGCGGCCGCTATGGCCATTACTGCAGGTGTTGGAAGCATATTTGGCGTAAGCGTCTAGCGGAAGGTAGGTTCTCTGGGAGCACTACCGTTGCGACGACCCATTGAACCCGCACCCGCATAGCGGACCTTGATGGTCAGCGCAGCGAACGACAACTCCGAGCCCAAAAGACCGATGCTGCAAACTGCACAGACGGCAGCAACGGGGTGATTTTGTTGTAAACCTCGCCGCCCGACCGAAAGATAGCAATTCCGCAGAATATCTTACTGCGAAGGGGCTTTTCACAGAATTCTATTTTACAAGGTTCGCAATGGAAGAGCTATTTTCTGGTTTTCGGGAACGATTTGCGGAAGCAGGGTTTTTCAACAAAATCAGCCTTGAACTGCCTTGCAATCAAACTGCAAGGTTTACTGATCAAGCGCTCCGCGTCAGAATTGTGACAGACAAGGAAAGACTGATCAAATGCCCGATGTTAAAGAAAAAGACGAAGCAACTCTTCTGCAATCCGTCCTGGATGCGTTGCCAGACGCCGTCATTACAATCACTGAAGAAGGTCTGATTGCATCATACAGTCAAGCCGCGGAGCGGATGCTTGGGTATAAGGCCCACGAGGTCGTTGGTATGAATATAAAGATGCTGATGCCAGCCCCATTTCGCGATGAGCATGATGGTCATATGGATCGCTATAAAGCCACGAAAAGAAAAAATATCATCGGTGTAGGACGAGAGTTTTCCGCGCAGCGTAAAGATGGAACGGTGTTTCCAATACATTTGTCTGTTAGCGAAATGTTCGTGCAAGGCCGCCGCATGTTTACCGGCATTATACGGGACCAGAGCCGGCTCAAGGAGGCCGAAGGCAGGGAGCGACAATTTTCGCAGATCGTCGAAAGCGTCTCCAACGAGGTCCATATTTTAGATCCGGAGACTTTGAGCGTCTTGCACTCTAATCTCGCGGCGCAACTTAACCTTGGGTATGCTCTTGAAGAAGTGTCCAATCTCCATCCTTGGGATTTCGTTAAAGGCCTTAGAGAAGAAAACATCAAAGTCTTGGTAGGATCGCTGAGAAGTGAGCCTGGCGCCATACAGACTTTTGAGGAAACCCTAATCCGCAAGGACGGCTCAACCTATCCCGCCCTGACAAAATTGCAGTGGCTAGAAGTGGATGACCAGCCGGTACTAATTGCTGTCGTTCAAGACTTGACCGAATTGAAGACCGCGCGCTCGACGGGAGAACAGCTGGGCTCAATTCTGGACCGCTCTCTCAACGAGATTTTTATGTTTGATGCCGACAGCTTGAAATTTGTGCAGGTCAACTTTGGAGCGCGTAAAAACCTTGGTTATACCAGCGAGGAATTCGCGCAACTGACACCTGTCGACATCAAGCCGGAGATGTCACAGCAGGAGTTTGAACGAATTGTCGAACCACTCCGAGACGGAAGCGTGGAAGTGTTGAATTTTAGCACTATTCATCAACGTAAAGACGGTTCCAGATATCCCGTAGACGTTAACCTGCAAAAGACGGTGACTGACGGCAAAACTCTGTTTGTGGCCGTTATTCGAGATCTCACTGAACGAACCAAGATGATTGAAGATTTGTTGCTACGTGATCGGGCGATGGCCGAGGTTAACTCTGGGATTGTTATTACTGATGCGAAGGTCGGTGAAAACCGAATTATATATACGAATGAAGCCATGGAAAAAATGACCGGGTACACCAAGAAAGAAATGGTTGGCCGTCATCCCAAATTTTTGCATGGCGCCGATCGAAACCAGCCTGCATTGGACCGGATTTATGCCGCGGTTGCCAAGTTCTTGCCGGCCCGCGAAATCCTTCGCAATTATCGCAAGGACGGGTCTCACTTCATGAACGAGGTCACAATATCGCCAGTGCGTAACGATAAAGGGCGGGTAACGCATTTCATCAGTGTTCAGACGGATGTGACTTTAAAGCTTGAGACAGAGAGACGACTTCTCCACTCACAAAAGATGGATGCGGTTGGTCAACTAACCGGCGGGATCGCTCATGATGTTAACAACCTGCTTACAGTCGTAATCGGAAACAATGAACTGCTCGCTGATCACCTCAAAGATGATGAATATGCGTTATCGTTACTAAATGATGCGAGCAGCGCAGCAGAAAGTGGGGCCAAGCTGACAAGCCAACTCCTTTCATTTTCTCGGCAGCAAACGTTGGCTCCTAAAGAAATCGACCTTAATGAATTAGTTCATAAAATTCACGATATGCTTGGCCGCACTCTTGGGGAGACAATCTCCTTAGAAGTACAGCCAACGGACGGCTCAGTAATAGCCTTCGCTGATCCGACGCAGGTCTATAACGCGTTGCTGAATCTTGCGATAAATGCGCGTGATGCCATGCCTACAGGTGGCCATCTAAAGATTGAAACAGACGTCGTGGAATTAAACGCAAAGATCGTCCAAGGGCGCAATAAAATTGCACCCAGACGATATGTCCGTCTGTCTGTCAGTGATACTGGAGCAGGTATGTCTCCCGAAACCCTGTCTCGCGTTACTGAACCATTCTTCACGACTAAAGAAAAAGGCAAGGGCACCGGTTTAGGGTTGAGCATGGTGCATGGTTTTGCAGAGCAATCCGGCGGTTACCTTGAAATCATCAGCGAACTTAACCAGGGGACCTGTGTAATGCTCTGTCTCCCGGAGGCAGGAAGCTTGGAAGGTGCTGACGAAAAAAACAGTGATGTTGCTTCTCCGGTTGAACCGCGCGCCGAGATCATTTTGGTTGTAGAGGATGATGCGCTTGTCCGAAGAACGACGGTCAAGAGGTTAGATCATCTTGGATACCAGGTCCTTCAAGCCGAAACGGGACAACAAGCTCTAGATATTTTGGCGGACAATTCAAAAGTCGATTTAGTTTTTACGGATATGGTTATGCCGGGCGGTATGAGCGGTGCTGATCTGGCCGAAGAGGTATGTAAGCTTTACCCTCGTATTAAGTGTATTATCACTTCAGGCTACACCGAACAGAACACCGTACCCACTGATGGGACTTTGTGGCTCCGCAAGCCCTATAAACTACAAGAAATGTCTCAGATGTTTCGTCAGTTGTTGGACTGAATTCACAGGTCAAACACCACACGATAGCTCACCAAATTCGACTAAAGCAATATTGTGGATGGGGTGGATGGCTCCTGCATCACCCGGCGTCGCAATGCGCCATAGTGCAGGTGTCATAACCTGCGTATGAGATGTGGGATCGGTGGCAGCGCGTAGCGCAGCGTTGACCTGGCGTGCTTCCATGCAGACGACATCAAAACCTTCTGCCTTCAATCCAAAGTACAGATGTTGGCTCAGCGTGCTCGCTTCAAAGCCGATTCGTTCAATCGGATGGGGAAACGTTCCAAGGCACTCAGCGATGTCGCTGACCTCGCAAGGCAGCTCGCGCTCAAGCAGCACGGTTCCCCTGCCATCAACAATGCAAAGCGCACAGGACCGAAGCGATACGTCTATTCCAGCAAAATATTCCATTTCTCATCTCCCTTGTTCACAGTCATCCTGTGATCTTATCGGGAGCTCGACCTCACAACAGAGGCAGCCCAATTACGCATGCTAGGAGCCCAAACGCATAATGCTTCCGCGTTAACCGCGTGGAAGGCATCGTCACAAACACTTTTTGGCTTTTTCCCACCTACAGTTGATGATTATCAATACCGTTTGGTCTTTTGTCTGGTGCAATGGTGCCATTCTCAGGCGTCTCTGATCGAAGCGCCGGGGCAAAGGTACACATCAAAAGGAGACCAGACATGGCGACGACAGCATCTGAATCCAAATCCAGCGGCCATCCGAAAACATCAGAGTACGAGGCCGAAATTCGCGCTGAAATGGCAGAAATTCGGAACGATATCGCGGCACTGGCAAAATCTGTTGGTGGCTACGGCAAGGTGCGGGCGACCGACCTGCAGGACCGCGCCACAGAGATGTCAGACGAGGTTCTGAACGAATCGCGGCGCGCGCTCAAGAAGCTGAGCAAGCAGGTCGCAAGCCTTGAAAAGGACATGGAGGTAAATGTGCGTGAACACCCGCTTCAGTGGTTCCTCGGCGCGCTTGGTGTCGGGATGGTGTTTGCCATGCTGGTGCGGCGCGGCGAATAGGCGTGCCGATGGCAGCCCCCGTCAGTGATATTGCGGCGTCTTTGAAAGGCGCGATGTCCGAGCGGCTGCGCGGAGCCTTGGGCAATGCGGCCCTCCTTGGGCTTATCGCTGTGCTTGCCCTGACCGCGTGGGTTGCTTGCGTTGCGGGGTTGGTCGCGGTGCTCGCTCCACTTTGGGGCCTCGCTGGCGCCATCTTTGTGGTGGCGTTGTTGGTGTTCGTGATGGCGCTGATACTGCTGGCCGTCGTGAAACGTCGGGCCCGTTTACAAGATGAGCGCGCCGCGAAACGCCTAGCGGAAACCAGGCGGCAAGGGCAGGCGGCTCTGCTGGCCGCGCTGCCGGGCTTGTTGCGGCACCGATCCGGTGCTTTGATCGTAGGCGTAGGCCTTGCGATCGGTGCCGTGATTGTCGCGGCACTGCAAGAAGAGGAAAAGGAATGACCGGATCGTTTTAGCACGCTCCTATTTCGCGAACAGAACCGGCAGCGTCACCTTTTCCGTCAGCTCGTGCGTCACAGCGCCAATGACAAAATCATAGGTCAGGGAATGACCGAAGGCCTAGGTGGCGACCGTGTCGCAACCCCGCTCAAAAGTATGGCTCAAGAGTGTCGCCGCGACCCCGTCGGCATCCGCTGAACCGGTTATTGGTTCGGTCTTGATCTAGTGACGGTCCAATTCTGCCGCCAGATCGCGCCACGCGGATGGGTGCCGCGGCACCGTCCTGCCCGACATAAAGGGTTCTGTCGCAAAGTTTTCGCGGTTGGTTGGACTGGCGCGCGCGGCAGGTGCGGGCTTTTGAGTTTGAAAGCGAGCGCCCAATCGTGACGTTGATTTCAATGGAAGCCACTTCCCAAAGAACATAATCTTTGACGCTGTGGTCTTCTATGTCCGCTGACCTATCTTACATATAGCAGGTAATAACCTATTACGCCCCAATGACGGTGGCCGAAGGGCACTACCAAGGACAGGTTTGCAGCCTCGCAAAGAACGTCAAGTGTTGGCTTTTGAGGGTCAGTTGAGAAGCGATGCTAAAAGGTCCGCTATAGAAAAAAAGATCAGTACAACGGCCGCTGAAATGACGATCCCCAAACTGATAAAAAGCCCGTCGCGCTGCACAAGCCCCCACGACAGGCAGGCGAGAGCGACAGCGGGCGGAACATTCAGTAAAGGGATCGGCAGTAGTAACAAAAGCGACATGAGCAGGCACAAGGCCCCGGTGAGCCGTTCAGGGCGTCCCAGCACTGACAGGCGGCTTCGGCTCACGCGTTCGACAGAGCGAAGCGGCCGGATAATATAGCGCGACATCACTGCAATCATCTGGTGCGGAATCTTGATATTGCGGGCACCCGCTGGCAGGTCGCCCCGTTCGCCGTAAATCGCCAAATGCGCGGAAACAGCAATGAGAGGTACGCCCAAAATCGCCCCAAAGCTGGGTATGGGCAAGGGAATGCACTCAGGCAGCGCCATCAAAAAGATCGCAACCCCATGCATGCGTGTGCTCGCCCGGTCGATCGCCTCGCCTAGCGTCACATATCCAATCGATTGGCTTTGTTTATCCAACTCTTGGATGAGCGCTGCAAAACCTGTTTCTTGCGCGTTGGATGGTGGGTCATTTTCCAAATCTTCGGTCCCTGGTTTGGTCAGTATTTGGCATAAGGTTGTGACAATTTCTATAGTCGGGGACCAAAGATGTCTCCCTCACATGTGTATCATCCTTTGCCTCCATTCTCTCCAAGTAAAGTGTTTGCAAATCCAGAGACACCTCACCTGTCTGACGTCAGCGCCCGGTGGACAGATTTGAGGATTTGAACAACGGAGGATTTCTGGTTCATCTTATCGATTAGGAGATCGAGATGGCGAAGAAGCCTACCACATCAAAGGATGCCGCCGACAAGGTGGTTAGGGTCGGGAACCGTTAACGGCCCGCTGACGCATAGGTGGCCATCCAGATTGATCCAAGTCAAAGCGCACATCTTTGTTTTCGATCCAATATGATCATTATGAAATCACAGGACCCACCACCAAAAACGGACCCACAAGGCACGGCAGCGTGGATTAGGGGCCAATCAAAGAGCGTGATCGAATGGACAAGACGTTCCGTGCCAAGGGGACTGCGGCTTGTGCTGGGATTGTTGCTTATTGGAGGCGGTGTATTGGGCTTCTTACCTATTCTTGGCTTTTGGATGATACCACTGGGTATTGCCGTCGCAGCTTTGGATGTACGCCCTCTCAGTCAGGCTTTGATGGCACTGATGCGATGGCGGAAATGACGATATCGGAAGCTATGGCTCGGCGTTCTTCCGGATGCAGGCAAGCCTTTCTAGGGTCGGGCCGTATTAAATTGAAAAATACCGAATGTCCCGCTGAGCGGACCTTGATGCAGGCCGCAGCGAACGTCAGCTTTCCGCCCATTGTGTTGAAAAACACCGTTTTTGGCAAAATCGGCGAAATTTTTGTCCGTACAGCGCAACCAGCTTTTTGAGACGAGGGGTTCGGCCAAATTAGTCTTCTGCCGCTCATGTGCCAGCTCACCGCGCCTCATGACAGGTCTCATCTGACTTTTCGGCATTAAGGGTTCTTTCCGAAAAATTGCGGCATCTAGAATTCGGAGTTTTTCAACACAATACGCCAATCTAGACCATCACCGGAACATCTGAACCTATCGGTGGGAGTGTGTTGGGCTGATCATCTGGCTGAATTGATGAAGATCAATTGATGTTCAGGTTTCCCCATTAGGCTTTGGACACGCTTGGCATCGGTCGCAATGGTCTATGCCCAGTGTGCCTAAACTATTCCCGGATGGTCCGGGAAGGTGAAAATGGAGGAACGCAATGCGACTTGCATCATTTCTGGCAGCAGCCATCCTAGTGGGACCTGCCATCACCGCCACAACAGCAACGGCAGAGGAAACGGGTCAGTCTCTCTATGCGAATGCCTGCGCGAGCTGTCATGGCGCAGCGGCGATGGGGGACGGTACGATGGCAGAATTCATGTCCGTTAATGTCCCCAGCCTGTTGGAGTTAACTCAAGACAATGACGGCGTTTTCCCTATGCTTGATGTCATCCACATCATCGACGGTCGAACAGGTGTGCGCGGTCATGGGAGTGGAATGCCGGTATGGGGTAGCCAGTTCAAAGCAGAAATGCTTGATGAGGCTGGCATTTACGGTAGCGAGATATATGCTCGCGGCAAGGTTCTGTCACTGGCTTATTATCTGGAGTCTATTCAGTCAGAGTAATCACCTGAATGAGCCCTTTGTCTGGATGTCTATCAGCGTGGATCAGCGCAGGTGTAGCTACCCCCTCCGGGAAGTCTGCAGAGGCGACCGTAGAACGCAATATCGAGTTCTCCGATACCTCGTAATCGATGACTCTTGTCTTCGGAATCGAGATAGCTGGAACATGCCGCTACATAGTAGAGGTCCAGCCTTGTCTTGTTGTCATACCAAGCGTCAAAGGCGGCACTCGCCGCCTTGCCGATATCGTTGGACGCGCGCATCTCATCTGCAAATATCTGCGCGATATCTTGTTGCATGGGCCACGCCGCAAGGGCGTCCCACAACTGCGGATTGCCTGCTTCGCGCAAAGCCCAAGCAACGACAAGGCTTGTTGCACTCGCATCGGCTTCCATCGCAAAGACTGCTCGCGCGTTTTCACCCATCGCAAGGTCGGGTGAGGGGCAGATGCCGGAGATGAACTGATCAGCATGACGTAATTCGTGAACCATAATAGCCTGCTGAAGCCCTAAGGGAAGGCTGCCGTTGATCACAATGCGGTTGCTTTCAGGCTCAAAATATCCGTGTGCGTCAAACATGTGCTCGGCAATGCAGAGTTCAAGCCCAGTTTCAGTGAGGAGCTGTCGTAGGGTCGCAAACGCAGTTAAGACGGCTTCCATTTCTGAAACGAGGTAGGCAACTTCGGAAGGTGCGTTAAATGGATCTCGACCGCACATAAGCCCTTCTTCCGCGAGCGGCGTCGAAGGGAAGCTGATGCCGAGTAAACAGACGGTGGCTGCCACCGTGGTCTGTTTGATGCATTTTGAAAGGCTCAACATTCAGATTTTTAACCGGCGCAGCTTACGTCTGGCGCGTAACAGGGTGTCTCTCAGCTATCCGGCAGCTTGCATCGGCTTTTGTTGAAGTTCAAGTGGATGAAGCGGCTGGTCCTGGCCGAACTCACAGTCAGCGGGACGAAACGGGCTTTCGTTGCGCCGGCTCAAACGACCGCTTTTCCGTAAGAACCTAACTTCAAACCAACCGCAGCGAAAGTCCGGTTTCCGCCAATGTGAACGGTCGCCTAAATTAGGGGCATTTAACCCTACGGTACGTTGGGAGGTCAGCGTAGGTGCGCCCACAGAGTTAACTGCAATACTTTAATTGTAGCGAGGTAGTGCAGTATACCGGTATCCGCGACCCTGCAGAGCAACGTCAGCCTCCCATTTGGATATAAGGCCACGACGATATAAAGCTGCTAGAGATCGTGAAAGTGATGCACGTGACGAATTGGTCTTTTTTAACCCAAGTGCTTCGAGGACCTCCACCGGCCTCATGGGGACCTCTATCCTTATCTCATTTTCAGGGGATAGATCCTGCTCGTTCGGAAGAGGCAAGATCTCCAGAATCCGTTTTTGCAAACTCGACAAGCCGCGACCCATTTCAATCTCCTGCAGTTTATTGCCTTGATACACCTTATTAACCGATACAATCTACCCAGTCGCCCACAAGAAATCTATATATTCAAAATACTTACGCGCTTCACTTCGCCCTGACCCCCGGTCCGAATTATGGCTTTGAAGAGAAAAAGCTTCCCCGCCGGTCCCTGTTTTAAGGTTTTCCAAGGAATGAACCCACCCCCCCCTCAAAGCGCAAACTGCATTT
>Ga0208304_10001280_pt1 | contig 12233 bp, 10 predicted proteins | sample ColrivemetaGS713_FD_187603 | JGI IMG/M metagenome (GOLD analysis project Ga0208304, IMG submission 187603) | Estuarine microbial communities from the Columbia River estuary - Flood tide ETM metaG S.713 (SPAdes) (version 2) | ecosystem: Environmental > Aquatic > Marine > Intertidal zone >... | reverse complement strand
GTAGGGTTCGCCTATGTGGTCACCGCCTGGCTGATTGCCCAGGCTGCGGACCTGGCGCTGGATGCCTTCGCTGCCCCGGATTGGGTGATGAAGGCCACCTTGTTGATGTTGCTCCTGGGTTTTCCCATTGCGTTGATTTTCGCTTGGGCCTTCGAGAAAACTCCCGAAGGTCTGAAGCTCGAGAAGAACGTGGACCGCAGCCAGTCCATCACCTCGGTGACCGGCAAAAAGATGGATCGGGGAATCATCGTTGCCCTGGTAATCGCGGTGGTGTATTTCGCGGTGGACAAGTTTTACCTGCAGACGCCTATGTCAGGCGAGCCCGCTGCCGGGGTTGCCTCGCAGACCGCTGCTGTGGGAACCGGATCAAGCCAGCAGGCTGACAGGACCAAGTCTGTGGCCGTGCTGCCCTTCGCCAATATGAGCTCGGATCCCGAGCAGGAATATTTTTCCGACGGATTGGCGGATACGGTACTGGATGCCCTGGCCCAGGTGCGTGATCTGAAAGTGGCAGCCCGCACCTCGTCCTTCGCCTTCCGGGGCAAACACCAGGATATTCGCGAGATCGGCCGCTTACTGGGTGTCTCCACGGTGCTGGAAGGCAGTGTGCAAAAAGCCGGTAATCGGCTGCGGGTAATTACCCAGTTGATCGACGTGAACGACGGCACCCACTTGTGGTCCCAGACCTTTGATCGCACTGACGAGGACATTTTCGCCATCCAGGACGAGATTTCAGCGGCGGTGGTCAAGGCCCTGAAAGTGAGCCTGGGGGAGGAGGACACCCAGCGCCTGGCACAACGTCCAACCAACGACATCCAGGCCTTTGATCTGTATCTGCTTGGGCGTTACGAATTTGTAAAACGGACTCCCGAGGCGCTTCGGAAAGCCATTAGCCATTTCGAGCAGGCGGTGGCCAATGACCCGGACTATGCCCTGGCCTACACGGGTCTTGCTGACAGCTGGATGTTCCTTAGTTCCCAGAATTATGGGGACCTGGTTCCGATAGAGGCAGCCGCACACGCCAAGCCTTACCTGGACAAGGCCCTGGCGTTGGCACCTGACTCATCGGAGGTCTATGCAACCCTGGGTTATTACCTTGACGAGCTTAGGCAGCCGGGGGATTTTCCGGGGATGACCAGCACGATGGCGCTGGAGAAGGCGGTGGAACTGAATCCGGTCAACGTCCTGGCTCTCAATTGGCTGGCAATCCGTTACCAGGGTGAAGGCCAACACAATAAATCCATGCAAATGTTGCAAAGGGCGTACGAACTGGATCCGCTCAACGCCACTCTGGGGCAAAACATGTCCTGGTGGGCTTTTGCTCGTGGTGCGGTTGACGACGCCAAGCGTTACATGGAACAGGTTTTAGAACGCGATCCTTTGAACGCCAACGTGTGGCAGGCAAAGAGTATTTGGTTTTATTACGGGATCTTCGATCTCGATATTTCTCTGGAAGCGGCTTTACGGGCCCAGGAACTAGAGCCAGAGTCTACGGAGTTTTCTCTGAGCGTGGCCTTCAGTTGCTTGAGCCTTGGAGAATATCGTTGCGCCAGGCTCTGGGTGGAACGGACCCGGCGCGTATCACCGGATGATAACCGGGTAGTCGCCGCAATGGACTTGTTGGCGCGGGCGGAAGGTGACCTGGATAGCGCCGCGAATCTGCAGCAAGCGAATTTGGAAAAGAACCTGGCGGAAAATGACGACTGGAACGCTCTGGATATACGTTTCATCGCATTGAGTCTGGCTGAAATACGGCTGCAACAAGGCCGCTATGCCGACGCTGCAGCGCTGTATGAGAAAGTATTTCCGACCCTCCAGGAGAAGTTGGGCAGGAATGATACCGCTAACATATCGCGATTCCTGGATATGGCCTGGGCTTATCGAAACCTTGAGCAGACCCAGCAGGAACAGGCGACCCTGGCGGAGGCCCGTCGACGCCTGCAGGCTGCACGGGATGGAGGGTTGTCTGGCTGGCTAATTGATATTGGCGATGCGTTGTTGAATGCCCAATCCGGAGATAGGGAAAAAGCCGAAGCGTATTTCCAGAAAGCGGTTGATCGGGGTTTCGCCCTCGATCCCATAAATAGTTATTCTGTAGAACGCTTGGGTGAGCTTCTGGAATACTCGGATGCCTACCGGGCTACGAGGGCCCAATCCGAGGTCAGGCTGGCGTCTCTGAGAGAAGCCGCATCGGCCAACATCCAGTTGGCGATTGAAAGGGCGCAATTGTGAAGGATCAGATAATCCAGCTATGAGTGAACCATCACAGAACTTTTTTCAGGAATTAAAACGTCGCAACGTGTTCCGGGTGGGCGCGGCCTACGTGGTTACCGCCTGGTTGGTCGTGCAGGTGGCAGACGTGGCCCTGGAGGCATTTGGCTCGCCGGAATGGGTCATGAAGACCCTGTTGCTGTTGTTGGTTATCGGATTCCCCATCGCGCTTATTTTTGCCTGGGCCTTTGAGAAAACCCCCGAGGGTTTGAAGCTAGAGAAGAACGTGGACCGCAGCCAGTCCATCACCCCGGTGACGGGCAAGAAAATGGATCGGGGTATCATCATTGCCCTGGCCATCGCAGTGGTGTTCCTGCTGGTGGACAAATTTGTGCTACAGGATGCTCCCGGCGTCAGCGAGCAACAGCCCACGGGGCAGACTTCCGTGGAGCCGCAAGAGGCCGCTGAAGCCTCTCGCGATCTGTCCATTGCAGTGTTGCCATTCGTGGATATGAGCGAAGCAGGGGACAGTGCCTATTTTGCAGATGGCTTGTCCGAAGAATTGCTGAACCTGCTGGCCAAGATTAAGGAACTGCAGGTAGCCGGACGTACATCCTCCTTCGCCTTCAAAGGGCAGAACCAGGACTTGCGGATCATCGGCGAGCAACTCAGTGTGGAAAATATCCTGGAAGGCAGTGTGCGTCGGGTCGGTGACAAGGTCCGGGTCACCGCCCAGTTGATCAGTGTAAATGATGGATATCACATCTGGTCTGAAACCTATGATCGTGAGCTGACCGATATCTTCGCAATCCAGGACGACATTGCCTCCCATGTGGTAGCGGCGCTGAAAATTGAGTTGCTGGGCGCCCAGAGCGCTCCGCTGAGCCAGTTCGAGACCTCCAGTGCCGAGGCCTACAATTTCTACCTGCTCGGCAAGGGCAGGCTCAGGGAGATGTCATTTTCTTCCTTGAGAAAGGCGTTGGAGAATTTCAAGCAGGCGGTGGCCCTGGATGCGGGCTACGCACCAGCTCATGCTGGACTGGCCGATGCTGCATTCCGGTTGTACGAAACCGGAGCCATTTCACAGCAGGAATTTCTCTCGTTGGCACCCGGCGCGCTGGAAACGGCGTTGCGCCTGGATCCCAACAACGTGGAAGCCATGGCGATCCTGGGTTCTGTGCGCGTCGCGGAAAATCGATTTGAAGAGGCTGCGCAGGCCTACAAGCGGTCCCTGGCACTGAGTCCTAATAATGTGACGGCCCTGGCCGCCTATGGAGATGCGTTGCTGGATGCGGGTGATGTCGAGCAGGCGCTGGAAGTATTTCAGCGTGCGGCGAGGCTTAATCCCCTTTCTGTGAACGACCAGTGGAACGTGGCGGATGCCCTGGAGAAAATGGGACGCTGCGATGAGGCGCTGGAGGTCTTTGCTCGAGTCCGGGTACTGGATGAATCCGATGCATCAAGCTGGTATGGCTCGGCACGCTGCATGATCTGGCGGGGCAGGCTGGACATGGCTGTGTCACTGCAGCAAGAGGCAACCAGACTGGACCCGGAGGATTTCGAGACCATGGGTGGTCTAGCCTTGGAGTACAGACAGCTTGAAGCCTTTGATGAAGCGCGGGAATGGGCTGCCAAGTCTATTGAACAAGGCCCCGGGCAACCCAGCCCACTATACGTTAATGCCGCGCTGGCGGCGGGTGAGGGTGACTCTGACAGAGCACAGAAAATTGCCGGGGATGCCCTGGCCGACAGGCTTACAGACAGACACGGCTCCGCCGGGGGTTTCCTCGATATTGGTCTTGGCCAGGCCAAGACAGGCGGGGATTACAGTCAACTGCTGGAGTATGAGCAGTATTACTCCCCATTATTGTTCGAGAATCCGCCGCGTTTCACGGCATGGTGGCAGGTGAATGCTGCGGCACGAATCGCCTACATTTATCGACAGCTTGAGCGGACCCAGGAATACGAGCGACTAGTCCGGGCCACCGATGATTACCTGGCCAGGTTGCCAACCGGTATGAAGCGGGGGTACCTGCTGGTGCCGGTGGCCAGGTTACATGTCCTGGAAGGTCGGCCTGAGGCGGCCATAGAGGCAATTCAGAACGCGCCAGGTGGCTTTATCTGGGACTGGTTCCTCCTGGCTGATGATCCGGTGCTGGCGCCCATCGTCGAGGATCCAAGAGTCAAGAAAGCCCTTGCTGAAATAGAACGAAAAATGGAGGAACAGCTTTCAGGCCTAAGAGAAAAACAAAACCCTGAACAAGCTGCCCCCAGGGAACAATAAAAAATGGGGCCGGACACAATTTCCGTTAATTGTATCCGGCCCCTTTAACTAGGCGGCCTTCGCATCCTGGTCAGAGCCTTGCTTGAGCAGGTATTCAAACGCTGCCAGGGAGGCCTTGGAGCCTTCGCCCATGGCGATCACGATCTGCTTGTAGGGCACGGTGGTGACGTCCCCGCAGGCAAAGATACCCGGTTCGCTGGTATGGCCGCGCTCGTTGATGATCACCTCGCCGTAAGGCGTCAGGTCCACAACGCCCTTCAGGAAACCGCTGTTGGGCAACAAGCCGATTTGTACGAACACCCCTGACAAATTCTTTGTCATGATTTCCTGGGAGTCCCGGTTCTGGTATTCGATGGCGGTGACCTTGGCGTTCTCAGCCAGGATTTGCTTGGTGGCCACGTTCTTCAGGATGGTAATGTTGTCGCGTTTTTCAGCCTGGTTCACCAAAACCTTGTCGGCTTTGAGTTCGGGCAGGAATTCAAACACGGTCACCGATTTCACGATGCCGGCCAGGTCCAGGGCCGCCTCGATCCCGGAGTTGCCGCCGCCGATCACCGCCACGTCCTTGCCCTTGAAGAAGGGACCATCACAGTGCGGGCAGTAGGCCACGCCGTTACCGATGTTTTCCTTTTCACCGGGTACGCCCAGTTCACGCCACTTGGCGCCGGTCGCGATTACCAGGGTGCGAGTCTGGATGCGCTCGCCGGAGGATAACTGCACGGTCTTGATATCGCCTTTTTCGATGCTCTCGACTCGCAGGTGTTCCTTGATGGTGACCTCGTACTCATTCAGGTGGGCCTGTAGCGCTCCGGTGAGTTCAGGGCCGGTAGTCTTGGGCACCGATATCAGGTTCTCAATACCCATGGTGTCTTTGACCTGGCCGCCCATGCGGTCTGCCACCAGGGTGACTTTGAGTCCCTTGCGGGCTGCGTAAATCGCTGCCGAGACACCTGCCGGTCCGCCACCAATGATGGTGACATCCTGCAAGGGCAGGGCAGGAGCCTGGCTGTCCTTCACCTCAACCGGGTGCAGGGCAATTAGTTTGTTCAATAACTGGGCAGTATCAATCTTTCCGTTGGCGAATGGCTCGCCATTAAGATAAACACTTGGCACGCCCTGTATGTTCCGTTGCTCGATAAGCTCGGGGTACAGGCCACCGTCGATCATCTCGCTGGAGATATTCGGGTTCAGTGTGGCGAATTGATTCAGCGCCTGGACTACGTCCGGGCAGTTGTGACAGCTCAGGCTGACAAAGACTTCGAACTTCAGCTCAGCCTTGAGGTGGGCGATCATGCTGATGATGCCGCCATCCAGTTTCAGCGGGGTGCCGGAGGAGTGCAGCACCGCCAGGACAAGCGAGCTGAATTCATGACCGCCGGGAATTCCGGAGAACACTATACCGTTGGGCTCACCATCCACCTCGAGCATGAAGCTCAAGGGGCTGCGTAGGCGGATTGGGGTATCTCGTTCTTCGAACGACAGTTGTTCAGAAGCGCTGGCGAATTGCGTCAGGAAATTGACGAGTTCTTCCCGCTTGGGATGCTCGCCTGTTTGAAGAACCAGCTTCACCGTGTTCTTCATACCGGCGGTATAGCCCTTGAGGGCGTTTAATAAATCGGGTGTGAGCATGGTTCTGTCCTTTTATTTTAGGTGGTGGAGGTAGCCACATTCCGTCGCAGCCACCCCCACCGTTTACACTTAAAGACTAGATCTTGCCGACCAGGTCCAGGCTGGGGGTCAGGGTTGCCTGGCCTTGTTCCCAGGCAGCCGGGCAGACTTCGCCGTCGTTGTCGGCCACGTACTGTGCAGCCTTGACCTTGCGAAGCATGTCCTTGGCGGAGCGGCCAATACCCAGGTCATGAATCTCAGAGACCTTGATGATGCCTTCCGGGTTCACCAGGAAAGTGCCACGCAGTGCCAGTCCGTCTTCCTCGATCATCACGTCGAAGCCGCGGGTGATGCGGCCGGTGGGATCGCCAATCATCGGGTAACGGATCTTGCCGATAGCGGGGCTTGAGTCGTGCCATGCCTTGTGGGTGAAGTGGGTATCGGTGGACACCGAGTACACTTCGACGCCCAGCTTCTGCAACTCTTCGTAGTGGTTGGCCATATCTTCGAGTTCGGTGGGGCACACAAAGGTGAAATCCGCCGGGTAGAACATGAAGATGGCCCACTTGCCCTTCACATCGTCGGAGGTGATGGTCTTGAACTCGCCGTCATGGAAGGCTTCAGCCTTGAATTCGGGGATGGACTGGTTGATATGAGACATGATGTAGTTCCTTTGGTTAAGTATTCGTGATTCGGTTGCCGGGTCACTGCCTTGGCGATGGGGAGGAGCTTAGGGGGGTTGCATGATTTAATAAATCGAATAAAATAGATTTTATCGTTCGCTTTAATGGATTAAGCCTCATGGTTTCCCTGAAACAACTGAATTACGCCCTCGCCGTGGAGAAAACCCTGCATTTTCGCAAGGCCGCGGACTTGTGCTCGGTTTCCCAGTCGGCCCTGAGCACCGCCATTACCGAACTGGAAAAGCAGCTTGGGGTGCAGATCTTCGAGCGCGACAACAAGAAAGTGCTGGTAACCCCGCTGGGTGCGCAGTTGCTGGCCACCGCCCGGGGCATCAAGGTCCAGGTCGATGACCTATACCAGCTGGCCCAGGCCCAGAAGATCCCCCTGGGCTATCCCATGACCGTGGGGGTGATTCCCACCATTGGTCCCTACCTGCTGCCCAAGGTATTACCCGCCGTAAGGGACCAATACCCGAATTTCCAGCTGCGTATCATCGAGGACCAGTCCCACGTGTTGGTGGACATGGTCAGGAACGGCGAGATCGACACCGCCATCCTGGCGCTGCCCTATGGCATCGAAGGTCTGTTGTCCTTCGAGTTCTGGCAAGAGGATTTCTACTGGGTGACCCATCGCCGTGGCAGCTACGAGGCCCAGACAGAAATCACCAGTGAAGAATTGAGGGAGACCCGCTTGATGTTGCTCAAGGACGGTCACTGCCTGAAGGATCATGCCCTGGCGGCCTGCAAACTGGGTACCAGTGATACCGATACCTCCTTTGCCTCCACCAGCCTGAGCACCCTGGTGCAGATGGTGGCCGGCCACATGGGCACCACCCTGGTGCCCGAAATGGCCCTGGATCAGCTGGTATCAGGCAGTGCCGAGTTGAAGGCGGTTCACCTTGATGAGCCCGGCCCCCATCGCCGGATCGCCTTTATCACCCGTCCCAACTATGCCGGAGTGAGCAGTATCGAGATGCTCATGAAGCTTTTCCGGAAGCAGTTGAAAGGGGGAGGATAGGCCGCCGGGAAAGCGATGTACCCAGGATTTTCGAGGAACTGTTGGGATAAAAACACCTGCCTACGGGAATAATCGAAAAATAATTGTAATAAGTCCGACCTGAGTCCGACCAACTCCATGTAGACGCACTGATCCTGAGACAGGGCGGCATTTTTTAAGCGGCAATCGGCCGTATCTATATGGAGATTACAAAACATGGCGCATAAATTTTTGATGAAACCCCTGGCTATCGCATTGGGTGCTGCATTTGCAACGGGTCTGCCTGCCACCAGCGAGGCGGGCATTGCAGATAATCTGTTCGCCATGACTTCGCTGTCCAGCGGATACATGGTCGCCTCAGCGGACGGCAAGCCCGCTGCGAGTGAGAAGGCAGAGGTAGAGGGAAAACGCGGTGGTGAAAAAGAAGCCGCTCCTGAAGGCAAGTGCGGCGAAGGTAAGTGCGGCGGAGAAAAGAAAACCGCCCCCGAAGGTACATGCGGTGGTGAAAAGGCTGAGGCAGAAGGAAAATGCGGCGGCGAAATGAAAGCATCTCCTGAAGGCAAGTGCGGCGAGGGCAAGTGTGGTGGTGAAAAAGAAGCCGCTCCTGAAGGCAAGTGCGGTGAAGGTAAATGTGGCGGCGAAAAGAAGCCTGATCCCGAAGGTTGAAAGTCCAAGCCGGGCAGCGGCCCGGCAGTCAGCCAGTTCTGAGCTTGGTCCCCTGAGCGAACTGGTTGAGAAAGGCGGCGGTCCATGTGTTGTTCTAACGCATGGGCCGTTTTTTATTTGAAGCGGGGTAACTGGACCTGGCGGTAAACAGCGACACATGGCAAAAGCCGTATAGCTTCAACCCGGGATCCGGAATGAGGTTCAATCAGGGGTGTTAGTTATCGTCCAGCGGGGAGTTTCTTTCTTCGGCCAATCGACTCCCAATGCGGGTGATGGCATCGGCCGACAGAGAAGGCTGCCCGGCGGGGAAGGCCGGTTCGCTTGATTCTCCCAACTGGCGGGCGGTGGCGCTGAGCAATGCCATCTGCCTGGCCATTTGCTGGCAGCCCTTGCACATGGAAAGGTGAATTTTCAGCATGACGCGCCGGCCCAGGGGGAAGGATTTCCCGTCCTGCATTTCTGACACGATGTAGCAGACCTCTTTACAGGAAAGCATTACAGATGTTCCTCCCGGTTATGGCCTACCCAGCGAATCTCGAGACAGCGCCTCAAGCCCATTCGTGCGCGATATAGCATCACGCTACAGTTAGTCGCCGTGATGTCCAATTCCTTACAGATTTCGTCGATCGACAGCCCGGCCAGTTCTTTCTTCCCGAATATATCCGCCTGGGCAGGTTTTAGCCGTCCCAGGCAGTGCTCAAAGGCTTCAATGAATTGTTGCTTATCCAGGGCTTTTTCGGGAATCCCCCAATCCTGTGGAGGATTGACCCAGTGACCCCGGGCATCGAACAATTCGTCGACGCCGCTTGCGGCGGCAAGGTCAGCCAGGGATGAAATATCGTCAACGGTGGATTCGCGTACCTGCTTGCGAATGAGGTCAATGATCTTGTGCTTGAGGATGCCGACGAGCCAGGTTTGCTCCGAGGCTCGCCCGGAATAGTTGTCCCGGCTCTGCAAGGCGGCCAACAGGGTCTCCTGGACTAGGTCTTCAGCCTGGGCGGTGTCCCGCATTTTCCCTAATGCGTAGCGATATAAAACATCCCCGTAATCCTGCAGCCAGCGGGCAGGGTCCAGTTTGTGGGAAATCGTGTCGGGGTTGTCTGGGCGCATGATATGACTATCCTAACCCAGCAGGCTATGACAGTTCCTCAATCGTGGCTGTGATAGGGTTTTGGTTCACCAGAAGGAAATCAGGCGGGCATTGCCTGGAATGGGGCAGAGGAGGAAGTCAGATGGATATTGATCGCTTCGTGGAGGAGTGTGTCGCCGCCAATATGGAAGTGGATGCCCAGGCCGCGGTGCAAGAAGTCCTCGCCCGGGCCGTGCACAAGCCAGAGGCTGTGATGGAGGCCATCGGCGAGCCCTCAAGGGCGGGAATTACTGTCCTGCATCACACTGACGCTCTGACTATTTTCAGCGCTGCCTGGACCCCGCAAATGAACCTGATGCCTCACGATCACCTGATGTGGGCGAATATCGGAATTTACTCGGGACGCGAGGATAATATCTTCTGGCGCAGACAAGGCGATAGCATCAAGGCGTTTTCCGCCGAGGCGCTGTTCAAAGGCGATACCTCCGCGTTGCCCCTGGACGCGATTCATTCAGTCACCAATCCGCTGCGGAAATTTACCGCTGCTATTCACATCTACGGTGGTGACTTCTTTGAAACCCGACGCAGCCTCTGGGATCCAGAGACGCTGGAAGAGAAACCCTCGGATGGAGAGATTATCCGGGGGATCTTCGAGCGGGAGAACCAGAGGCTGTTCGGCGAGGCTCAGTAAGACATTCAGACACCGTGCTGCGCAGCCTTCCAAGTGGAAGGCTGCAGGTACGGGTTGAAAAGTGTGTCAGCCGGCAGTTACCGGGCAGACATTAATGCCTCGCGCCGGGTGACCATTCTGTGTGCGTCTTCATCCCACAGGAAACACTTAAAGCAGTCGCTGATGGAATGGGGCGACAAGGTCGTTGTTGCCGGTGACTGCAGTTCCGGGATGGCCTTCATTACTTCAGGCAAACGATAGAAGGGGATCCGTACATTCAGGTGATGAATGTGGTGGAAGCCGATATTGCCAGTGAACCATTGCATCAGCTTGTTAAGACGCAAATAGCTGGATGATTCCATGGCGGCTTTGTAGAAGGACCACTTGTCCTGGGTCATGACATTCATGTCCTTGAAGCTGTGCTGGGCGAAAAACAGGTAGCTTCCCAGCGCCGAGGCGACGGCCATGGGAAGCAGCACAGAAAAGAACGCCAGGCTGAAACCACCGAAGACCCACAACAGGGTGATTAGCGCCCCGTGGGCGGCCAGGGACAGCAGTGAGTCCAGGTGCTTTGATGGTTCCTTGAACAGCGGCAGCATAGTGACACTAAACAGGAAAACGGTGACGTATCCCGTGAGCACCGTTATTGGATGGCGCTCCATGCGGTAACTGAAGCGGGTGGCCCACGAGGCCTCGCGCCACATCTTGGTGGTCATCAGGGGAAAAGCACCATTACTGAACGAGGACACTTTGCCTACATGGCGATGGTGATAGTTGTGGCTTTTTTTCCATGAACGTGACGGAGTCAGGGCCAACATTCCATAGGCCTTGAATATGAATTTCGCTATTCGCGAGTTCGGCAACAACGCGCCGTGCATATGATCGTGGTAAGTGATAAATGCTCTGACGGTGCACAGTGCGCCCAGCAGGGCGAAGAACAGACGCAGGGGCCACCAGGGCGCAATGCCGGCCCCGATGAGGGAGCCCAGGAGTAGGAAAAACGTGAAGCCTACCTGCCACCAGCTCCTGGGGATGGATTCCACCGCGAATGGCATGGTCGCCTGGAACAGCTCCTTGCCGGATCGAATTCGTGTGTTCGGTGTCGAGGAGAGCTTGTCTGATTCCAATACTTGTCCGTCCAAAATGCATACCTGTGGCAAGAAACAGGCTCCAAGCCTATATAAGACCCCCAACGAGATCAATTATGGGAGGCACCACCCAGGTTTCGCCTGCCGAAATCAACCTAAAGCAGGTATTTCCGTGTTTTTTTTGCGGGCCCCGTAGCGATTAACACGGGACAGTCCAGGGGTGTGCATAACTAGTTGAATGAAAAGGGTTTGGCGCGATGCGCTGCATCATTCACGGCCCGTCGATGTATGGCTGGAATGTGGTTTTTCGTGGAAAAGATGAATTTTCTTTACTAGATTTAGTTGTAGAGCATTTTTACTAGTGCCGAACCAACAGGAGGAAGTCATGGGATTACTAGGTAACTTGTTTGGATCCAAAATCAATTATCCAGCTATTGACCCCAACAGTGACGCAGCGATGCGCATTGCAGAGGTCGAGAATGAACTTGAGGAATTGGCTGACAAGGTATCGGATCGACTGGAAGTTGTTCCCTCGGAAAATGCGGCTTATATCTTCATCGGCAAGCCGCCGGCCAAGTTCGGCCTGGCCTGGATTCATGACGGCAAGGTCAGTGGTCTGAACAACCTGGTCCAGGATCACGGGATGAAGCCTCTGGAAGTTGAGCATGTGGTGGAGGAATTGCGCGCCGCTTATGAGCAAGCCAATGAGGTAGAACGATTCTCGACAACGGTGAAGGATCGGGCTGTGGTGGTTACGCCATCCAAGCGGCTCGAATCCGAAGTCCACAAGATTATCGAACGCATCACGCACTAGATTTGTCGCTGTGTGGTTGTACTCCCCGGGGCAAAGGCTCCGGGTGTTGATCCTTTGTTCATGAGTTAGCTAAAAAACGATATTAAGGCCCTGCTTTCAACGCGGGGTTTTTTATATATGGG
>Ga0208304_10001256_pt1 | contig 12361 bp, 8 predicted proteins | sample ColrivemetaGS713_FD_187603 | JGI IMG/M metagenome (GOLD analysis project Ga0208304, IMG submission 187603) | Estuarine microbial communities from the Columbia River estuary - Flood tide ETM metaG S.713 (SPAdes) (version 2) | ecosystem: Environmental > Aquatic > Marine > Intertidal zone > Estuary... | reverse complement strand
TACAGGAATAGTTAGCCCAGGTATTTTAGCTGTATTTATGTTAGGATTATTTTGGAAGAAGACAACAAATAAAGCCGCAATTGTTGGTGCTTTAGCATCAATTCCTATTGCCATGTATTTTAAAATTGCACCAAACGGATGGTCGGAAAGTGCACTATTTGTTAACATTCCATTTATGGATCAAATGGGATATACTTTAGTATTAACAATGCTTGTAATTGTAGCAGTTAGCTTGTTTCAAAATAAAGGTGCAGATGATTCAAAAGGAATTCCTTTAACAAAACAATTATTTAAAACGTCACCAACTTTTAATATTGGTGCATTTGCAGTTATGCTTATTTTAGTTGCTTTATATGCAATTTTCTGGAAGTAAAAGAATTATTTAATATAAAAAGGTAACTTTTAATGAAAGCCTCCAAAATAATTTATGATTATTTGGAGGCTTTTTTTATGTTAGAAAAACTAAATATATTTTTTAAAAAGCATGCGGCCGATAAAATATTGAGCTCATTTTTATTATAATTTAATCTAAACTTTTATTTAAGTCTATAAGAAATCTTTTCTATAAAAAAATTAAGATGTTTTATGCATCAATTTTTGCATAAACAGCATTTTTCTCAATAAATTCTCTTCTTGGAGGAACTTCATCACCCATTAGCATAGAAAAAACTCTGTCAGCTTCAGATAGGCTATCAATTGTTACTTGGCGTAAGGTTCTGAATTCTGGATTCATGGTTGTATCCCATAATTGTTCAGCATTCATTTCTCCAAGACCTTTATAACGTTGAATATTTACTCCACCTCCCATATTTAGAGCAATCATATCACGTTGGTTATCGTTCCAAGCATATTCTCTTTTTTGTCCTTTTTTCACTAAATATAATGGAGGAGTAGCAATAAATATATGCCCGTTTTCAATTAATTCCTTCATATATCTAAAGAAAAAAGTTAAAATTAAAGTAGATATGTGGCTACCATCAACATCGGCATCACACATTATTACTACCTTATTATAACGAAGTTTGTTTAAATTTAACGCTCTTGGGTCATCTTCAGTTCCTATTGAAACACCCAAAGCTGTATACATATTTTTTATTTCTTCGTTTTCAAAAACTTTATGTTGCATTGCCTTTTCAACGTTTAAAATTTTACCTCTTAATGGTAAAATAGCTTGAAAAGCTCTATCGCGTCCTTGTTTTGCTGTTCCACCTGCAGAATCACCCTCAACTAAGAAAATTTCACATTTTTCTGGATCAGTTTCAGAACAATCGCTTAGTTTACCTGGTAAGCCTCCAATTGACATTACTGTTTTACGTTGCACCATTTCACGAGCTTTACGAGCAGCGTGACGAGCGGTTGCAGCTAAAATTACTTTTTGAACAATTATTCTTGCATCATTTGGATTTTCTTCTAAATAATCAGTTAACATTTCAGAAACAGCTTGACTTACAGCTGCTGTAACCTCACGGTTTCCCAATTTAGTTTTAGTTTGCCCTTCAAATTGAGGCTCTGCTACTTTAACAGAAATAATTGCTGTTAATCCTTCACGAAAGTCATCCCCAGCAATTTCAAATTTTAGGTTTTTAAGCATCCCAGAAGTTTCGGCATACTTTTTAAGTGTCCCAGTTAAACCTCTTCTAAAACCTGCTAAATGTGTACCTCCTTCATGAGTGTTAATATTATTTACATAGGAATGTAAGTTTTCAGTATAAGATGTATTGTATACCATTGCAACTTCTACAGGAATATCATTTTTTTCACCTTCCATTGAAATAACATTAGTAGTCAATTGCTCACGTGTGGCATCTAAATATCTTATAAATTCAGGCAAACCTTCATCACTATAAAATTTTTCAGTAGGAGTATTCCCTTCTTCGTCTTTAAATCTTTTATCCATTAAAGTAATGGTAATTCCTTTATTTAAAAACGAAAGTTCACGCAATCTAGTAGCTAAAGTCTCATAATTAAATTCAATGGACTGGGTAAATATTGAAGTGTCTGGTAAAAAAGTAACCATAGTTCCTTTATCATCAGTTTCACCAATCGTTTTTACAGGATATAATGCTTTACCTTTTGAATATTCTTGTTCCCAAATTTTACCATCCAAATACACTGTAGCTTTTAAATGTTCAGATAATGCGTTTACAACTGAAACTCCAACACCGTGTAAACCACCAGAAACTTTATAGGAATCTTTATCGAATTTTCCACCTGCACCAATTTTTGTCATTACAACTTCTAATGCAGATACCCCTTCTTTTTTGTGCATTCCAACAGGAATACCACGACCGTTATCTTTTACAGAAACTGAATTATTTTCATTTATAATAACATCAATTGCATCACAATGGCCAGCCATTGCTTCATCAATAGAATTATCAACTACCTCATACACTAAGTGATGCAATCCTCTAACACCAATATCTCCAATATACATAGATGGACGCATACGAACGTGCTCCATTCCTTCCAAAGCCTGAATACTATCGGCCGTATAATTTTGTTTTTTTGCTTCTTCGCTCATATTTAAAAAATTGATCTTAATTATGTTAATAACTGTAACATACAAATATAATTAAACTGATAGGTTTTTAAACTGTATTAAATTGACGTTCATATTAAGTTATTAACAATTTGGTAAATTTAAAAAACGCTCTTAAAACGTTTAAAAAGTGGTTTATTTTACATTTTGACATTAATTTTGATGTTTGTAAAATGAATAATCACAAAAAGTGGCTTATATGATTTGTATGAAAGAAATTTTTATAATTAAATAATTGTTAGTTTCCAAAAAAGATTAAAAATTGTAAGAAAATATTGAAATATTTCACAATAAAAATTTAAAATTTCTATTTTTTTATAAAAATATTCTGAATTTATTTTTAATAGTAATAATAATATTATTTTTGCGGATGCAACAAAAGGTACTTATTTTAGATTTCGGTTCGCAATACACTCAGTTGATTGCCAGAAGAGTTAGAGAACTCAATATTTTTTGCGAAATATTTCCGTACAATAGTAAAAACTTTAAAGTAGAAAATTATAAAGCTATTATTTTATCAGGTAGCCCTTTTTCTGTAAGAGCAGATGATGCACCACATCCAGATTTATTACAAATAAAAGGTAAATTACCTTTGCTAGGTGTTTGTTTTGGAGCTCAATTTATGGCTCATAATTTTGGAGGTAAAGTAGCAGCTTCAAATACACGAGAATATGGGAGGGCAAATCTTTCATTTGTAAACTCAAACGATTTGTTTTTTGAAGGTGTTGGTGAAGGAAGTCAGGTTTGGATGAGCCATAGTGATACAATTGTTGATTTACCAGAGCACAGTGAGTTAATTGCAAGTACCCATGATGTGAAAAATGCAGCATTTAAATTAACAAACGAGGTTTCATATGGTATTCAATTTCATCCTGAAGTATATCATACAAAAGATGGTTTAAAAATTTTAGAGAATTTTTTAGTGAAAATTGCTGGAGTAGCTCAAACTTGGACGCCAGATTCATTTGTAGAATCAACTGTTGAAAGATTTAAAAAGCAATTAGGAAGTGATAAAGTTGTTTTAGGACTTTCTGGTGGTGTTGACTCTACTGTAGCAGCAATATTATTAAGTAAAGCAATTGGAGATAATTTATATTGCATTTTTGTAAACAATGGTTTGTTGCGTAAAAATGAGTTTGAAAATGTGCTGGAACAATACAAGCACATGGGTTTAAATGTGAAAGGAGTAGATGCTTCGGCACGTTTTTTGAAAGAATTGGCAGGAGAATCTGATCCAGAAGGAAAACGTAAAATAATTGGACGCGTTTTTATAGAAGTTTTTGATGATGAAGCTCATTTAATTCAGGATGTAAAATGGTTAGCACAAGGAACAATTTATCCAGATGTTATTGAATCAGTTTCAGTTTCTGGAGGCCCTTCAGCAACAATTAAATCACATCATAATGTTGGTGGTTTACCAGACTTTATGAAATTAAAAATAGCGGAGCCTTTAAAAATGTTATTTAAAGATGAAGTAAGAAGAGTAGGTAGATCAATGGGTATTGATGATGAATTATTAGGTAGGCATCCATTTCCAGGACCAGGTTTAGGTATTCGTATTTTGGGAGATATAACAGCTGAAAAAGTGAGAATGTTGCAAGAAGTTGACGCTATTTTTATTCAGGGGTTAAAAGATGATGGATTGTATGATGGTGTTTGGCAAGCTGGAGCAATGTTATTGCCAGTGAATTCAGTAGGAGTGATGGGAGATGAAAGAACCTATGAAAAAGCAGTGGTTTTAAGAGCTGTTGAATCAACTGATGGAATGACGGCTGATTGGGTAAATTTACCGTATGAATTTTTACAAAAAATATCAAATAAAATAATAAATGGTGTTAAAGGCGTTAATAGAGTAGTATATGATATTAGTTCCAAACCACCAGCAACTATTGAATGGGAATAAAAGCCTACTTTATAAATTTAAAATTCATGAAAACATTTAAATTTTTAATAACACTTATTTTTTTAACTACCTCAATTTTAGGGGCTCAGGAAAAAAAATACACATCCTACATTGTTAAAAAAGGTGAAACAATAAAAAGTATTGCTAAAGAATTTGATATTTCTACAAGAGATTTATTAAGGTTAAATCCAGATGTGAGTAGAAGACCTGATTTTGAAACTGTAATAATTGTTCCAAACAAAAATTATGGTAAAAATATAGTTAAAACTGAGCCTTATATGAATGATGATGATTTGTATGAAGTTCAGCCAAAAGAAACAATTTATGGTATTTCGAAAAAGTTTGATGTATCTATTAATGATTTAATTCAGGCAAATCCAGCTTTAGAAAACGGATTAAAAATTGGAATGAAATTACACATTCCTAAATTTAATCAGGCTTCAGAAAAAAATGAAGATGAAAGTTTTGTTTTTCACACGGTAGTTAAAGATAATACAATTTATAATTTAACAAAGAAATATCAGGTTACTGAGGCTGAATTGTTAAAATTAAACCCTTCACTTTTAGAAGGTTTAAAATTAGGAATGGTTTTGAAAATAAAATCTTTAAAAAATAATGTAGCACATAATAATATATTGATTTCTGAGGAACATCCAATTGAAAATAAGGAGCTTGAATTGGAATATTTTAAAGAAAATTTAAACTTCAACAAGAGGTTAAAAGTTATATTGGTTTTGCCTTATCAAATTAATAAAATGAACGATTCCATTGTTGGGAGTGTTTTTTCTAAAAATAATTTAACAACAATTGCTACAGATTTTCATATGGGTGCAATAATGGCTATTGATTCTTTAAAAAATAGAGGTTTGCCTATTAGCGTACATTATTTTGATTCTGAAAATTCAATAAATAAATTACAATATTTAGTGAATAAAGCTGATTTTAATAATGCAGATGTAATAATTGGTCCATTATTTTTTGATAAAGCAGAGTGGTTATCAAAACAAGTTAAAGCTCCTGTTGTAGTTCCGTTTTATTCAAAAAACCAAGATTCATATTCAGCAACTAATTTAATAAAAGCTTCTCCTAAAGAAACATTAATTGAAGATAAGTTAATAACATACCTAGAAAGAACCTACAACGGAGAAAATATAGTGATTATAAATGATGGTAAAGCAGAATCACAAAGTAAGCTTTGGCAAACGGTAAATAAACTTAAAACTTTTGATGGTGTTAAAGAAATTTCAGTAATAAAACCAGAAAGAGGTTATATAGCTAGTGGAAGGTTTTCAGAAAAATTAAGAATGGATTCTAAAAATTGGGTACTATTAATTAGTGATGACAATGTTACTACGGCATCTTCAATAAATAATCTGAAAGGCTTAACGGAAAAGTTTCATATTACATTAATAGCTTTAGAAAAAGGAAAAAACTTTGAAAATGTGGATAATAATAATTTGGGATTGTTAAACTTTATGTATCCAACAGCAGAGTTTTTTAATATGAATACAGATTCAATAAAAAACTTTTTCACAAAATTTCAATTAAAAAACAACACTATACCTAGTGATTATGCTGTGAGAGGTTTTGATGTAACATATGATATTTTAGTTAGGCTAGCAAGCAATGAATCACTTGAATATGGATTGAAAGATGGAAAATCTATTAGAGTATCATCTTCATTTAAATACAATAGAAAAATGTTTGGTAGCTTTGAAAATAATGGAATATATATAGTTCAATATACTAAAGAATTAATTCCTGTAATTTTGCAGTAAGCTAAATTAATGTATAAAAAAAGCGCAACGTTAGTTGCGCTTTTTTTATATTATAAATTTAATTATTAAATTTTCTTTAGTTGCTGTTTTAACATTTTAATTTGTTCTGCTAAAACATTTTGAGTGTCTAATTTTTTTGCTTCATTCATTAACATTGTGGCTTCCCTTTTTCTTCTTTTGGACATTGCAATTCCTGCTAATTGAAGTTTCGCCATAGCTAAATCGTGTCCCATATTCAAACCAAGACTTATAGCTTTTTTAAAATACTTTTCAGCTTGAGTTATGTTGGTTTGTGAAACCATAATTCCTTGTAAGAAGTTATAATAACCTTCTTGTTTTTTTACTAAAGCACTACTCGGATTTTTAATATAAGATAACCATTTGCTTGCTCCTGCAAAATTTTGTTTTCTTAATTGTAAAAAGGCTAATAAAATAAATTCGTTTTTAAAATAAAACAACACAAAAATACCAGCTAATAAAATTAATGAAATACCATTCATTATATTTCCTTCAACAAATTGAAAAACTGCCCAAATAAAAATTGCTCCTGCTATTACTAATTTTATATACTTATTAAACATTTTTATATTTTTTAATAGTTTGCAAAGTTACATTTTTGCATTGGTATTTATTATTTTTTATAATATTTTTTGAATTTAAAATAAGCAAAAATTGATAAAACAGCTACAATAGCAATTGAATAATATACAAAATTTGGTGTGATTACCTTATCTCCACTAGCATAGGAATGCAAGCCTGATAAATAAAAATTAACACCAAAATAGGTCATTAATATAGAAGCAAAAGCAGCAATTGAAAATACGTTAAAAGTAAATCGGCTTCTTAAACCAGGAACTAATCTTAAATGCAATACAAATGCATAAATCATAATACTAATTAATGCCCAAGTTTCTTTTGGATCCCATCCCCAATAGCGTCCCCAGCTCTCGTTTGCCCATTGTCCACCTAAAAAGTTACCTATTGTTAACATTACTAAACCTACTGTTAAAGACATTTCATTAATAGTGGTCAGCTCTTTTATCATAGCTCCAATTTTGGCTTTGTTTTTTTCTGTTGTTAAAACCATTAGAATTAATGAAATTAAACCTAATATCATTCCTAAAGCAAACGGTCCGTAACTAGCAACAATTATTGAAACATGGATCATTAACCAATATGAATTTAATACTGGTTGAAGGTTTGCAATTTCGGGATCCATCCAGTTCCAATGGGCTACCATTAAAATAAATGCTGTTAAAAATGCTGTAGCAGCAATGGTCATAGATGATTTACGTCCAAAAATTAATCCGAATAACATTGTTGCCCAACCTACATATATCATAGATTCATATGCATTACTCCAAGGAGCGTTTCCACTCACAATCCAACGTGCAATTAAGCCTCCAGTATGCATTAAAAACAGTAGAATAATAATGGCTATGCTTCCTTTAATTAAGTAATTTATTACTTTGTTTGAATTGAAAATTTGAAAAATTACAAATAAGAACATTAAGGTTCCTATGTACATATAATAACTATATATTGTTCTAAAAACATCATATTTATTATAAGCAATTTCTAAGTCAATTTTATGATTTGATGGATATACAGCATCACCGTATTTTTTTTGAAATTTTATAATCCCATCAATAATTTCATCTGACTGTGAATAGTCTTTTGTTATTGTAGACTCTGACAATGTTTGTAAGTATATTGGTAATATTTGACGTACAAATAAAGAATCCTGACCTTTAAAATTTGTTGGTTGAATATTGTTATGCGACACCCAAGTGTGATTAGTGTCGTTTGGAATTGGAAATATTCGTAAAATATCACCAGTAATGGCCGAGTATAGTAAATTTACTCTTCTGTCTACATTAATAATATCTTTTTCAAACTTACTTTTTATATTGCTTTTTTGAGCTTCTTGTTGAAGTTCAGAAATTTTATACATTCCCTTAGTATCAAAAAAACTTGACAATGATGCATATTTTTGGTCGTGAGAAATACCAATAATATCTCTTAATTTGGTGTTCCCTTTTTCAATATAAATTACTGGAATTTGAAACCAAACTCTTGGATTTTGTTGAATAGATAAAAATACCTGTGTAGCATTCATGTCTTCATAAGTATCGTGTTTACTTACTTTACGTAATAACTCTGATGCATATGTATGTACAGGTTTCATTCTTCCTCCAGCGTCTTGAATAATAAGTCTACTAAACTTTTCAGTATGTTCTAAACTTATTTCATTAGCTACTAATGCAGAATCAATTTGCATTGCTGACATTACATGATTGTGCTCTTGTCCAAAAGAAAAAACAGAAAATAAAAGTAAAGCTAAAATAGAAAGGGATGTTTTTGTGTTTTTTAATTTTTGTAAACTTTTTCTTAAGAAATCAAAACGTGTACCTGGCATAAATAAAATTAATATTAAACCTGCATATAATAAGAAATACCCAACATATGTAATTGTAGATCCCCAAAAATCGTGATTTACTGAAAGATGAGTTTCTTCATATTCTTCTGTTATATTGTAGCTAGATTGAAAGAATTTATAGCCTTTATAATTTAAAATATTATTCATAAAAATTCTAAAATCAAAAGTTTCACTTGGATCTATAACTGTTACTTCACTTGCAAATGACATAGCACTTTCAGAACCAGGATACTTATCTAATTGAAAGTCATTTAATTTAATACTAAAAGGTAATTGCATTTGCATAGCACCATAGCTCATTCTGAAGTTTAAATTTCCAACCGAAAATTGTGTTGGTGGCTGAATGGCAAATTTACCGCCATTTAATTTTATATGTTTTGTTTCTCCACCAGCAATAACTTCAAATTCTAATTGAGCTAAAGAATTAGCGTCTTTATCTCCTGAAACTGTTTTATAGGCACCTTTTACTGGACCACTAGGAACAACAAATTGTAAACCTGCAACTGCATGAACAGATAAAATTGAAAATTCTTGTAATGAATCTTTTACAATTGTACCTTCAAATTTATCGGCCATTCTATAAAATTGGCCATCAACAGCAGATTTAATTTTTAAATTACCATCAACAGTTTTAAAATCTATAACATTATTATTAGGAGAGTCAAAACCTACTTGTACACCGTGAACATTCTCAATATCTCCTTTTTTAATGTAATGATTATGCCTTCCGCCTCCGCCAGACTCTACTAACAATAAATATTCATCCCCAGTTTCATTTTCCTCAAATACTTCCGTTGCATTTGGGGTGTAATTTGTTAGTTTTACAGATACATCAGTACCTTTAAAATCAGTATAATAATTGAAATTATTATTGCTAATTGTTGATAATAAAATTGGTTTATGAAAAGGAGCTTTTTGTTCATTCCCATCATTTACAACAATACTTATATAGTTTTTGTCAGACAAAAAAGTATTGCTAACATTTCCTTCTTGTATTGGCATAATTCCTTCAAAACTAATATATCGGGTTATTCCTGCTCCAACAATAATTAAGAAGAAAGCAAGGTGAAAAGTTAGGACTACCAATTTTTCTTTTCGAAGTAATTTATATTTAAAAATATTTCCAAAAAAGTTAATTGCAAAAAACACCATAATTCCTTCAAACCACCAAGCATTGTATATTAATGCTTTTGCCGTTTCAGTTCCATGGTCGTTTTCTATAAAGGTTGCAACTCCCATTGAAGCAGCAAAAATTAAAAAAAGAACAGCCATTAATCTGGTTGAATATATAAATGATAAAAATTTTGTCATTATTGTAATTTTTATATTAAAAATAATAGTTGTGCAAAACTAATGATAATTGTCATAAAATAGGGTTTTAATTAAAATTTTAAGAAAATTATAATATGTAATTTGCGAAAACAAAGATAATTGTAACTTTAATTACAATAGCTGATTATTGTCATTAATCTAGACAGTTATTTTATATGCAAAACAATGAAAAAAACATAAAAAGGTGTAAATTTGTAATTCGAAAATATTTTTTATGTATACGATAAGTTTTTACAAAATGTATTTTAATAGTTTATTAAATGTAAAGCGCCCAGAGTGTTTTACTTTTTCTTAATTCTTCGTTTTTGTAGTTAAAATACTACACTTTTAAATTTATTTTTCACTTTTAAATTACACTAATGGAATTACCATACGCAGAACCATATAAAATAAAAATGGTTGAATCTATCAACAGATCAACTAAAGAGCAACGATTAAAATGGATAAAAAAAGCACATTACAATTTATTCAATCTTTCTTCAGATAAAGTATTTATTGATTTGTTGACCGATTCAGGTACAGGAGCAATGAGTGATAAGCAATGGGCAGAAATGATGATTGGAGACGAAAGTTATGCAGGGTCATCATCTTTTTTAAAACTTAAAAATACAGTTAAAAAAATAACAGGATTTAAATATTTCTTGCCTACACACCAAGGAAGAGCGGCTGAGAATGTATTGTTTTCAGCATTAGTTAAAGAGGGTGATGTTGTACCTGGGAATTCGCATTTTGACACTACAAAAGGACATATTGAATTTAGAAAAGCAACGGCAATTGATTGTACAATTGATGAAGCTTTTGATACGTCAGCAATTCATCCATTCAAAGGAAATATTGATTTAAATAAATTAGAGAATGTTTTTAAGAAATATCCAATGGAAAAAATTCCGTTTGTAATTCTTACAATAACTTGTAACAGTGCTGGTGGGCAGCCAGTTTCTGTTAAAAACACAAAAGAAGTTTCTGAACTTTGTAAAAAATATGGTATTCCTTTATATTTTGATGCTGCTCGTTTTTCTGAAAACGCCTATTTTATTAAAAAAAGAGAAGATGGATATGCTGATAAAACTATAAAAGAAATTGTAAAAGAAGTTTTTTCTTATGGTGATGGTATGACAATGAGTGCAAAGAAAGATGGTTTAGTGAATATGGGTGGTTTTGTAGCTTTAAATAATAAAGAAGTGTTTAAGCAAGCTACTGTCTTTAATATAATGTTTGAAGGTTTTATTACCTATGGAGGAATGAATGGACGTGACATGGGAGCTTTAGCAGTTGGTTTAAATGAATCTACAGAGTATAACTATTTAGAAAGTCGAGTAGAACAAGTTGCTTATTTAGGGAAAAGGCTTGTAGAATATGGAGTTCCTGTTCAGCAACCATTTGGAGGACATGCCATTTATATTGATGCAAATAAGTTTGTACCAACAATTCCACGGGATGAATATAGAGGACAGGCTTTAGCCGTTGAGTTATATATTATAGGTGGTATTAGAGGTGTTGAAATTGGAACGGTTTTGGCTGATAGAGATCCTGTTACACGTAAAAATAGATTCCCAGAATTAGAATTAGTTCGTTTAGCAATACCAAGAAGAACTTATACAAATAATCACATGGACTATATTGCTGCGTCAATAAAAAATATTTACGATACAAGAAATGAAGCTAAATCGGGATATGAAATAATAGATGAAGCCCCTATTATGAGGCACTTCACTGTTAAATTCAAAAAAATATAATACTTGTTACTCTTTTTTTGTAATTTTGCATAATAAAGAAATCAAACAATTTATTTATTATGATGTTATCTCGTGCAAGTAAGTATGCTATTTTATCAACATTGTTTTTGGCAGAACATTCTAGTGAAACCCATAAAATAAGTGTAAAAGTAATCGCTGAAAGCATTGATGTGCCTAATCCTTTTTTAGCTAAATTATTTCAGCAATTAGTGCGTGGTAAGATCATTTCGTCTACTAAAGGGCCAAATGGAGGTTTTTATTTAACAAAGAAAAATGGGAAAAAAACGGTACTTGATATCATTGAAAACATTGATGGTTTAAGTAGAATAAGCGAGTGTTTTTTGGGTCTTTCAGAATGTGATGGCTTAAACCCTTGTCCAGTTCATTTTATTGTTGAACCTTTTAAAAATGGCATACTTGGGAAATTCCGAGATTTAAGTATTATGGAATTTTCTAAAGAAATTATTGCTCAGGGAAGAAAATTAACAATTAAAGATATTTCTCCAATATAACTAAATGACATTTATCATACATAGAGTCAAAAATATGATTTAATTTCGCAACATAATAAAAGATAAAAAGGTCTTTTAATATTTATAATAATTAACCATTAAACTATTTAAAACATGT
>Ga0208304_10001238_pt1 | contig 12432 bp, 10 predicted proteins | sample ColrivemetaGS713_FD_187603 | JGI IMG/M metagenome (GOLD analysis project Ga0208304, IMG submission 187603) | Estuarine microbial communities from the Columbia River estuary - Flood tide ETM metaG S.713 (SPAdes) (version 2) | ecosystem: Environmental > Aquatic > Marine > Intertidal zone >... | reverse complement strand
TAAAAATAGCTTGAACTTCTCTGCCTGTTGCAACTCCAGGTTTTATATTGTGTCCCATTTTAATTGAATTAGTTTATAAAGTTTTTAATAAATCAAAAGTAGTGAATTTTTGTTTATGTATATGGTATTTTAAGGTATGTAACGTTCAAAATATCACTAAAACGTTATAGTTTATTTTGAAATTTAAATTTTAGAATGGATAGTTAATACCAATGTTATATACCGCATTTCCAAAATTATAATCTTTAAACCATCTGTCATTATTAGGATAGGAAGGGTCATAAGTTTTAAAACCTATGTCAAAACGAAACACGAAAAAGCTAAAGTCATACCTTAAGCCAAAACCAGAACCAACAGCAATATCTTTTAATGAACTAAATCCAGAAAACACTGCATCAGGATCATCGACAGAATCTAAAACATTCCAGATATTTCCGGTATCAATAAATACGGCTCCATTTAAATTTCCGAAAAGGTTAAACCTTTGCTCAAGACTAAAGGCTAATTTAAAATTTGCTTCATTAAATTCATTATAACTTTCAGTGCTTCCTGGACCTAAATTATAAGCAGTCCATGCCCTGTTGTCATTTGGTCCACCAGCAAAAAAACTTTTGGAAAATGGAATGCTATTGGAGTTGCCATATGGAATGGCAATGCCTGCATAACTGCGCACTGCTAACACATTTTTTTTGCCCAAATCCCAATGTTTTATAAAATCTAATTCTGTTTTAGCATATTGTGAGTAGGCCACATTAAATATTTCATACTGATTGACTTCATTTTTTTGAAGACCAATAAGTTTAGCAGCACTTGAAAGCAAATTTCCAGCTAATTCTAATTTGACCCGAAAAATTGAAAAATCTTCATCATACAAATTTTGACGGGTATCTTTTACGAAGCTATAACTTGATGCAATAATCAAGTTGTTTTCTGTTAATCTGGTTTTACGTTCATCTAAACTATTTACCTCTTTTAACTGGTCTTCTGAAATTTCACTAGGAGTAGGAGTGCCTAACGTATAATCTAAAAACGCGTCTGTACCCTCTGGTATTAATAAATTACCATCAGTATCAATATAATCTAAATCGTCATAATTTACATCTTTAGCTATTTGGTTCAATGAATTATACGATGTACTGTAAACATCAAAATATCTGTCAATATTTAGGTTTCTTATATATTGAACATTAAATATGTCCAGCCTATTTGTCACTTTAGGAGTTGGATGCCAATTATAACTTAAAATACCATTAAATGTTTGTTTGTCTAAACCAATATTGGTCTGGCTGGTTGTTGAAAGGCTTATTCGAGTACTAGGAGACATGTATTTAGGAACAATTCTTTCCGTATTAAAAGGCGAAAAAAATCTTGGAATTGTTAATTTTAAATCGGCGCCTATTTCATTTATATCAAAAAATTGTTTGGAGCTATTGTTTGCGGCATCTTTTGAAGAGCCAATGGAACCTATGGCAGATATTTGTAAAGTTTCTGCGCCTCTAAAAATATTTCTAATCATTAAGCTTGGATTAATGGCGAGTCCAAGTGTTTGTATATTGCTTTGGGTTACTTCGGTACTAAAACCTAAACTAAATTTTTTAAGAGGCGTTAAAAAAATGTCCGTAGAAAGCGTGGAGTCGTCATTTTCTGTGTATTTTATGTCTGGATATTTAAAGGTTCTTAATTCACTTAAATATCTATAGGTTCGGGTTCTGTCAATATCTTTAAAAAGAGTGTTTGGTGCAATAAAAATAGCGTCGGTTATGGCTTTAGGCCTAAATCGCATTTTACCTATACTATATAATTTGTAATTATTATAAATGATGGAATCTGTTCTCTTTTCGTTTCTGTTTTCATAGGTGCCATCGGTAAAAATATGAACATCTTTTACGTAATAAATTTTAAAAGGTTCTCTGGCAATAGAATCTTGAATCCTTATGGCTCTTTCTTGAATTTGAACTTCAACATTTACTTTTTTATTGGTATTTACTGTATCAATTTCAAAAGCCACATAGTCCTGATTAAAATGATAAACACCATGATTTCGCAATTCAGTAGAGATGCGTTCTCTTTCTTGTTGAAAATTACTGGTTTTATATTGTTCGTTCGGCTTAATAACCGAATTATCTTTAATTATTCTATATAATGAATCCACCATAGAAGGCTCCCGTTTTTTTGAGATAGAATCAATAATATAGGGGTCTCCGGTTTTAACGAAATAATCTATTTCGGCACGTTTTTTTTCCTTGTTACTAATTATATAACTAGATTCAGTATTAAACCAACCATTATTAATATAATAATCATTAAGGCGTTTAATAGATTTATTAGTTCTATCACTATTAATAATCACAGGAGCTTCCCCAGATTTTTTTAACCAGTCATTAAAACTAATTTTTGAGTCAATATATTTATCCAATTGCTTTTTAGATAGGAATGATTCAAGGGTTTCTCTTTTTTTAGGGCGCTTATCTATTTTGGCGTTTACAATGGAATCGATGTTCGGACGGGCCAAATTGTAAATATGTAAGCGTAATGGAACGTTTAATATTTTATTATTTGGCTCTTGGTATAACAGGTTATTTATGTTTTCTGATTTTTCTTTTTTATCATTAACATAAATGGTGTTTTTTGACAGTAAGTAACTTTCTTCTGGAACTCTTTTTACTGCATTACAGGAAATAATTAAACTAGTAATTATTAATAATATTAGTATGTTATAAACTGTGAGTTTCAAGTAACGTTATTAATGTTCTAAGTAATAGGTTTTGTTCTAATTTTAATTTTTATAAAATCTTATTGGCTTTTTAAGCTTCTTCAAAAATACATTATTTCTGCAGAAAAAATATTTAAATAAATAAGTAAGAGTTAACTAAAACAATATTTTTTCATTTTCTTTATGTCATAAAATTAAAAAGCAACTTTTTAAGAATGCTGTCAAAAAGCCAAATAAAATTAATAACGAGTTTAAAGCAAAAAAAACACAGATTGCAATACGGTCTTTTTGTGGTTGAAGGGGTTAAAACAATAAAAGAACTTCTGCTATCTGAATTAGAACTGGCATCATTATATACAACAGATCCACTCAATATTAATGCCAAACAGGCGGAAATTATTTCTGAAAGTGAGTTAAAACGTATTAGTTTTTTAAAGTCTCCTAATAAAGCTTTGGCATTATTTAAGATACCAAAACCCAAACAAATTAATTTTAACGAATTAATTGTTGCCTTGGATGATGTTCGTGATCCTGGAAATTTAGGGACCATCATAAGGTTATGTGACTGGTTTGGTATTAAGGATTTGGTTTGTAGCCAAGAAACTGTCGATTGTTTTAATCCAAAAGTTATTCAAGCAACTATGGGTTCAGTATCCCGGGTGAACGTAACCTATTTAGATTTATCTGTTTTTTTAAAAGATACTAAATCACCAATTTTTGGTACTTATATGTCAGGAACATCTGTATATTCTGAAGATTTGCCTAAAAAAGGAGTTTTGATTTTAGGAAATGAAGCCAATGGGATTTCAAATGAAATTGAACCTTTTGTAACCCATAAAATAAGTATCCCTAGATTTGGTGATTTGCAGACAACAGAAAGCTTAAATGTTGCAACTGCAGCAGCTATCTTTTTAAGTGAATTTAAAAGAAGATAAATTTACTGGAAAGTAAAGTTTATAAAAACACCTCTTGTTTTCATACTGCTAATGTTGCCAGTCCACGGACTATTTGGATCTTCATCTCTAACAAGTTCATCTTTAATTCCAAATAATCCACGAATAGAAGGTGTGAATTTAAAGTTGTATAAATAAAAATCAATACCAAATCCTAGTTCATAAAATAAAGAACTTTTTGTGGTTCTGAATTGTCCGCTACTATTATCATCGGGATTATCTTGGTTACTTGAAAGGTTTAATGCTGTTGAAATACCACCAACAATAAAGGGTTTAAAATTATTTATTCTTTTGGTAGAGAATTTAACTAATAAAGGAACATGAATATAAGTTGATTTAACCTGTCTCACTAAATCATTACTATCATAAGGAAACCCTTCAAAATATTGCGTGCTATAGTATAACTCTCTGGTTGATATAAGTAAACCAGGTTCTAAACGCAAATCAATATAATCGTTAATGCGAAGATTTCCAATAAGGCCAACATTAAAACCAACACTTCTTTTTACAAAAATATCTCTTAAGTCATTATTGTAATCAAAATTAAAGTCATAATTATTAAAGCCTAAATAATAACCCCAGCGTAACAAATTATTATCTGTAGAACCTCGGCCTGAATTAGCGTCATAAGCTACTTTTTCTTTAGTGAAAAGTTGGGCATTACTGGTTTGAAATAGAAATAAAAAAGAGATTAGAAAAAAGGCGTGTTTCATATTACTTCTTTGTTGATGTATAGATTGTAGCAACTCCAAGAGTCTGCGGAAAATCTTTAACATTAATAAACCCAATTTCTAATAAAATATTGTTTAAAGCATCACCATAAGGAAAAACTGAAGCAGATTCACTCAAATAAGTATAGGCGCTTCGGTCTTTTGAAAAAAGTTTTCCAATAACGGGTAGTATATATTTTGTGTACGCTTTATAGCCTTGTTTGTAAGGTGTTTTAGTTGGTACAGAGGTTTCTAAAATGACAAATATTCCATTTGGTTTTAAAACCCTTAAAATTTCAGAAAGTCCTTTTTCTAATGTTTCAAAGTTGCGAACACCAAAAGCAACTGTAATAGCATCAAACGTATTATCTTCAAAAGGCATATTTTCAGAATCACCTAACACCATTTCAATAGTGTCTTCTAATTGCTTTTTTATGATTTTTTGTTTGCCAATGTCAAGCATGCCACTACTTATATCTAAACCAATTATTTTATTGGCATTAGTTTTTGCTAGTGCTATAGCTAAATCACCTGTTCCTGTTGCAATATCAAGTATGGATTTAGGATTGGTTTTTTCAACAAGTTTTACAACTTTTTTTCGCCATTTTACATCAATGCCAAAAGAAATGACTCTATTTAAACCATCATAATCACCTGAAATGTTGTCAAACATCTGGGTGACTTGTTCCTTTTTTCCTAATTCGCTATTTTTATAAGGCTTTATTTTTGACAAAACTATTTTTTTGGCAAACCTACATATTTATTTTGAATTTGAAATATCAGTTAATGTCTAAATGGAAATCATTTAAAGAATATTTTCTTGATAAAAACATTAAGAAACTTAGCATCAAATAATTGAATGAATTGAATTTTATAAGCCTCAAATATATTTTATGCTATATTTGCCTACTTTTTATGATTTTTAAAAAATGAAAATAATTATTGCTGGAGCTGGTGAAGTAGGGTTTCATTTAGCTAAATTACTCTCTTATGAATCTCAGGAAATAACCTTAATTGACACCAATAAGGAAAGTTTATCTTATGCTGATAATCATTTAGATATAAAAGTAATTAGAGGTGATGCTACTTCTATTGCTATATTAAAGGAGGCTCGAATAGAAACAAGTGATTTGTTAATTGGTGTTACCTCATCTGAGACTACAAATATTACTGTTTGTGTTTTAGGGAAACAATTGGGTTCCAAAAAAACAATAGCAAGAATTTCAAATACAGAATTTATTCAGCATAAAGATGAAGTCGGGTTTACCAAATTTGGTATTGATGAACTGATTTCTCCGGAGGCATTAGCCGCGGCAGAGATAGAATTAGCTTTAAAGCAGTCATCATTTAATGATACTTATGAATTTGAAAATGGGGCTTTAAACATGGCAGGATTAACCTTGTCAAAAACAGCTTTGTTTGTTGGTAAGTCTGTTAAGGAAGCGGCTCACATTTTTCCGGAAATTCATTTTGTACCCATTGCAATTCAGCGACAAGGAACGCAATACACAATCATTCCACGGGGTGATACTGTGTTTAAAAAAGGAGATAATGTCGTGTTTATTACCTCTGAGGGTGGTGGAGAAGAGTTATGTAAACTGACGGGTAAAGCCAATACTGATATTAAAAATGTGATGATTCTTGGTGGTAGCCAGATAGGTTATAAGGCAGCAAGAGATTTAAGTGAGAAAGGGTTTAACGTTAAGCTTTTAGAAGAAAATAAAGATCGTGCTTTTGAAATTGCTGATGAATTACCGAACGTTTTGGTAATCAAAAGTGACGGAAGAAATGCTGACTTACTTGATGAAGAAAATATTAGTGAGATGGATGCTGTAATAGCTGTTGCTGCCAATTCTGAAACTAATATCATGTCTTGTTTAGTAGCGAAATCAAAAGGGGTTAAAAAATCTATTGCACTTGTTGAAAACATGGATTATTTTGAGTTATCACATTCCATAGGAATTGACACGCTTATAAATAAGAAATTATTAGCTGCTAATAGTATTTTTAGGTATATCCGTAAAGGAGAAGTTGTTGCTATGACGAAATTGAGTAATATGAATGCCGAACTTTTGGAGTTTGAAGTAAAAGCAAAGTCTCAAATTTGTAATAAAATAATTAAGAATATTGATTTTCCTCGTTCTGCTATTATTGGAGGCGTGATTAGAGATGGTGTAGGTTTAATTGCACTGGGCGATTTTAAAATCCAGGAGGGAGATCGTGTTGTAGTATGTAGTTTGCTAAAATCTATTAAAGGTGTAGAAAAATTATTTTTATAATATGAAGTTAAATTATAAAATAATCTTTCACTTTCTGGGCTTACTGTTTTTATTCAACGGTGGCTTTATGCTTTTGGCAACTTTGATTAGTTGGGTTTACAAAGATGGAGTTACTTTAGAATTATCTTTTGCAAGTATTGTAACCATTGTTTTAGGAGGCTTGGTGATGCTTTTCACAAGAAATCACACCAAGGAAATGAATAAAAGAGAAGGCTATATTGTGGTGACTTTTGGCTGGATAATTATGACCTTGTCTGGTACTTTACCCTATCTTTTTACTGAAAGTATACCAAGTTTTACCAATGCTTTTTTTGAAACAATGTCTGGTTATACAACTACGGGTGCTACTATTTTAAATGATATTGAAGCCGTGCCAAAAGGGGTGTTGTTTTGGAGAAGCTTAACACATTGGATAGGTGGTATGGGTATAATTGTGCTTGCGATTGCCATTTTACCTTTGTTAGGAATTGGAGGGATGCAGCTTTTTGCGGCAGAAGCACCAGGACCAAGTACAGATAAATTGCATCCAAGAATTACAGATACTGCTAAGCGATTATGGCTCATTTACTTTGGGTATACGGCCGCTGAGACCTTGTTTTTAAACCTTGCCGGCATGTCCTTTTTTGACGCCATTAATCACTCTATGGCGACATTATCAACAGGAGGCTTTTCAACAAAAAATGCCAGTGTTGCTTATTGGAATCATGAGCCTTTAATTCAATATATAATTATATTATTTATGTTTTTGGCGGGAACAAACTTTGTGTTAAGTTACTTTGCGTTTAAAGGTAAAGTGCAAAAAATAATTAAAGATGAAGAGTTTAAATTGTATTATCGGTTTGTAATTATATTTACCATTATTGCTGCGCTTATTATTTATTTTAGAACTGATATTACGGTTTCTACAATAAATCATCCTTTGGTTTGGGGTAAGGGCGAAGGCGCTATAAGACATGCATTATTTCAAGTGTTAACTGTTATTACCACCACAGGATTTATTACTGCAGATTATACAACCTGGACTTCATTTTTGATGGTCTTCTTTTTTGGCCTCATGTTTTTAGGTGGATCCGCAGGAAGTACCTCGGGGGGCGTAAAAGTAGTGCGTCACTTACTAATGATTAAAAATGGTTTTTTAGAATTTAAACGCACACTTCACCCAAATGCGATTGTGCCAGTTAGGTATAATACTAAAGCAGTCTCTGGAGACATTGTATTTAATATTTTAGCATTTTTTATTCTCTATATGTTGTCCTTTATTATTGGAGCCTTAGTGTTTTCAATGTTTCAAATAGACTTTCAATCTTCTATTGGTCTGTCAGCTTCAAGTTTAGGAAATATTGGTCCTGCGCTTGGACATTTTGGACCAGTAAATAATTACGCTTTTTTACCACCTTTAGCTAAATGGTGGTCATCTTTTCTGATGCTGATTGGCAGGTTGGAACTTTTTACCGTCCTCATATTATTCACGCCTTTTTTCTGGAGAAACAGATAAATAGTATCGCTGTTTTAAAAGGAATTTAAATTCTTAAAACCCTTGTGTTTATTGGGTTTTTTAGTATTTTTTAATTGGTTTTTAGGGACTTATGCATAACAGTAGTGTAACAATTTATTTGTTAAGGCGTCATTATTATGTAACCAATTAAATAAATTGTCATGGAATTAGTAGTAACAAGACAAGATTTAAAAAGAGAATTTAAACCGAATGTAGTTGAAGAATTTATTAAACCTGAAGGATTATTAAATTCAAATTATCAACGTATTGCAAAGGAAAATTTAGAAGATATAGAAGCTGATTCAATTTTTGGAATTAAGCAACGAATTAAAAGTTATTATTATAGTAATACTTCAAGTATAGAGGGCTTTTTAAAAGTGTCGGTTTTTATGATTCTCTATTTATTAATCTTTTTATAGAATAATCTTAATTTATCCTTGATGTAAGGGTATTCTAAATAAAAAGGCCACTAATTTTAGTGGCCTTTTTATTTTATAAATATTAGCTGGATTAACTTACAGCCTCTTTAATTCGTTTAATGGCTTCTACAATTTGCTCTTGTGAAGCGGCGTAGGAAATTCTTATACAATCAGAATTTCCAAATGATTCTCCGTCAACTGTTGCTACCAAGGCTTCTTCAAGCAAATACATCGAGAAATCAGAAGCGTTATTTATGGCTCTTCCTTTTAGTGTCTTTCCAAAGAAATAAGAAATATTTGGGAACACATAAAAAGCACCTTCAGGAACATTAGTTTTAAACCCTTCAATCTCATTTAGTAATCCTAAAATTAAATCACGGCGTATTTTAAATTCATCAATCATATATTGAACACGACTAGGTGATTCCATGAGCGCTGTAATGGTTGCACGCTGTGCAATACAGTTAGCGCCACTTGTAATTTGCCCTTGCATTTTATTACAAGCTCTGGCAATTTTATCAGGAGCACCAATATATCCAATACGCCATCCAGTCATGGCAAAAGCTTTCGAGACGCCATTTACTGTAATGGTTCTGTCATACATATCATCAAATTGTGCCATACTTGCATGACCACCCACATAATTGATGTGCTCATAAATCTCATCAGAAACTACATATATATCCGGATAATTATTTAAAACATCAGCTAAGGCTCTTAACTCTTCATTACTATAAATAGAGCCACTTGGGTTGCAAGGTGAACTAAACCAAATCATTTTAGTTTTTGGAGTAATGGCGGCTTTCAATTGCCCAGGCGTCATTTTGAAATCTGTAGCAATAGTCGTTTTTACTTCTACAGGAACGCCATCATTTAGTTTTATAAGATCGGCATAACTTACCCAATATGGACAAGGTAAAATAACCTCATCGCCTTTGTTAGTCAAAACAGCTGCAATATTGGCTAATGATTGTTTAGCCCCAGTTGAAACCACAATTTGGTTTGGGGTGTAGTTCAAACCATTATCACGTTTAAATTTAGTGATGATCGCCTGTTTTAAGTCTACATAACCGTCAACTGGTGAATATGAATTGTAGTTGTCATTAATTGCTTGAATTGCCGCTTCCTTTATAAAATCTGGAGTATTAAAATCTGGCTCGCCTAAGCTTAAACCAATAATATCTTTTCCTTCAGTGCGTAATTCTCTTGCTTTTGCAGCCATAGCCAACGTAGCAGACGTTGCCATGTTTAAAATTCTATCAGATAATAATTGCATTTAAAAAATAATGAATAAATAGGGTTAGACTTGTAACGAAGGATTCATTCCCATATCACGTAAGTACTTAAAATGTGCGATAATAGCTTTGCGAGTTGTTTTATATTCGTGATAAGGTAAATTGAATTCTTTAGCCGTTTCTTTAACTATTTTAGATATTTTAGTATAATGAATATGACTAATATTTGGAAAAATATGATGTTCTACCTGATGATTTAAACCACCGGTAAACCAATTAACTATTTTGTTTTTTGTGCTAAAGTTGATGGTCGTATTCAGTTGATGTATAGCCCAGGTATTTTTCATCTCGCCATCTTTTGTAGGTTGAGGCATTTCTGCTTCTTCCATAACATGTGCTAATTGAAAAACAACACTTAAAATTAATCCGGCTGTATAGTGCATTATAAAAAATCCAATAAGTATTTTCCACCATGCTATTTCTAAAAACACCATCGGAATTATAATCCATATGGCTATGTAAATAATTTTTGAAATGACTAGTTTGCTCCAGTTCCATACAGGATTAGGTAATTTGCCATAAGATAACTTGCGTTTCATATAGCGTTTCATCTGAAGGAAGTCTGTAGTGATAGCCCAGTTTATTGTTAACAAACCATAAAGTAAAACAGAGTAATAATGTTGAAATTTATGATACCATTTCCATTCAGAATGTTCAGTAAAACGCATAATTCGTCCGGCATCTAAATCTTCATCATGACCGTGAATATTTGTATAAGTATGATGTAATACATTATGTTGTACCTGCCAGTTATATACGTTACCAGCAAGGATATAAATACTGCTACCCATAATTCTGTTAACCCATTCTTTGTTTGAAAAAGAGCCATGATTGCCATCATGCATAACATTCATGCCAACACCAGCCATGCCAATTCCCATAACAATGCTTAGAAGTAATTGTGCCCAGCCAGGAAAGTCTAAGGTTAGTATTAAAAAATAGGGCGTTAAAAAAATAGAAAACATCACAATGGTTTTAAGCCAAAGTTTCCAGTTTCCAGTACGTTTAATTTTATTTTCTTTAAAATAATCGTTTACACGCTTATTTAATGTTTTAAAAAACTTTGCAGAGTCTGTTCTTGAGAATGAAAGTGCTTGTTTTGTCATCTTATTGGTTTAAAAAGTGTTGTTAAATATTTTAGATTTATCTCACACGAGGCAAAGATAGTCATAAACCATTCCAACTAATAACGTTTTTTCGCAAAAATATGTATCTAAAAAGTATATTTTTGCAGAAAATTATGAGTTATGGAACTTATTTTAAAATATTTCCCAAATCTTACTGAAGATCAGATTTCTAAATTTAAAAAGTTGGAATCACTTTATCAAGATTGGAATTTAAAAATCAATGTAGTATCTCGCAAGGATATTGATGAATTATACTTGCGTCATGTTCTGCATTCTTTGGGAATTGCAAAAGTGATAACTTTTAATGATGGTTCCAAAATCTTAGATGTAGGAACAGGTGGTGGTTTTCCCGGAATTCCTTTGGCTATTATGTTTCCTAATTGTTCATTTCATTTAGTTGATAGTATCGCTAAAAAGCTAAAGGTAGTTGATGAGGTCGTTGAAGGTTTGGGTTTAACAAATGTAAAAACAACTCATAGCAGAGTTGAAGACATTCATGATACTTATGATTTTATTGTAAGCAGAGCAGTTGCTGCGATGCCTACTTTTGTTCATTGGACTAAAGGGAAAATCGCTAAAAAGCAGAACCATGAATTAAAAAACGGCATTATTTACTTAAAAGGCGGTGATTTAACTGAAGAACTTCAAGATTATAAAACCGCTGTTGTTTATAATTTAAATGAGTTCTTTGAAGAAGACTTTTTTGAAACAAAAAAAGTGGTGTATTTACCTATAAAATTTAGAGGTTAATATGTTTTACAATTTACTTATTTCATTATAAAGATCTCTAAAGGCGTAATATTGTTTTTGAAACCAATAGGTGTTTTTAAATAATTCTAAGTTATCTTCTTGTGAAATATCTGTCCCCCTAATAATGCTCTTGGCTTTGTCAAAATTAAGCTTTGCGTTTGCGATGTCATTCAATTTTAAATTCGCTAAAGCCACACCTATTACTGCATCAAAATCTGTGACATCAAACTGGACAGCGGTTGAAAAATCAGATAATGCCTTTTGATATTCACCCAGAAAAAAGGATGACATACCTCTAAAAAAATAAGCAGGCACATTATTTTTATCTAAAAAAATAGCAGCAATAAAATCATTGTTTGCCTTTTTAAAATAATTCACATCCATAAAAAAAACGCCACGTGCATAAAATGTGTTGCTGTCTGAATTAAGTAAAATGGCGTTAGTATAATTTTGTAATGCTTTTACGTGGTCTTCAAGACCCGCATAAGCACGGGCCATTTGCAATAAAATGGGATGAGATTTATTAACGTAGGGTAAATCTAAAATAGCTATTGCACCATGATAATCCTTCAAATCATTTTTAGTAACAGCGAGACTATATCTGGCTTCAATAAATTGAGAGTTTAAATTCAAAGCATTTGAATAATCTTCTTTTGCACCATTAAAATCCATTAAGCTGTATTTTGAATTC
>Ga0208304_10001222_pt1 | contig 12511 bp, 13 predicted proteins | sample ColrivemetaGS713_FD_187603 | JGI IMG/M metagenome (GOLD analysis project Ga0208304, IMG submission 187603) | Estuarine microbial communities from the Columbia River estuary - Flood tide ETM metaG S.713 (SPAdes) (version 2) | ecosystem: Environmental > Aquatic > Marine > Intertidal zone >... | reverse complement strand
TGCAATTAAATTATACAACCAAGTAAGATTACACTTATCTTTAAACTTTAAAACACCAAATATGGTATATAAATTAACAGCGTAAATTCAATTTTAACCTGTAGCCATATTTCAGGACTAGACATTACAATAATGCTATAGAAATGGATTTAAATAAAGATTATACAAGTAAAACCATAAACCTTCGTACAGATTATGAAGGAGAAGTGACCGCCGTATTGATATCTTCAAACTTTAATTTAGGTAAAAGAAAGAGTGTATTGTATATACACGGCTATATAGATTATTTTTTTCATCCCCATTTAGGAGAAAAATTTAATGAGCATAATTTTGATTTTTATGCGCTTGATCTTCGAAAATATGGCAGATCACTTTTGGAACATCACCACCCTAATTATTGTAAAAACATTGAAGAATATTATGAGGAAATCTCGATTGCTATTCGTGAGATTCACGATAAGAGCAACTCAATTCACTTATTAGGTCATTCTACAGGAGGACTCATAGCGACTAGCTATATGAATAAAGGCAAAGAAAAAAATCTTATTGATAGTTTAATTCTAAACTCTCCTTTTTTTGATTTCAATCAAACAAGGTTTGAAAAAGCATTTAGTTATTTTGTGGCAAAAATAATTTCAAAGGTATCTACGTATTCAAAAATTAATGGGGTTTTGTCTCCTGTCTATGCTCAAAGTATTCATAAAGATTTTTATGGTGAATGGGATTTTAACCAAAACTGGAAACCTATAAAAGGGTTCCCAACTTACTTTAAATGGGTAGTAGCAATTGCAACGGCTCAAAAAAAATTAGAAGTATCAAACATTACAGCACCTATTTTGATAATGCACTCTTCAAACTCTATGAAAATTTCAACTTTTTCAAAAGATGCAATGTCAAAAGATACAGTTTTAAATATTGAAGACATGAAAAGAGTTGGAATAACACTGGGTGATAAGGTGACGTTATTAAGCATTGACAATGCAATGCATGACATATTTTTATCTCCGAAAGTTGTAAGAGAAATAGCTTTTGATAAAATGTTTTCATGGTTATCAAAAAATTGATTTTAAGAAATATCTGATTTATGCAATAGATGATTTTTTATATTAAAAAAAAAGATAAAAAAAACTGTAATTTATATAAAATGAAAAAAAAACTAATAACTATCCTATTTCTATTATCGTTAACAATAACCTTATATAGTCAAGATATTCCAAAAGAAAATCTAGAAACACAATTAAATGAAAACACCCAACAATATTCGAAATCAATTTTAGAAAATGAGATTAAAGGCATTCATGTTTCTCATGTGGCTCTTACAAGTGAAAATCCAATACTAGATCAATCTCAAGAAGGTTATAAAATTATTTATTTATTTATAAAAGGAAAGGGAAATGTTATTGCAGAAAATACTAGTTATGATATTGTTCCTGAAACTATCTTATTACCCAATATAGCTAAAAACATCACTATTAAAACAGCGAAAAACGATACGCTTCACTATCTAAAAATATCGAGTAAATTAACAGTTCAAGATCTTTTAGATTTAAAAGAGTTTCCTGCAGAAAATACTCAAAATATATATTATGCTAAATTTACAGATTGCAAATCATATACAGAACCAATAAAAAGCCCTAACACCATTAGTCGCACCATACTTCCTAATAAATATATTCCAAGAATAGCAATGGGAACGGTTCAAACAAAAGGTCCCGATAAAGTGGGTGCTCATGAACATGGTATGTTAGAACAATTATTTTTAGGATTATCAGAAAATGATTGTATTGTTTATGCAGACGACGCTAATGTGCATTTTCCAGAATATTCTGTACTTCATATACCATTAGGCTCTAGTCATTCTGTTTCTGTTGAAAAAGATGAAATTTTGTATTACGTTTGGATGGATTTCTTTAGAGATAAAAAAGGAGAAGAATGGCTTAAAACTCATAATGAAAATGATGATAATTAGTGCTAATGATGGTATATAATATTTATGAACGTACTATATTAGCTTAGACATAAAGTTACAAGGTTTACGGTTAGATATTCAATCACCAAATATTATCTATGAATTAACTGCCTAAATCAATTTTTAAATTTTAGCTATATTTTAGGGCGAGACATTTGAAAATAGCACTCATTTTAAATAAACTAATGATGAAACTAATCATAAAACTGTTTGCAATATTAATGCTACTTTCAGGTATTTCACTAATTTTTGCACCTGAAATAATTATAGGTTGGATAGAAAATAATATAGGAAGTACAACAATGTATCTTTCTGCAATTGTGGTGAGATTAATTATTGGTCTATTGTTTATTATAACAGGCAAAGAATCAAAATATCCTAGTGTAATTAAATTTTTTGGTTACCTATTCGTAATTGCTGCTTTAATCTTCATTTTCATAGGGCAAGAAACTTTTCAAGATTTTATCGCCTCACTTATTCCTGATGTCATACCCTTTGCTCCAGTAAGTGGCCTGCTTAGTATGGCATTTGGAGGTTTCCTTATTTATGCATTTTCAAGGAACAAAAAATTAGAACTGAAGTAAGTTAACACCATTATCTTTGAAACTTAAAGAAGCAGGAATTTCTCTTTAGACCTAGCTATTTACAAGTAGTTAAGCACTAATTTAAATTTATTTTATTACATTAGATTTACCAAATCTTATTAAACATGAAAACTTTTGTAATTCGACCTGCATTACCTTTACTTATTTGTGCTTTTATATTACTAGGTTGTGGCTCTACAAATAACCTAACCATGAGCGTTACAGAACCAGCACCAGTTTACGTTCCAAATCATATAAAACGAATAGGCGTTTTAAATAGAAGTGAGACTACATCTAACAAAACCTTGGATAAAATAGATAAGGTCTTTTCTGCCGAAGGACAAAATCTGGACAAAGAAGGCGCTGAAAATCTAATTTTAGGAATCAAAGATGAGTTTGAAAAGAATCAAACATTTGAAGATGTTATTCTAGTAAAATCTGATATGGTTGAAAATCCCGGACTTGGTATTTTCCCAAACCCGATGTCCTGGAATATGGTAAACCAAATCTGTGAAGAAAATAATGTAGATGCCTTAGTTGTACTTTCTTTTTACGATACAGATGCATCCATAAAATATAATATACAGACTATCAATAAAGTTAATGCTTTAGGCTTAAAAATACCAATTATAGAACATATAGCAGAAGTCAATACCAACATCCTAGCTGGTTTCAGAATTTATGATAATGCGAATAAAACAATATTAGACGAGATTATAAATAGTGATAGGGCGCAATCTATAGGTCGTGGTATAAATCCTGTAAAAGCTGCTGAAGCTATACTAGGAAGAAAGGAAGCTATTCTTCAAATAAGTAAGGGTATTGGGCATCGTTATGCATTAAGAACTTACCCTTTTAAAATTCGTGTTTCAAGAGAATATTATGTAAAAGGTACCAATAATTTTGAAATTGGCAAACGCCGAGCACAAACCGGAGACTGGGATGGTGCTGCCCAACTTTGGGAAGTTGAAACTAAAAACGCGAAGTCCAAGATTGCCGGTCGTGCTTGCTACAATATGGCCATCATTAACGAAATAAATGGCAATCTCAATACAGCAGCAGATTGGGCATCAAAAGCTTATACGGACTATAGAGATAAAAATGCCTTGCGTTATTTAAAAATTTTAGAAAACCGAATGGCAAAAAATAGGTTGCTTGCTTTGCAGACTAATTAATGGCTAGACATTCTCTAAAAACCCATTGGATTTCTAAATCAAAGTATTGAACTGAATTTTAAAAAACACTGTTTTAAGCCTTTTTTTTAAGAGCAATAAGTCCTCTTTTTTGATGTTTAATACATGCACACCCCACAAATAATAAATGGGCTAATTTTCAATGCAATAAATCATAAATAAAATTTAATTGATACTATTTGGTAATCAATCAGATTATCGTACATTTGCAAACTCTTTTTGAGAGAGGAATGTTTAATAAAAAATAATTAATAACGTGGACACATTAAGCTACAAAACCATTTCAGCCAATAAAGCTACTGTTGATAAGCAGTGGGTTTTAGTTGATGCAGATGGTCAAACTTTGGGTCGTTTAGCTTCTAAAGTTGCAAAACTTTTAAGAGGTAAACACAAACCTAGCTTCACACCACACGTTGATTGTGGTGATAACGTAATTGTTATCAACTCAGAAAAAATCAACTTATCAGGAAACAAGTGGAACGATAAAACGTACATTCGTCACACAGGTTATCCAGGTGGTCAAAGAAGTTTAACTGCTACAGAATTGTTTGGAAAAGATCCAGCAAGAGTAGTAGAGAAATCAGTAAAAGGAATGTTACCTAAAAACAAATTAGGTGCAGATTTATTCCGTAATTTAAATGTTGTTGTTGGTTCTGCACATACGCATGCTGCACAAAAACCAAAAACAATTAACTTAAACGAATTCAAGTAATGGAAGTAATTCACAAAATTGGTCGTAGAAAAACGGCTGTTGCTCGTGTATATGTTGCCCCAGGAAAAGGAAACATCACAGTTAACAAAAAAGAATTAAACGCTTACTTTACTACATCTACTTTACAATACAAAGTAAACCAACCATTAGCTTTGACTAATAATGAGGGTAACTTTGATATTAAAGTAAGTGTATTAGGTGGTGGTATTACTGGCCAAGCAGAAGCTGTTCGTTTAGCTATCTCTCGTGTTATGTGCGAATTGGATGCTGAGAACAGATTGATACTTAAACCAGAAGGTTTATTAACAAGAGATCCAAGAATGGTGGAGCGTAAAAAATTCGGTCAGAAAAAAGCGCGTAAGAAATTCCAATTCTCTAAACGTTAATATTATTGTTGAATTAATTTTCAGCACAAAGAAAAAATTTAACCAGTTATTGTTGTCCATGACTCAAAAGGTCAGGATTTAGTTAAGCATCTAAATGAAGCCTAAAGCCTAAAGCATATTGCTTAAAGCAAAAAAGGAACATTGCTAATCAACAGAACGTAAACTATTACAAAATGGCAGTAGAAGTAAAAGAATTACTTGAAGCAGGTGTACACTTCGGTCACCTTACACGTAAGTGGGATCCAAACATGGCTCCTTACGTATATATGGAGCGCAACGGCATCCATATTATCAACCTTTATAAAACAGCGGCAAAAATTGATGAAGCAAGTGAAGCGTTAAGCAAAATTGCAAATTCAGGTCGTAAAATTTTATTCGTTGCAACCAAAAAACAAGCAAAAGATATCGTAGCTGAAAAAGCTGCTACCATTAACATGCCTTACATCACAGAAAGATGGCCAGGTGGTATGTTAACCAACTTTGTTACTATTAGAAAAGCTGTTAAAAAAATGGCTATGATTGATAGAATGAAAAAAGACGGTACATTCTTAACGCTTTCTAAAAAAGAACGTTTACAAGTAGATCGTTTAAGAGCTAAGTTAGAAAAAAACTTAGGTTCTATTGTAGACATGACACGTTTACCAGGTGCATTATTTGTAGTTGATATTAAACGTGAGCACATCGCTATTAAAGAAGCTCAAAAATTAAACATTCCAATTTTTGCAATGGTAGATACCAACTCAGATCCACGTCAAGTTGATTATGTGATCCCTGCAAATGATGATGCTTCTAAATCTATCGATAAAGTTTTATCATATGTTACAGCCGCTATTGCTGCTGGATTAGCTGATAGAAAATCTGATAAAGATACAGACCAAGACGATGACAACGAAGTAGTAGCAGCACCAACTAAAAAACGTGTTTCTAAAAAAGTTGTAACCGACGAGGAAGAATAATTAACAATTTCACAATACAAATAAGTCGTTTAATTATTTTCTTAATAGGAATTTATTAAACGACTTTTTTAAATTTTAAAAAGATATGGAATCTACAGTAAAAATTACAGCAGCAGAGGTTAACAAATTAAGACAAGCAACTGGTGCAGGAATGATGGATTGTAAAAAAGCGTTGGTTGAAGCTGCGGGCGATTTCGACAAGGCTATTGACGTTTTACGTAAAAAAGGACAAAAAGTAGCAGCTAACAGAGCAGACCGTGAGTCTTCTGAAGGTGCTGCCATTGCAAAAGTAAATGCAGATAATACAGTGGGTGTTGCTATTGTTTTAGGTTGCGAAACTGACTTTGTTGGTAAAAATGAAAACTTTATAGCATTAGCAGAACAGTTTACTGATTTAGCTTTTAATTATAACACAAAAGATGAGCTTTTAGCTGCTAATTTTGGTGGTATGACAGTTGCTGAAAAATTAATTGAGCAAACGGGCGTTATTGGTGAAAAATTAGAAATTACTGCTTTTGAAAAACTAGAAGCACCTTATGTTGGTAGCTATGTGCATATTAACAAAATTGCCGCTTTAGTTGGTTTATCAGCTAATGTAAAAAATGCCGAAACCTTATCTAAAGATGTCGCTATGCAAGTAGCTTCAATGGGAGCAACTACATTATCTTATAAAGATTTTGATGCTGCTTTTATCGCATCAGAATTAGAGGCTAGAATTGCAGTTATTGAAAAAGACAATGAAGAATTTGCTCGTTTAGGTAAAACGCTTAAAAATGTACCTCAGTACATTTCTATGGCGCAATTAACGCCAGAAGTTATAGCTAAAGCTGAAGAAGCTGCAAAAGCTGAATTAAAAGCAGAAGGCAAACCAGAACAAATCTGGGATAGAATTTTACCTGGTAAAATAGAGCGTTTTATTTCTGATAATACCACTTTAGACCAAGAGCAATGTCTATTAGACCAAAATTTTATTAAAGACGATAAAATTAACGTTGCAAAATATGTAGCTTCTTATGGCGATGTTGCTATAACAGGTTTTAAACGTGTTGCATTAGGATAATAAATTTCCTTGAAATAGGACATTAAATTATAAATATTTAACCACTTCATTAAAAATGAAGTGGTTTTTTTATGTGAATTCATGACCTAAATTTATCAGATTATAGCCGAATTATAGGCACATTACTTTGTTAGCCTTCGCGTTAGGGGTTGTAGTGGAAAGCCCACAGCGACGCAGAAGTGAGGACTTGTAGCGAAAAAGCCGACCCTTTAGGGGAGCGCCAAAATATAAAATTATTGATACGTACTATTATTTTGATAAATTGGACTTCGGTAAACACCAAAAATTTATGTAGTTTTGCACAACTTCAGTATATATATAATGAAATATAAAAGAATACTTTTAAAATTATCGGGGGAAGCCTTAATGGGAAATCGCCAATACGGTATTGATCCGGAACGATTATCCGAATATGCTCAAGACATTAAAGCTATTACCGATTTAGGTGTTGAAGTTGCCATAGTTATTGGTGGCGGAAACATTTTTAGAGGTGTTTCTGGTGCGAGCAATGGTATGGACCGCGTACAGGGAGACCATATGGGCATGCTTGCCACTGTTATAAACGGATTAGCACTACAAAGTGCTCTGGAAGATGCTGGGCTACCAACACGATTACAATCTGCTGTTCATATAAATCAGGTTGCAGAACCATTTATACGTCGTAAAGCGATGCGTCATTTAGAAAAAGGCCGCGTTGTTATTTTTGGTGGAGGAACTGGAAACCCATATTTCACAACCGATTCGGCTGCCGTTTTGCGTGCCATAGAAATTGAAGCTGATGTTATTTTAAAAGGAACCCGCGTGGATGGTATTTACAACGTAGACCCAGAGAAAGATGATAAAGCTATAAAATTTAATTTTATCACGTTTGATGATGTGCTACGAAAAGGATTAAAAGTAATGGATACCACAGCTTTTACGCTAAGTCAGGAAAACCAACTGCCTATCATAGTATTCGATATGAATAAAAAAGGAAACTTGCTAAAAGTAGTTTCTGGAGAAAATGTTGGAACCGAAGTTAATATCTAAAACTTGGCTTAATTTTTGAGAATTTTATTGACAAAAAAGTTTGATACAATGAACGAAGAAATACAATTTATATTAGACACCGCAAAGGAATCAATGGATAGTGCGATTAAGCATTTAGAAAAGCAATTTGTTAACATACGTGCAGGTAAAGCAAGTCCTGCTATGTTAGGAAGCGTTATGGTAGATTATTATGGTTCTCAAACACCATTAAGTCAGGTAGCGAATGTGAATACCCCAGATGGAAGAACCATTACGGTACAACCATGGGAAAAGAAAATGTTGCAGGAAATTGAGCGCGGAATCATGTTTGCCAATTTAGGCTTTAACCCTATGAATAATGGCGACACCATAATTATTAATGTTCCTGCCCTGACAGAAGAACGCAGACGCGAATTAGCAAAACAAGCGAAAGCTGAAGCAGAAGACGCGAAAATAGGAGTTAGATCTGCTAGAAAAGACGCGAATAACGATATTAAAAAATCTGATGATGTTTCTGAAGACCTAAAAAAGAATGCAGAAGCAGATGTGCAACAATTAACCGATACTTACGTTAGAAAAATTGATGAACTTTTCGATGTGAAAGAAAGGGAAATCATGACTGTCTAAATTTGAAAGCGACTAATACGTCGCTTTTTTTATAAATCGTTAGCTATTGTTGTGCGCATGTTTAAAAATTGTATTCTTATATTATTTATTTTTTATGCGACTATAGCGCAAGCGCAAGCAATTGCTGAAATTCCATTAGAACCAGAACAAGACTCTATTAAAAGAAACGCGTTTGTAAAAGGACTTGGTAATGGATACATTCAAACAAAATATTTCAATTTCGATTTACGGTATTTAATAAAATACAATCAATACGAGGGTGTAAGAACAGGAATAGGCGGTATTACGAATGATGCCTTTTCAGAAAAATTTCGAATAAACAGCTACGGAGTTTATGGTTTTAGAGACCACCGTTTTAAGTATAGTGTTGGCGGTAGCTTTCTTTTAGCCGAAAATAGCAACACCTGGATAAGCCTTTCACACACAGATGATTTACAAGAAACGGGAAGTACCAAATTCTTAACCGACAAACGTTTCTTTCAATTTTTTGAACCTCGCTTACTGAACATTGATTTATTTCATAAAATTAAAACCACTTCCCTTGTATTGGAGCATGAAATAGCTCCAAATATTTCGGTGCAATCTGAGTTTGCTGTGAGCGCCATTCAACCCACATATAGTTATGGATATGTTACTAACGATGGGGTTCTTACTTCTTTCGATTTAAGTACTGCTAAATTCGCATTACAATGGAGTCCTTTAAAAAATTTAGTCTATTCCAATAATGATTATCCAATTATTACACTTCAATACACCAAAAGTTTTACCGATGTATTTAAAAGCGATTTAAGCTTTTCAAAAATAGACTTTAGAACCATTCATCAAATTTCCCATAAAAACAAAAACATTACTGAATTAATATTAGTTGGAGGCGTTGCAAATGGCGATACTCCTTTAACACATCTGTACCATGCTTATCCAAATAACATCACGAAGGAAACTATTATGCAGCGGTTCTCGGTAGCGGGAATTAACAGTTTTGAAACCATGTTCTTTAATGAGTTCTTTTCAGACAAATTCACAACGTTTCAATTAAAACACTTTTTAAAACCGTTTCATATTACAGAACGGTATAAGCCACAGCTGGTTTTAATAACGCGCTACGCATTAGGTGATGTAAACCATACTGAAAAACACCAAAATGTAACATTTGGATCGTTAAATAAAGGCTATACAGAATCTGGGTTTGAAATTAATAAATTACTTTTTGGCTTTGGTTTAAGCTTTACATACCGCTACGGAGCGTATCACTTACCTGATATTGGTGATAATGTAGCATTTAAGTTTACATTTAACCTGACTTTATGAGGTAATACCTTTGTTTTTTCTACCTTTGCCCAACTTTTATCTAAGTCATGTTTAAACTTTTTACAAAAGATTTCTGGGATGTTATTGCAAGATTAATTTTACGCAATAAGATTGGCATACTCGTAATTATTGCTATTATCACATTTTTATTTAGTACGCAGTGGGGCAATATGCGTTTTACGTATACGGAAGCAAATCTTTTGCCAGACGACCATGAAGTAAATATAACCTACAATAACTTCTTAAATAAATTTGGAGAAGAAGGAAACCTTATTGTTATTGGTGTTAAAGACAGCACTTTATTAACTGTAAAAAAACTAAATGCCTGGAATAAACTTTCAGAGAAATTTAAAAAATATAAAGAAGTCGAAACGGTTGTTTCTGTAAAAGATCTTCAAAAGCTGGTTAAAGATACCGTTCAAGAAAAGTTTACTCTAAAGCCTTTTATTAAAGATTCCATATCATCTTTAAATCAAATTGATGAACTTGAAGATGAACTTTTTAATAAGTATCCGTTTTATGATAATTTCTTATTCAACAAAGAAACTAAAACGATTAGAACAATTATCTATCTGAAAAAAGATATTGTTAATACGTCTGCGAGAAAAGATTTTGTAGTTAACGATCTTATTCCAACTATTAAAACATTCGAGGAGGTTAATAATTTAGATGTTCATATATCGGGAATGCCCTATATCAGGACCCTTAATGCTAATTTAATTGTTGATGAAATAGTCTGGTTTGTCCTTGCCGCTTTATTGGTAACTTCATTAATCTTCTTCTTCTTTTTCAGGTCGTTTAGAGCCACCTTTATTTCTCTTATTGTGGTTTGCATTGGCGTGATGTGGACCTTAGGAATTCTAGGTGCGCTAAATTACGAGATAACAGTTTTAACGGCACTCATTCCGCCACTAATTATTGTTATTGGCATACCTAACTGTATCTTTTTAATAAATAAATACCAACGCGAAGTAAAATTACATGGCAATAAAGTAAAATCGTTACAACGTGTTATTACCAAGATTGGGAATGCTACATTAATGACCAATGTAACAACCGCCTCTGGTTTTGCTACTTTTATTTTTACGGAAAGTACACTATTAAAAGAATTTGGTATTGTAGCCTCTTTGAGTATTCTGTCTATTTTTATTTTGTGTTTGCTTATCATACCCATTATTTACAGCTTTTTACCTTTTCCTAAAGACCGACACCTTGAACACTTAAATAAGCGATGGATTGGTGGTTTTGTAAACTGGATAGAACGCATGGTAAAACAGAAACGAATTGCCATTTATACGACTGCTTTAGTTTTATTAATAGCAAGTATTATTGGGATCTATCAAATAAAAATCTCGGGTAGTTTAATAGAAGACATGCCCAAGAAAACCGAGTTTTTTGAGGACATACGTTTTTTTGAAAATGAATTTAACGGTATTATGCCTTTAGAATTTATGATTGATACCAAACGCAAACAGGGGGTTATGAAACTTTCTACCTTAAAGCGAATGGACGAATTGCAGGAATTGATTCATGAGATTCCAGAGTTGTCAAAACCTATTTCTGTAGTCGATTTGGTTAAATATTCTAAACAAGCTTATTATAACGGAAATACTGATTTTTATCAATTACCTACCTCGCAGGAAAACAGCTTTATTTTATCGTATGCTAAAAATTCAACGTCGGATGTAGATTTGCTGAAAAATTTTGTCGATAGCACGGGACAATATGCCCGAATTACCACATTTATGAAAGATGTGGGGACCGATAAAATGGAACGCATTGAAGAAACCATTCTTGCTAAAACAGATAAGTTATTCCCAAAAGACCGGTATACTGTGACTATGACAGGAAAAGCCATCGTGTTTCAAAAAGGAACTACCTATTTGGTAAAAAACCTTGTTATCTCATTATCGCTAGCTATTTTACTAATTGCGTTGTTTATGGCTTATATGTTTAGATCCGGACGTATGATTATAGTATCACTTATCCCAAACCTTATTCCACTTTTAGTAACTGCCGGATTAATGGGGTATTTAGGGGTACCTATCAAACCATCAACCATTTTGGTGTTTAGTATTGCTTTCGGAATTTCGGTGGATGATACGATTCACTTTTTAGCAAAATACAGACAGGAACTTCAGGCAAACAACTGGAAAATTAAAGTGTCCGTTTATGGGGCATTGCGCGAAACCGGAGTGAGTATGTTTTATACTTCCATAGTTTTATTCTTTGGTTTTTCAGTATTTACCATTTCCAGTTTTGGTGGTACCGTTGCATTGGGCGCATTGGTATCAATAACCTTGTTATTTGCCATGTTATCAAATTTACTTTTACTACCTTCTTTATTACTGTCGCTAGAGCGAAGCATTGCGAATAAGAAAGTACTAAAAGAACCTGCTATAAATATTATTCCAGAGGAGGACGATTCCGACAATTTAATAATTTAATCAATTCCAAATTATATCAACTTTTGGAATTTGGATTTTGAATTTTCTTCATTGAAAACTTTATCTTTACATACTAAATTTAGTGTTTATGAAATTACGAACTGTTTCAGATTTATTATCACAAGATATTGTGATGCCAGAAGTAGAAATTAAAGGTTGGGTTAGAACTTTTAGAGCAAATCGATTTATTGCTTTAAACGATGGCTCCACTTTAAATAACATACAATGCGTCGTTGATTTCGAAAAGTTTGACGAAGCACT
>Ga0208304_10001215_pt1 | contig 12562 bp, 16 predicted proteins | sample ColrivemetaGS713_FD_187603 | JGI IMG/M metagenome (GOLD analysis project Ga0208304, IMG submission 187603) | Estuarine microbial communities from the Columbia River estuary - Flood tide ETM metaG S.713 (SPAdes) (version 2) | ecosystem: Environmental > Aquatic > Marine > Intertidal zone >... | reverse complement strand
CTTACGTCTAAGATCAAGCACCTTTTGGTGGGTACCCGGCCCAAAACGATAATCCAATAAAAACTTCAACTCCTTCTCTTTCTGGAGCATTTCTTGCTGTCTCACGACGATGTCGAGAGCTTCTTTTTCGATCGACTCCGCGCCTTGGCTTGCCTTTTCGAACAGGGACGGCGACTTTTTCTGCTCCCCCGCTTTTTGCAGATCACTTACGCAACCATACCATTCCGATAATTGACCCGTAACTTCGCTAAATTCGCGGCCAGCTTGCACCAGTTTGGTCACGGTTTTATAGGCTAACAACGCCCCACTATATGCCGTGACAGGGTCAATCACTTAACCGCTCCTTCTGTCTATCGTTCTAGCATCCTATCCATTTTTGCGTCGAGAGCATCCAACCTAGTTATTACGCGGTCGATGGACGTGTTGCTCTCGACTTTCGTCGAATACTCTTTTGCCATTTCCTCCCGTGTTCGGTTAAGTAAAATTTGCACTCGTTTTAGTTCGTCGTGTTGGTTTTTGGCCCACCATACAATAAAGCCCAACCCTATTGTTAGCAGCGCACTCCAAAGGACTTCAGTACCCATCAGCTTTGACCTCTCCTACTGAATATCCAAGTGAACATTTAACGTACCAATTCCGCTACCGTACCTACCGTCCTGAAACGAAAGCGTTGGGCTGCTAGAACTTAAAGCTACAACGGGGCTACGCAGCCAAAAATTGTACCCGATTCTGGTATTTACGGGGCTGGAAGTCTCGGTATAAAAATAATACTGGCTGCTAAGGGTGAGACCTGTGTTTCCGCTGCCTGTTCCGTTACGGTCGCGCACCCACCGTCCACCAGAGGCAGAGCCAGTCACATTCGAAAAACCGTTCGTTAAAGCATCAGCGTAAGTTGCTGACCCGTAAGTCCCAAACCCTGAATTGTAGACAGTAGTTTGAAAAGAAAAGCTGCTTGAACTGTTGCCGTACGTTGCGCTGCCAAAATTTATATTAAGTATCTGAAGGTCGCCTGTCCAATGGTCGCCTTTTACGTGGTGGAACACTAATCGCGCACTCTCTCCTGTGTAGTCAACGCCCCCTACATTGCTGAGATTTATACTGTTGTTATTGGCCACTTGGCTGGCGCTGGTTTGACTTTGCCCCGTAAGGGTCAACAAAGAGGGCGTCAAGCCTTGGGCTATGCTGCTCCCACTGTCACGGTTAGGGTAAGCGCCAAACCCCAGTGTTTGATACCCGAAACTCATTCGTCGTTACCCGCATCTGTGGTGTAAAACAGCTTGATGCCGTGCAGGCGGCACGGTGATGGGTGAGTGTCTGCGCTCAAACCTGATTGCCGAAAAAATTTAAAATATACTAGACTATCATCTAAAACCGAACCGCCTACAGTAATAGATGCGCTTTCGCTGGAAACGTTTAACTTTGAGGTATCACCGCAGTGATCGTCGCTTAAGTACGACTGAGTACCGTAACTTTGGTTAATATAAATATTGTTGCTTACCCCAACAGCGATCAGTCCAACCTGAATAGTGTTGGTGGCTGTGTTAGCACTTGACCAATACACTTGGTAAGTTAATGAGCCTTTGTCCCAAGCCTTCGGAAAAGCCACGCTAAATTGCGCGTTTGATGCACCCCCGTTACTGGGAAAATCTAACGAAACTATTTCTGGGCGGTACGACTGTATTTCTACGGTGGCTAACGCCGCACACCCATCTGTTGTAGTCGGCTGCATAGCACTGGCGGGAACCCAGATCGTTTGCTTTCCTGTTGGCGATGGCGCTAACGTCGCCTTGTCTCTTGCTCTCGTCATTTTTGTATCCTTTTACCCGCGATAAACATCAGGAAAACTCTATTATTACGGCGGAACCGGACACGCCACTGGTGTAGTTAAGAGCACCCCTTAGCCCGCTATTTCGGCTTAAGTTTGAAGCACTGAGCAAATGGCCCTTCAATGCGATTTCAGCCGCCGTCGAAGCCGCATCAAACTTAGGGACTTGCGAAGAATATCTGTCGTAGGTGAACGAAATGCCAAACGGCGAAAGATCGAACACACCAGCCGCTTCATTGCCAGAGTTCGGAACTGGCGCACCGCCTGAGGAGTACCCAAAACCATTCGAATTTGGACCCTGACCGCCCGTTCCGCAGCGCCCCCCGCCACCGCCGCCATACCCGTAAGTAGGGCCTGTACTGCTGAAGCCACTACCCCCGTTGCCACCCGCTGCGGCGAAGTCGTGGGCTGACGCGCTGTTTATAGACGCTCCTGTGGTAGAGTTACCTGGGGATGAATTAACAATCATACTCGCAAGATATGAACTACCACCGTTGTACAAGTTCACAACATAACTAGCATCTAAGTTATCCACATATCTTTCTGCATACGCGCCGCCGCCCATGCCCGAATAGTAATTACTGGCGAAGCTAGACTGAGACCCTATCGCACCAAAAAGCATAAAGAGCGCAGCCTTAGTTCCTGCCGTTGGGGTGTATGTTCCAGTAAACGTCGACGACGAACTACCAGAGCTAAACACTTGAGACGAAGTGAAAGCGAGCGACACCCCACCAGACGTATGCCCGAAAGCCCTTGATGATGCCGCGCCGAAGGTAGAAAGCATATTTTATTACCCCCTACGCAAACACAGTTTGGCTGGCGAGTACCGTAAAGGTAGCGCTTGCCGTCTTGATTATCGTAATGCTGTAACTATCAATGCCGCTTGCGTTGCCGCCTGTCGGGGCTGACCCGCCCTGCCAACTAGGGGTAACAGCCGAGCCGTCTAGCTGAACTACGTTGGGGTAGTAAGCTGTGCTGCCTTGCTTGAACATAAACACTGTTGTTGTACTTTGGCTTGTCGCCAAAAAAGTGTTCGCCCCCGTGAGATTGATCGTGCGGTTTGCAGTTTGGTCAACATTGTAAAACACAATCGCGGGGCCGGTAGCCAGCGCATGAGTAATCGTTCCCGTTGTTGAACTGTCTACGGAAACCTTTTCTTTGATTTCCTCAAACGAAGAACTTCCAGAAACATTGACGCCCCCAGATACTGTCAACGCACCGCCAAACGTTCCACCCGTGCTGGCGGCTACTGTGTCAGCCACACTGAATGTGGAAAAAGTAATAACCGCAAGGTGATCTGAAGCGGCAGCAGCCGTTGTTAATGTAACTCCCGCATTGCTAGACGCAGTGTAGTCAGAGCCGTTGTCCAGAATAACACCGTTTAGTGTTACAATCGAATTGCCCGAAGCCACAGCAAGTGTCGCACCGTTATTGTCACTGCCCGTAAATACAGTCTGCCCCGCAGTAGCCGTAAATTCAAACTCGGACAAAACATTAGCAGCAGTTTCCAGCGCGCTTACAGCCTGTTTCAACTCGACGAAATTGTTGTCGACTTCAGCGTTAGTAAGAGGCGCGCCTGCGTTGGTAACACCCGTAGCAGTAGTCTGTCGTGTTTTTATAGCCATGCAACGCGCCCCTTACCTCTAGTTATGACTACGCCGCTGAAAGCGTAACGGTCCAAGTGATAGACATAACGTCATCCGCAGCCTTGTTTACGACGGCAAAAACAGTTCGACACAGCATATCGCCGCCCGAAGAAGCGTTAAACAACCCCCCCTCAGTGACAGCCCCTGTGCCGTTACCCGCTGCAAAAGAAGATACATACGTTACCGCTTTGTCCGAGCCAGTTATGGTAGTTGAGCTTATTGCTGCGCGTGAACCCAGCACACTTACAAGATCAGTCTGCCCCGCAGCGGCAGCGGTGGTGCCTGACCCTACCGACATGTGTGACATGATCGCCTTTGACGTGCCTACCATACGGCTAGCAAGAAAGGCCAAGCCTGCGTCGACAACAAGATTTTTGACCTCACGGGTTTCTTTTACGTTACCGGCCTTGTCCTTTAGAACAATATTAAGCTGACCGGATAGCTTTAAGTTTTCGTTAATCATAACGATCTCCACTAAAGGGTTCGGGAAACTCCGACGTAGTCTTCCGATAAGTAAAAAATGTCAGAAAAGTAGTTCTGACTTCGTAGCAGCCCCGTGTCGGTAATCGAGGCTTGTTCATTTGGTATAGCCATAGAAAACAACCGGACGGCTGCGTCTGTAACGCCGATAGATTCACTGCGCGACTTAAAGAACTGAATTTCTTGGTCATCGTCTATGGAAGCCGCACCGTCGATGTCGTCGGTAAGGTTAACAGCGTCAAAAGCGTGTTTGTTAAGATGGGTACTTCGAATATCAGAAACCGTCGCTGCGTCTGCAACGCCCGGGCGGGAAAGCGACCGAGCCATTAAATCAGTAGCGACCGGCGTATCAGCCAGAGCTTTAGTAACGGAACGCAAGGCTTCGTCGGCGGCTGTCGGGGTATCAGACAGGGCTTTTGTAAAAACAAGCGTAGTGAGTTCTGTAGCAGCAAAATTATCCGCCAGCGTCTTGAAAAACGTACGAAACTCGCTGTCTGACAAAAAGCCCGTGTCGGCGTTAACAACAAACTGAGCAAAAGTGCCCACCGCAAGAGAAAACGACAGGTTTTGGGGTACGCCCGAAAAGTTTAGGTTCGCCGCGTCGTTTTGAAAAGTTAAGTTTTGGGCAGAGGTTGTAAACTTCTTGTTTAGGGGCTCATTTTCACTCACGCAAAGTCCTCCCTAATCTTAAATTTTAAGATAGAGTATTGCGTTTCACGCTGGCCTGTCGAAGTGACTGTCTCTATTTCGCCTTCGTAGTTTCCCGCGTCAATATCAAGGTCGCCTGCCGCCCACTGTAAGATTGCTACCCCGTTAGTTGCGTTGTCGCCTAGTACAAGCAACGGCCTAGAAAACAACAACGTAGTTGTTCCTGCGGCGCGAAAATGCAAGGTGACACTGCCCCCTGTTAGATTGACAGCGGTTCCGTCAGCTTCGGTAATTGTAACCTTTATCTGCGGTCCGGTGTCGCCCTGCACGTATTTGTATGTGTCAGCCATTAGTACCTCCGAACGCCGTCAAAGTTTTGGCTGTTCACGCGCAGATTTACGCGGCGGTAGTCGCGCGATTTTGCCGTATCAGCTTCCATGTCAAATTTACTTCGGTAGTAGCTAGCAAGCTCTGGATTGTGCCATTCCTTGCCCGGAACTTCGGCGAGACGTGAAATCGCACCATAGCTAATGCACCGCCCGTGTGTTTCGTAAATCCAATCTTCAACCCCTGTAGCCGACAGGCTTGGTTTCAAAACCCCTACGCCGTAAAACGTGTATTTCTGATCAGGCGTTGGGTAAAACCGGACCGCGGTGTCTTGGTAGATTGTGTAGTAGCTCGGTTTGCCGTTCGTAATGAACCGCGAAATATTAACATGTCGATCGCTGATCCGAGCGAGAGGCTGATTGTCGAGGATCAACTCGTAAATGTTTTCCAGCACCGCATTTGTAGGCGTGTCTAGCTCGTAGTCTTTTGTCGACGCGCTGGTAAAATCGTTGTCTATGTCGAACCGCCAAATTTCACTGCGCGCAAAGAAATCTGCGGCGGCTTCTTTAAGGTGCGACTCGATTACCACTTCAGGACAGCCCGGAAGATAGGGCTGGATGTAAGGGTAGAACTTATCCCATAAAACTGCCATCAGACCACCGCGCTAACAGCTTGGGGGGATACAGCTGTGTCCGTCTGTGACTTAGCCCCCATCGCTGCATTAAAGGTTTGAAACGCCGCCGCTGCCCGTTGTTCATTGGGGCCGTGTTCAGCGTCTTTGGAGAAAGCTCGGTACAAGACCCAGTCGATAATTGGGGTCATGTAAATATCGTCCAGCAGAATGACCGTGGCGTCACTGCCTGCGGGGTCTAGCGCCGACTCGCTAAGCGCGTGCGCCCCTGGGCCGTCGACGTAAACGACTTCAAGCTGTGCAGCGGTTGTCGCAGGCGGGTAGACAAAAAACTCTTTTGGTTGGCGGGGGTCGTACATGTAGTGCTGTACGTTGACCGTACCGGTTTCAGTGTGCCATTCGGGTTTTTGGTCATCCAGCACCGAACGCTGCACTAAACGCACAACTTTTTTGGTCGAGGCTGATGCTAGATTTCGAGTGATGTCCAACAACTGAAGCCCAGTGCTAAACTGAGCCGTCAGAACCTGTCGAGAGCCAGCCGCACAAGTAAACGTGCCTGTCTTAGCACTAGCGTCAGGGCGCAGTAAAATCGCAGCTAGGTACGATTCATTGATCCAACTTTGAAGTTCTAAGCGCGGCCAGCGAACATTGCTATCCTGCAATATGTGCTCGACCCTGCCTATAATTTCTCTAACTTTTACAGTAGCCACAACACGCTCCTAAACCGAAGAATAGGGGGAAGCGGACCTCCCCCTACGCTATTAAGTTTTAGCTGGCAGAGCCGACTAGAGCGGTACACAGAGCTTCAGGCTTAACGACCTTGCGTCCATATACGGCGAGGCCGCGAACGATGTCGCCAAAGTCTGTCTGGTTGCGCAAAGGCTCGGTTTTGCTGATCTGCGAAGCAAACGAGCAAGCAGTGTTTGTACCAGCAACCATCATGCGACGGGCTTTGGCATTAGACACTGAGGCACCCGAGGAAGTGGCAGACAGACCCGCAACCAGAGCTTTAGCCGCTTGGCCTTTGGGCAACAGGTTGCTCACATAAACAGTGAAGCGATCCAACATACCGATTTTGCCGGTACGGATGGTGCTTGACTGATCGCCAGTAAAATACGCTTGGGCGATGTCGGTCTGCATCAGCAGCTGACGGTCACGTGGGGAGATAACCAACCAACGGCCATCCTCAGGTACGTTTTGCTCGTCGAGAGCAGACGACATTTGCAGGATCGCGTTCAACACGTTTGCAGGTGTCGCTTGGTCGATAGGAGCAGTGTCTGTACCAAGGTTATACGCACCTGAAATCGCACCGGCTGTAGCGCCTTTGTTAGACGCGTGGGCACCGCTAGTGACGTACCAGTTAAAGAACGTATCGTTTTCGATACTGATCTTCAGCTGTTTGGCAGCGTCGTCAGTGAACATGTTCATCAAGTCCATGTCCGCTTGGTGAGCAAGTACGTCGTTGACCTGTACGCTGAAATACTTACCTTGGTCGATCTGCATGTCTTGGAAGATCGGTACGGGTACTTCAGATGTCAGGGTAGTACCTGCGCCTGCGTAGTCGTTGATGGTGATCGACGGTGCTTGGCGGATACGAATAGTATCGCCTTGGTTTTTGATCTCGCCTTCCCAACTGGTGTTGGAAATTTCAGTCATCATGGTGTTCGCATAGAACTTAGCGTTCAGCTTGTTAGACCATAGTTGTGGGATAAAACCGCCTGAGTAGGACGGAGTTGTGTCGAACGCGCCTGAGCTTACGACGGGGAATACAGCAGCCATTGTGGCCTCCTATTAAGTTGTTTTAAGACTTAACAGCTGCTTACATGTAAACACATTAGATCACTGTCTAACGCGGCCTTCCATATACGCAACGGTTAACTCTGCTTCAAGTTTTTCCGCCTCTGCGTACTGCCCTCTGGTATTCAAGGTGCGAACTTTAGTCCAAGCGTTTTCTACTTCACGTACAGAATAAATCTTGGAGTTTTGCGCGGCACTCTGCGTACGGGTCGAGTTTGCAGAACGATTTGGCGCAACCTGTTTCTCAAGCTCGGTCTTGCGATTTTGCTTAGCTGCATCTGGTTCACCGAGTGATGCTTTCCAAAGTTTCACGTAGTCCGAAACTGCTTCTACATCACCGTTGTCAAATGCTGCCTGCGCTAGAACTCTGCGTTGGCCTCTAAGCATGGGGTCATGCTCGTTTAGCCACGCTACCCAGCGTTCATCGTTGTCGATTTGCGACCAATCAGGGACTGCTTGCTGCAACCGCTGAGAAAAGTCCATTTCGCCAACTTGGCTACCCGTACTTGCAAGTTTTTCCTGCAACTGCGCAATAACCGCGTCTTGTCGCTCAAGCCGGTCTTCGTAATCTTGCGAGACCTCTTTTGCAACTCGTCGCTGAACGTCCAGAAGTTCTTCGCCATACTCGGCTCGATCTTCATCGGTTACAAAACTGACTTTCTCCTTCGACTTTGTCGGTTCGACCGGTTTAGCAGCTATATCCTTGCGGATTTGCCCAAGTTCTCCGTTTAGTTCTCGCACCTGCTGGTGCAACCGGGGAACTTCAGCGTCGTACTTGCCCAACAGGGTTGCGTACTTCTGCTTAAAAGTCTCTTCCTCTACGTCCGTCGGTGACGTGTCAGCTGGCTCTACGTTTTCAAGCGAGGGTGCTTCTTCCGCCTCAGTGCCTACTTCCGCTTCCGTATCCATCTCCACCGCGTCTGGGTTTTGCTGGGCTTCTAGCGCTTTTTCGTACTCTTCGACTTCTGCAAGCTGTGCCTGCACCTGCTTCGGTAGTGCCATATTGTCTCCTTAAAGCGTCAACTATGTTTCACAGCGCCCTTGGGTATGCTGATCCCGTACTTGGTATGCTTCGTATGCCCCTAAAGGCGTTTTACCACTTTGGGCGAGTCTTCTATCGCCCGTAGCAGGTCTTCAAATGCCTCTGCTCTACCCTGCAACCGGTGGATTGATACCGTGTCGGTCGCTGTTACAAGTTTCGCCTTGGCGGTTTCCGCTTCAGCCCTAAGCAGGCTGGGCAGTTGGTCATTCCCCGTTTCCTTAATCTGAAGCAGCGCTTGTGCTTGCTGCCGGTCACAAAGATTCAGGTCTATCATATGCTTTCGATACTTTATATCTGTTAACGTGTCAACACATAGAGCAAATACCTAAGTATCGGCCCCCGCCAGAATACAGTGCATCTTGCCCGTCACGGGAATGGGAACCCGGCGCCTAACTTCTGCTAGCAGAACGTCACCTTTTAGCTTGCCTTGAATTTTGCAGGTTTCCTCAGTTGGAAACTTCTCTGTGTTTTCAAACAAAACTGCCTCGCCGGTTGCAAACACTAAAACAAAGTGTAAGACCCAGAGGTCCACTACTGGCCGTTTGGCCGCGGACTCATCGTGTTGTCCTGCCGACCGCCCATCTGTGTGCCGTCCTCTTGCAGCTGTGCGGCTTCCTGCATCTGCTGCATCGCCATCATTTCCTGCTGTTGCTGCGCAGCTATGGCCTGCTGCTTCTGAACGTCTTCTCTGCTAGGGACAAGACGATCAACATTGGTGTTGAGATTACCCGCCAAGTCGCGGAGTAGTTCAGCCGTACCCGGAAGGCCAACAATTTGCTGTGCAACCGGGCTTTCCAGAACAAGACGGAGGAACTCAGTCTTACGGACACTTTCAGCTTCTTTAACAACAAGCGACATCGCACCGCGTGCAACAATCTGGACGTCGCCGATAAGATCGGGGTCATCTGAATATCTAAGGTTCCTTTGGTACTGACGCTCAACCATCGGGCTGATTACGTCATGATCTACATTACTAATTACCTGTTTGATGCTTTTGCCAGCGTTAGACATCAGCATAGACAGCCCAGAGGACGTACGCCCCGCACCGGGAACGTGTTGGCCTGTCATGTAACGCGGGATGCCTGAAACCTCGTCTGCAAGTTCCATAAACTTAGTAAACACCGCCATAAGCTCTTGAGCGTTAGAGTTTGGCTGAAAAAAGGTCATCGGCTGGCTGGAATCACCATATTCTGATTGTTTAAACTGCCAGATTTTCCACGGGTACATCTGCGTGATGTCTTCACCAGCTGGGAGGCGGCTAATATTAACGCCGACTTGTGGTCCAGAGCTTATGCCCATGTTGTTGGCAAGGCTACGCGCAGCCGCGTTACACATGTTCTGAGCGTCCATACACAGATCAGCAACGCCGTTACCGTCGATCCGCCCAGGGACTTTCTCAAACGACGTCACGTAGTACGGTTTACGCCCCAGCGGGTCGTAGTTCAGCACAGCACGAATTACGGTATTGTTAACCATCCAGACTTCGCAGGGGTAGGATTTTTGGGGATCTGGAATTTCTTCGTCACTCAAGCCCCACTCAAGCAGAATATCGCCCGGGATTGTGTCCCACAGCTGTATTGCCGCTACAAGATCACCGCTTACATCGTCGTAGTCTACGCCTGTAACATCTTCCATCGTACTGGTGTCGTGGTCCAACCAGTCGAAGCCGCCAACACCAAAGTCTGACAGAATAGAACGCACAGAATCTTCGTCGTAGCCTTCCATGCCGATCATGTCTTCAACGTCTTCGCGTGTAAGGTGGTGGACCTCGATGACGGGCATGGACTGTACGTCGTCACCCCAAGGTGCCCAGTAAAACTTGAACGGGTCTACGCGCTCCCACTCGTCGCGTACAACCTCGACTATACCCAGACCGCCGTCTATATACTTCATGGTCTTACGCTTGCGAGGAATCGGGCCTTTGAGGATCGCGTAGGGGAATGTCGCAACGTCGTTGGTAAACTCAAACATTGCCTTGGTGAACCCGCCCTCTACGAACTGGTCCTCCATTTTCTTTTCCATGCGCTCGACGCGTTTGTCAGCTTCGAACTTCATGGCACGCATGGCGGTGTCTTTCATGCCGCCTGCCAGTTGCTTCAAATCGGCCTCTGAGGGCTGTTCCCCGCCCTCTGCATAGTGCTGCATCAAATTCTGCTGCATGATGCCCTGCATGGCTGTCTGGACGTCTGGTGGCACCTCAGGGAGCGGCGTAGCACTTATCCCCCACGGTTTGTCCGCACCGACGCCTAGGAGCGTGTCACGCAGCCATGCGGTGGCCGTACGGCACTTCGTGCTGACAATGCCCATAAAGATTTCTGAGCCGCCCTGCTCGCGTATTTCAGCCATCTTGGCTGGCTCGTACTCCATGTTACGGGCGCGCACGCATTTCGACAGGCGTAGCTCAGTATTTTCGCGGTAGTGATCGCGCATAGTTTCCCAGCGATGACGTGTATGGGACGCAAGTCCTTCCATCATCGGGGAGTTCTGCTTCTCCGTAGCAGCACGGTTAGCTTCTGCCTCAAGGTCAGAGGCGCGTGCAACGGGAACTAATGCTGGGCCAAGCGCCATATTATTTTCTCACATATAACGTCGTGCGTGCACTACCACTAATGTGCTTACATGTCAACAGATCAGGTCCATCCACCAGCGGAGACACGGGTAATCTCCTTACGCTGCGTACCCCAAGACGCCATACCAAAAGTCTCGCCGCCGTCAGCGTGCAGGCACATATATTGGAACGCATCAGCGACATCTGACCAGGGGTGTGATTTTTCTGGTTTTTCATCACGTGCGCCCTTAGTGTTTATTTTGTAACGATATTTTCCCGCCAAGGCTTGAACGAGAGAGTTTGCGCTGTTCGAATCTACGACGAACGAATACTTACCGTCGACCACACGTGTCAGGTATTTCTCCACCGCGGCTATGCGTGCAGCAACCGAGTTTGTCTTTGCAGGCTTAATCAAAAAGCCCTCAGCTTTGTAAATGTCAGCCACGGTGCGCTCGTCCGTCTGCGCACGCTGAAACGCCGCGGGATCAATAATTACGAGGGTGTTACGCCCGGGAAATTTGTTCGCAAGCAGTGGTTTTAGGCGCTCTCGCACGAACCGTAACGCCCCCATCCCATCCGAAATCAGTGAATCGTACACGACAAGTCGCCCGTCGTAGGCAACCTGCCCGATTACAGCAGCTGGCGTCAGCCCTGCGTCTACGCCGATCAGAAGAGGATCATCGGAGTACATCGGCGTCAGCTCTTCACTAGACGCGTGTACCGACCTGTCGAACGATTTGAACACGGGCTGGCCGCTCAAAGACTTGCCAAACTCAGCGTGTATGTACACGTCTACCCAGTCCTCGGTTTTACCGTGCGCGAGGTTGTCGTAGTAGTCATCGGGCAGAAATTTCGTCCAATCCGCCTCAGGAGACAGACCACTGGGCTGGATCGTCACGTGCACGTTGTCAGGCGGCTCTGTGAGCAGCGTTTCCCAGAAAGTGTCCATGTCAGGGGGGTTTGTCATGCCCCAAAGGTGCATATTCGGGTCTCCATCGTCCGTTTGACACCCCACACCGTTCATCATTTTGTCGGGATAACGGCCTATACGACCCTGCGCAGCGTTGTAAATATCGGGGTGAATCTCCCTAAATTCGTCAAAAACGAAGAAACTGGCCTGTAATGAGAGCAATCTACGCACGTCATTGGCGTCATCGAGGCCCCTAAACAGCACTTCGCACTCAATATTGCCTACTTTTATGACGAATTTGTACTCTGTTTTAAGAAAAGTACCCATAATTCCGTCGGGAACCCACTTCAAAAAGTCAGGAATTGACGTATCTCGCAGCTGTTCGCGGGTATTTCGCACCCAAATCGCCCTAGAACGGCGTATTCCGTCCTTGCACGGGGCCATTAACGCAGCGTGGTGCAGGATTTTCATAATGCCAGCGGTGGTTTTGGTCGATCCGACCGGTCCTACAGCTAACGATATGAACTTTTCAGAGTAAAAGAAGTCGTCGAGGCTCTTAATAACCTCAAAATTGATCTCATGTTGCATCTGGTATGGTGTCCATGGCGGCGTCTATGGTGATTTCTTCCATATTATCCTTGGCCCGGGTGATGTTGATGACGACTTGAGGGCCGGTACCGCTGTTGTTTGCCTTTGTATCGGGTTCTA
>Ga0208304_10001205_pt1 | contig 12637 bp, 12 predicted proteins | sample ColrivemetaGS713_FD_187603 | JGI IMG/M metagenome (GOLD analysis project Ga0208304, IMG submission 187603) | Estuarine microbial communities from the Columbia River estuary - Flood tide ETM metaG S.713 (SPAdes) (version 2) | ecosystem: Environmental > Aquatic > Marine > Intertidal zone >... | reverse complement strand
TGATGAAATTACGTCAATTCGAGTGAATTTTAAGCATTTTTTGACTTAAAATTAGTATCGAGAATAGTAATTTTAAATGTATATAAAAGTTATCAATACAATTTTTCTCCATTTCATTTTAAAAAACTACTCGAACTTACGTATATTATACTTTTAAATTCAAAATGCACAACGGGTTTCTTAATTATATTCGATTAAAAAAGATATTAATAACCACATTTAAAACAATTTCAATTTTGTAATTTTGTATTTAGAATCATTCTAAAAAAAGAAAATGATAGATATTGATAAAATTAGAGCTGATTTTCCAATTTTAAAAGAAAAAGTAAACGGAAAACCACTAGTTTATTTAGACAATGCCGCAACAAGTCAAAAACCGCAAGTTGTAATAGATTCCATAGTAAATTATTACACCACTATAAATTCTAACATTCACAGAGGTGTTCATACTTTAAGCCAAAAAGCTACAGATGCTTATGAAGAAGCTCGAATAAAAATTCAAAAACATTTTAATGCTAAAAATAGTTGCGAAATTATACTGACTGCTGGCACAACACACGGTATAAATATTGTTGCAACTGGTTTTACTTCGCTTTTAAATGAAGGTGATGAAATTATTGTTTCAGCTTTAGAACATCATTCTAATATTGTTCCTTGGCAAATGTTATGCGAAAGAACTGGCGCTATTTTAAAAGTAATTCCAATGAATTTGGAAGGCGAATTAGTGATGCCTGAATATGACAAATTACTATCAAGCAAAACAAAATTAGTTTTTGTAAACCACGTTTCTAATGCTTTAGGAACTATCAATCCTATTGAAGAAATTATTGAAAAAGCTCATAAGGTTGGGGCTGCTGTTTTAATTGATGGCGCACAAAGTTGTCCGCATATTAAACCAGATGTTCAAGCGCTGGATGTTGATTTTTATGTAGCTTCAGCTCATAAATTATGTGGCCCAACAGGTGTTGGTATTTTATACGGAAAAGAGGAATGGTTGAACAAATTACCACCTTACCAAGGTGGAGGGGAAATGATTAAACAAGTTACTTTTGAAAAAACTACTTATGCCGATTTACCACACAAATTTGAAGCTGGAACACCAAATATTGCTGATGTAATTGCCTTTGGAACTGCTATTGATTATATGAATGAAATTGGATTTGATAATATTGCTGCTTACGAACATGAGTTGTTGGAATATGCTACAAAAAAATTACTTTCAATTGAAAGTTTAAAAATATATGGTACTTCAAAAAATAAAACAGCAGTAATTTCATTTAATATTGGAACTATTCATCCGTATGATATTGGTGCAATTATAGATAAATTAGGAATTGCAGTTAGAACAGGTCACCATTGTGCACAACCAATTATGGATTTTTATAAAATTCCCGGAACTGTAAGAGCCTCTTTTGCTTTTTATAACACTTTTGAAGAAGTTGATGCTTTATATAATGCTTTAGTGAAGGCAAAAATGATGTTGAGTTAACTATTTTACATATTGTGATTTATTGTTAATATTATCTATTTTATTGAATTTTCCGCAAATCAAATTATTTTTTTTTACACGAAGTGTTTGTTTTTAACATTTTTTTAATATATTCGTTCGTCTTCTTATTAAAAGACAAGTCCCAACTACTAATTAATTTATTAAAAACGTAAAATGAAAAAACTAATTCTATTTTTTGCAATTTTAGCTTTAGCTATAGTTGCTTGTCAAGACAATTCAGAAGAAATTACCCCTAACCAAGAAGTTACAGCAATTGATATGAGTGACTTTTACGTGTATACAGATGATGATAATTTATCTGCAAAAGGAACAAGTGATTCCCATGGAGACAAATGTCACAGTATGCAAGTTTTAAACAGACAATTAAAAGAAAATCCTGGGTTAGAAAATCGCATGTACAATATTGAGTTACGAACAAGGAAAGCGATTGCTGCAAAAGGGAAACCTTCTAAACCAGGAAATGGTGGAGGCGGAGGAGGAACCGACCCTGAACCAACAATTTACTCAGGTTCAGTTACCATTCCAGTAGTTATAAATATTATTGAACAAAATACTGGACAAGTTACAGATGCACAAATCAGCTCTCAAATAACTATTTTAAACGAAGATTTTAATGACAACAATCCTAACACTAGTAGTACTCCTAATTATTTTTCAAGTTTAATTGCAAATACAGATATTACTTTCGTATTAGCAGATGTAAATAGAAAAGTTTCAAATAAGTCTTCTTGGGGTACTAGAGATACTATGAAAAATTCAAAAAGAGGAGGTATTAGTCCAACTGACCCTGCAAATAATTTAAATATTTGGGTTTGCGAAATAGGTGGTGGAATTCTTGGATATGCACAGTTCCCTGGTGGATCTTCTTCAACTGACGGTGTTGTAATAACAACCTCAGCATTTGGTGAAAATACTGCGGGTGGTGTTTATGGTGATGGTAGAACTGCAACTCATGAAGTTGGTCACTGGTTAAACTTACGCCATATTTGGGGAGATGGAGGATGTAGTGTTGATGATTTCGTTGCGGATACTCCTGTTGCAGGTGGTCCAAATTACGGTGGTCCAAATGGAACTTGTCAAGGTGAAGTTAATAGTTGTAATGAAGGATCAGGAGATTTACCTGATATGACTATGAACTATATGGATTATGTTTATGACGATTGTATGTATATGTTTACAAATGGTCAAAATGACAGAATGAGGACTCTATTTGGTACTGGAGGTGCAAGAGAAAGTTTTGTTCAATAATAAATCATTCAATTAAACAACACATAAAAAGGAGCTTTTCAGCTCCTTTTTTGTATTTTTATTAAAAATTATAATGAAATTAATCGCCAGCTACATTTTACTATTGGTTACACTAATATCTTCTTGTAGAAATCAAGGTTTTTCAGATACTTTAAATCTTCATTATTTAGCTCAAACAAGAGGTTTTAAATATGAGATTATTTTAAAAACCACTGTTCTAGAAATAAATAATAACAACATAATTAATACCATTGATTTAAATGAATTTCAATATTCAAAAATTGATAGTTTAATTAATGAAATAAATTTTGAAGAAATTAAAAATAATATTTCTTTAGATGACTTAGCTGTTGATCGTGCTATTAAAGGAATTTTTAATGTTAAATTTGGTAAAAAGGAATATCTATTTGAATTTAATCACAATAATTTACCGAAAGAAATTCAAGAATTAATTACATATTTAGAAAACTTGAATTGAAACTTACTTTCTTCCAAAATCGGCAGGAATTTCACCCCAAGCCTTGGTTTCCCATTTTAAAATTTTGGTGGTGTAGGTGTTTTCTTTTAACCATTTTTCAGCTCGTTTTACAAAATCAAATAATTCCTTATTTTCTGAAGTAATTTGCAAATTCGTTCTGCACTGACCTTTTTTAACCCAACTCTGGCTATTTTTGAATCCGAGTAAATTGGTAAATCTGAATTCCGTTGTTTTAAATAACCCAAACCGTGCACCAAAGCTAAGAATTCACCAATATTATTTGTTCCTTGTTCAAAAGGACCCTGAATAAATAGTTGCTTTTTTGTTTCAGTATTAACGCCTCTATATTCCATTTTTCCCGGGTTTCCAGCACAAGCAGCATCAACTGAAATCGAATTTAAAATAGGTTTGCCGTATTTTTTTAACTCTTCTTTAGAAAGTTGAACCTTGCTAGTATCTTTCCCTTTATAGTCTTCATATTTTCCTTTAAAAGCCTTTTCAGCATCTTCTTTTGATGAAAATGACTTGTATTGTGCTCCTTTAAAATCTTTTATTTGCTTTTTACAAACATCCCAAGAAGCAAAAACACCCGTTTTAGCTCCTTTCCAAACAACATAAAATTTCTTTTTAGCCATAAAATATTACTGTTCTAATAGTACTTTTTCAATGATTTCGGGAAAATACTTATATTCTAATTTATGAACCTTATTTGCAACATCTTCAGCGGTATCAGTTGCTAATACTTTAAAACTTTTCTGGAAAATTATGGCACCTTCATCATAATTTTCATTTACATAATGAATTGTAATTCCAGATTCTTTTTCATTATTTTCAACAACAGCCTGGTGCACATGCATTCCATACATTCCTTTTCCACCATATTTTGGTAATAATGCAGGATGTATATTTATAATTTTATTTGAAAAAGCTTCAATTATATTTGAAGGGATCTTCCATAAAAACCCTGCTAAAATTATATAATCAGCTTTATCTTTTAGCAGCTCCAATACTTTATCCGAATTTATAAATTCATCTCTATTAAAACACATACTGCTTACCTTCAGCCTATTAGCCCGATCTAAAACTTTGGCATCCTTCTTGTTAGAAAGCACTTGTACAACAGAAATTAAATTACTGCTATTAAAATACTTTATAATGTTTTCGGCATTTGTCCCAGAACCTGAAGCAAGAATTACAATTCGTATCATAAAATATTTAATGAAAGTTCTACACAAATAAAATAAAATATTAGTAACTTTTGCTTGTTAAAACTAAAAAACTTTAGATTTAAAAAATTAAAGATTTCATCTTTTATCAGTTAAATGATTTTGAATTAAATAAAGTTTTATATTTTTGCCGAGTAATTAAATTTAAAATTAAAAAATTATGTCAGACATTGCATCAAGAGTAAAGGCCATTATCGTAGATAAATTAGGCGTTGACGAAAATGAAGTAACAACAGAAGCTAGCTTTACTAACGATTTAGGAGCAGATTCACTTGATACTGTTGAATTAATCATGGAATTCGAAAAAGAATTTGATATCCAAATTCCAGACGATCAAGCGGAAAATATTGGTACTGTTGGTCAAGCAATTAGCTATATAGAAGAAGCTAAAAAGTAATTTTTATATGGAAATAAAACGAGTTGTAGTAACTGGACTTGGCGCATTAACGCCTATTGGTAATAATATTGAACAATATTGGAATGGCCTTGTTAACGGTGTTAGCGGGGCAGCTCCAATAACATATTTTGATGCCTCCAAGTTCAAAACTCGTTTTGCTTGCGAGCTTAAAAACTTTAATGTTAATGACTTTATTGACAGAAAAGAAGCTCGTAAAATGGATCGATTCACCCAATATGCTGTAGTAGCTAGTGATGAAGCCATTATTGATTCTCAAATAGATTTAGAAAAAATTAATAAAGATAGAGTTGGCGTTATTTGGGGTGCTGGAATTGGTGGTTTAGAAACTTTTCAAAATGAAGTTTTAAATTTTGCTGCTGGAGACGGAACACCAAGATTTAACCCATTCTTTATCCCTAAAATGATAGCTGATATTGCGCCTGGTCAAATTTCTATTAAATATGGATTTAGAGGACCAAATTTTGCAACTGTATCAGCTTGTGCATCATCATCAAATGCTATTATTGACGCACTAAATTATATCCGTTTAGGGTATGCTGATGTTATGGTCTCAGGTGGTTCAGAAGCAACAATAACAATTGCTGGAATTGGTGGATTTAATGCTTTACAAGCACTGTCTACAAGAAATGATGATCCAGCAACTGCTTCAAGACCTTTTGATAAAGATCGCGATGGTTTTGTTTCTGGAGAAGGAGCTGGAGCTCTTATACTTGAAGAATATGAACACGCAATAGCACGTGGTGCTAAAATATATGCTGAAATTGGAGGTGGAGGATTATCTGCTGATGCATATCACATTACGGCTCCGCATCCAGAAGGGTTAGGTGCTAAAAATGTAATGTTAAATTGTTTAAATGATGCTGGTTTAAAACCAGAAGATGTAGACGCTATAAATATGCACGGAACTTCAACACCTTTAGGTGATATTGCCGAATCTAAAGCAATTATAGAGGTTTTTGGAGAACATGCTTATAAATTAAACATTAATTCAACCAAGTCAATGACTGGTCATTTATTAGGTGCTGCCGGAGCTGTAGAAGCAATTGCCTCTATTTTAGCAATTAAAAACGGTATTGTGCCTCCTACAATAAATCATTTTACAGATGATGATCAAATTGACAGTAAATTAAATTTCACGTTTAACAAAGCGCAAAAACGTGATGTAAAAGTTGCCCTAAGCAACACCTTTGGATTTGGAGGACACAATGCTTGTGTACTTTTTAAAAAATTTGAATAACAAAACATCTGAATGAACTTCATTCGAAAAATTATAGAAACTCGTTCAAAAAAGGACGAGGTCTTTTATGGGGATATTAAAAAGATAATAGGTTTTAAACCCAAAAATATACAATTTTATAAAAAGGCATTTATTCACCGTTCTATAAAAGAAGTTGATGAAACTACTGGACTTCAATTAAATTATGAGCGTTTAGAATTTTTAGGCGATGCTATGTTAAGCGCCGTAATTGCATCTTACTTATTTCAAGAAGTACCCTCAGGAGATGAAGGTTATTTAACCCAAATGCGTTCTAAAATTGTTAGTAGAGAACATTTAAATGAACTTGGAAAAGATTTAGATTTGTTCAGATTTGTTCGTAGCAACGTCGTTAAATCTAAATTTGGAGAAAATATACACGGGAATATTTTTGAAGCCTTAATTGGCGCTATATACTTAGATAAAGGTTATGGCCATTGTAAAAAATTTATTTTTAAAAGAGTTATCATTCCATACGTAGATGTTCCGAAATTAGAAGGAAAAATAACAAGCTATAAAAGTTTATTTATAGAATGGTGCCAAAAATTTAAAAAAGATTTTGAATTTGAAGTTTATGATGATACGGGTATGGATACCGTAAAACACTTTAGTGTAAAACTGTTTTTAGATGGTAAAATTGTTTCAAAAGGTAGAGCAACATCAAAGAAAAAAGCTGAAGAAACCGCCGCAAAAAGAGCGTATTATGCTTTTCAAAATGAAATTTCTAGTTTTTAACAACCCGTTCCGAATACGATTTCGTAAAATAATTAGTTACTGTAACTAAACAATAGTATTTTTACAAAGTTAATTTTCATTCTTTATATGCAACTATTAACGCTTGATTTAGAAGATGATTATTTATTAATTGGAATTCATTCAACTGAAGAAGATTATAGATTGGCATATTTAATAAACAAACATTTAAACTTGAACTTTGTGCGTTATAAACAAAGTTTAGACTTTAAAGATTCCAATATTGAATTCCCCTTATTTGAATATAAAAATGAAAAAACATATATAAACTATTATTTAATTAATAATAAGCATTTACACGTTGTAAATGATCAAATTATTAATGGATTATTTGGAGGAGATTACAGCACAACTTCTTATTTATTACCTGAAAAAAAGAAAGTTGATTATCTATTAAAAGTAGAAGGCTGTAGTGAAAATTTTATTATTGATTTGGTTGAAAAATTAAAGCGAATAAATCAAATAATAACCTCATATCCAATAGAAACTAATACATTAAAATCAAAAAATAATCTAATTTTTTAACAATGACAAAAAATAGAAAACGCACCAAAATTGTAGCTACATTAGGCCCTGCATGTGGAACTAAGGAGATAATGGAAAGCATGATGGAATCTGGTGTAAATGTATTCCGAATAAATTTTTCACACGCTGATTATCCTGACGTAGAAGAAAGGGTTAAAATAATACGAGAAATTAACGAAAGAAGAAATTTTCATGTAGCTGTTTTAGCTGATTTACAAGGTCCAAAATTACGCGTTGGTGTAATGGAAGATGGTGTAAAACTTAAAGTTGATGATACTTTTATATTTACTACTGAAAAATGTGAAGGTACCTCTGAAAAAGCTTTTATGACCTACAAAAACTTTCCAAAGGATGTTGAAGTTGGAGAGCACATTTTAGTTGATGATGGAAAGTTATTGTTTGAAGTTACTGCAACTGATAGAAAAACTGAAGTTACTACTAAAGTTTTAAGAGGTGGAAAGTTAAGTTCTAAGAAAGGAGTTAATTTACCAAACACAAAAATATCATTACCTGCACTTACAAAAAAGGACAAAAAGGATGTATTATTTGCAATTAGCTTGAACGTAGATTGGATTGCTTTATCATTTGTAAGAACACCTGAGGATTTAATTCAACTTAGCGATATAGTAAAAAAACATTCTAGCTATAAAATACCAATTATTGCTAAAATTGAGAAACCTGAAGCTGTTGAAAATATTGACAGACTTACACCTCACTGTGATGGTTTAATGGTTGCACGTGGAGATTTAGGTGTAGAAGTTCCAATGGAAAAAGTTCCATTAATTCAAAAAAGATTGGTTTTAAAAGCTAAAAAAGCTCATATCCCAGTTATTATTGCTACTCAAATGATGGAGACTATGATTACCAATCAAGTTCCAACAAGAGCTGAAGTAAATGATGTAGCAAATTCAATTATGGATGGTGCCGATGCGGTAATGTTATCTGGTGAGACCTCTGTTGGAGAATTTCCATTAGAAGTAATTAAACAAATGCGTAAAATTATTGAAAGTGTTGAAAATTCACCTTTAATTTCAATGCCAGAAAAATATATTCAATGTATTAATGAACGTTTTATTTCAAAAACTATCTGCCATCAGGCAGCTTTAATGGCTAATTCAATTAATGCAGAAGTTATTACAACATTAACAGACTCTGGTTTTACAGCATTCCATATATCTTCATGGAGACCAAAATCTAACATTCTTGTTTTTTCTTCAAATAGAAGAATTTTAGCAATGTTGAATTTATTATGGGGTGTTAAAGGTGTTTACTACAATCGTTTTGTAAGTACAGACCAAACTATTGAAGATATTAATAATTTGGCTGCAGAAAGAGGGTATTTAAACGAAGGAGATTACGCTGTTAACATAACTTCTATGCCTGTAAAGGAAAGAGGTATGGCAAATACCATGCGTATTACAGAATATAAAAAAACTAAAAAATAATTAAAAGGTATAATTTACAATTTAGTTACTTTTTAATGTAGCATATAAAGCAAATGAAGCTAACCAATGGGCTCCGGCATATTCGCCAGAGTCCATTTTTTGATAGCTATAGTTAAAATGCTTATTGGCTAAGTTTATCATTTTCTTATTGTTTAATGCATTACCCATTTCATACAAACACCAAGCTCTACTAAAGTTTAAGCCATCTAAATGTGCTAATTTCCCGTCAGATCTGTCAGTTACTTCTGCAACTTCTAAATATGCTTCTGGGCTAATTCTAAAATCAGGTAAAAACGCATCTAACCAAACTATAAATTCTTCTTTTGGCAATACTTTTAGCATTAAACTAGCTTCTTGTAAACAAGGTGATAAAAAATCGAATCCTCCTGGCTCCCAAGTAATAGGGCATTCCTTGTCATTCAAATAATATTCTTTTGCTTTTTCAATAATTAGCGCCTCTAATTTTGGCGAATATTTTTTTGCATAATCTAGGGCGAAAGACATTCCAAAAGCAGTATTTGGATGCTCCCCCACTCTAATTGGATAATTTAACTTTGGTAGAAATTCAATGTATTTTTCTTCTATTAAAGTTACTAAAGGCTGTAAATTTTCATTTAACTGTTTTGCTTCGGCAACATCCCAATCTTGCAGTGTTTCTGAAACTTTTAGTAACCAAGCCCAACCATATGTGCGTTCAAAGGTACTATTATGCACATCATCAAAATATGTAATTTCTTTTAAAATATTTTCTTTAGTTATATTTTTTTGAAGTTTTATTAAAATAGAATCTCGTTCTTTGAAATCTGGTAATTCTTTTATTAAATTCAATAAAGTCCAATGACCGTGCACAGACGAATGCCAGTCAAAACAACCATAAAAAGCAGGATGCAATTCAGAAGGTTCTTTTAAATACGTACTATCACCTAAAACCTGCCCCAATTTATTTGGGTATTCTTGATCTATACAATCAAAGGCAAAATGGAATAAATACGAAGCGCTTTTTTCATTTAATTCAGGTGCTGGATAATTGATATCATCATTATTTCCTGCAGTGCTATTTTCATTAGTTTTTTCTATTTTTTTACATGAAAATAAACACAAAAATAGCATTGAAATTAGTAAGATTTTTTTCATTTTAAAATTTTAAATTGGTTTTTATTACAGTTGCATCGTTTAATACAAATGGCATTGGCAACATAGATTCAGTACGTGGTTGAATTTTTATTTGAGAATTTGAAAATAAATCGAATTTAGATTCTAAAATATCAATATCAAATTTTTGCTTTTCATCTACTATAAATTCTAAATTAATTAATTCATTTTCACTTGTTATAAAATAACTTAAAACAGTACCTTTTTCAACTTCAAAAACAAAATTATCATCCACATTTTTAAGTTTTAAGTTCTCTCCATTTATTGAAAACTGCTTAAATTTAATCGGTGATTTTGCTAATAACTCCAACTTATTTGCATTTCTATTTGATGTTATTTGCAATCTTATTTCTCTGTTAGAACCAATAATAGTATCACAAACAACCGAAATTGATGGTTTAGCAATATCTAAAACTCCTGTTTTTTTATGTAATTTAATCTTTGTTTTATATTTACTTGCAGTAGTGTTGGCATCATAACTTCCAGTTGTAGGATTGTCACCTAAGAATTGTTTTGTAAAATCATCAACTTGAGAATTATAACTTGCCCAATATGCTTCATTTAAATTAGTATCCAAAACATATAAAATACTGTTGGGTTCTTTTCTTTCACTGTTATAAGAAGCGTTAATTGATGCAGATATTAAAGCCATTGCCCCAATTAACAAAAATATATTTACAAGCTTTTTTGTTCCACTATATTGTTGAAAAACAGGAACTAAAAATCCAAATAAAAGCACTGTAAAAATGGTACTTATTATCAACATTTTTAATCCCAAACCAACTGGGAACATTTTAACCAAAGGTGTAAATATAATTAAAACAGGAATTGCCAATAAAGTAAACAAAACCGTTGTATTTTCTTTTGGGTTTGAAAAAATTAAAATTGAAAGTATTACTAGCAAAATAAATACAGGTAATATAAAAAAGCCAGCACCTGATAAATAAAACACAATTGCCCCATTAATTAAAATCCAGAAAAAAAGAGGTGCAACTAACAAATCCTGAGGACTTCTTTTTTTAAAAAATCCTTTATAAAACCAAAAACAAATTGCTAAGGTAAATGCTACAAATATGGCTATATAATAATAACCATTATAGGTAAACCCATGTAAAATATCGTTGTATTGTGGATGTATTTTCAGTAGCAATTTCCAACCGTAAAAAGCAAGCAATCCTGAAATCATTAATGATAATATAAAAGGAATAAGTCCTTTTAATATTCCTACAACAGTAAGTTTATTTTTAGAGAGTCCAATAAAAAGTATAATTAAAAATAAAACAGCGCAGATAATTAACATTGGAAGTACCCAAGAAAACGGATAAAAAACCAATCCGAAATAAGGGAAATTAAAAAACACATAATCAGTATCTCCTTTTAAATTATCTAAATTACTTTCTGCAAAATAATCTAACAGTGTTATTAAATAAGAAGCCTGATGATTTAACGACTTCAAATCCATCCGTTCAAAAGAATCCTGCTCGGTATGATAATCGAAATGATCCCCAATAAACGCAAAATTGAAACCATCAATATCGCCATCTTCTCTAAATACAGTTAAATCGGTATCGTTTGGCAACATTTTATATATGCTATACATTAACGAGTTTCCAACTGGAAAAGGTGTTTTTGCATTTTGAAATGCTTCTATTAAATTTTTATTACCTCCATTGGTTTCTAATAGCATATAACTTGGTCCGCCACTTCCTCGGGCTTCAAAATTTAAAACCAAACCAACATCTTTTGCCCAAGGATGATGATTTACAAAAGCATTTGCACCTAATAACCCCAATTCTTCAGCATCGGAAATACAAATTATAATATCGTTTTTGGGTTGGTTATTTTTAGCTAAAAAAGCTCTTATTCCTTCTAATATAACAACTACACCACTACCAGCATCACTTGCACCTAAAGAAGAATGCGGATTAGAATCGTAATGAGACAATAATAGCAATGCTTTCCCACTTTCAGAACCTTTAATGCGTGCTAAAATATTTCGGCTATTTGTAGCTGCTCTCCATTTTTTATTAACTGCAACCTGTTCTTGAATTTCAACTTGTAATCCTAACTTTTCAAACTCATTAGCTAAATAATTTCTCACCACTTTATGTTCAGAAGAGCCAGTAAAATGAGGCTTTTCAGTAATTTTTTGTAAATGAAATAATGCATTATCAGTAGAAAACTCTGATTCATTTTTAGTTTTATAACTATTTGAAGGAGTTAAAGAATAGAAACTATAATAAACAGCTGCCACTATAATTAATATAGAAACAACTTGGGTGTATTTTTTTAAAATCATACTTTATTAATATTACTTTAAATTTATTTAAATATTTTAAGTGAACAATAAAATATCATTCCTTTTTAATCAGCAAATAAAAGTCGTTATCCAACGCTAAATATCCTTGATTATAGATATAATAATAAGTATTGCCGGTTTTGGTTATGTAAATGGATGTGAAATAATTAAAATCAAAGTTTCCATCTAACAATTTTGTTCGTGTAACTTTGGTTTTACCAGTAGTATTTAATTCGCTTAATAATCTATGGTTTTTCCGAAGGCGATTATTAATATTTCTAATTAAGTTTTTACTATCCTTATTAATTTTGTTATTGTAAGTGTTTCT
>Ga0208304_10001200_pt1 | contig 12655 bp, 10 predicted proteins | sample ColrivemetaGS713_FD_187603 | JGI IMG/M metagenome (GOLD analysis project Ga0208304, IMG submission 187603) | Estuarine microbial communities from the Columbia River estuary - Flood tide ETM metaG S.713 (SPAdes) (version 2) | ecosystem: Environmental > Aquatic > Marine > Intertidal zone >... | reverse complement strand
GCCTATCGCCAGCTTCCCCTAGCCGTGGTTCTGCCAGAAACCGTTCAGCAAATTGCCGCCGTCATGAAATATTGTCACGGCGAAGGCATCAAAGTCGTGCCTCGCGGGTCAGGCACATCGCTATCTGGTGGTGCTTTGCCCTTGGCTGATGCGGTGCTTGTCGGGCTTGGCAAATTTAACCGGATCCTTGATGTTGATTATGCGAATCGTTGTGTCGTTGCCCAGCCAGGCGTGACCAATCTGGCCATCACCCATGCGGTTCAGGCTGACGGGTTTTATTATGCCCCCGACCCGTCAAGCCAGATTGCCTGTTCAGTTGGTGGCAATGTTGCCGAAAATTCGGGCGGTGTTCATTGTCTGAAATATGGCCTGACAACCAATAATCTCTTGGGAATCGAGCTTGTCACCATTGAAGGGGAAATTCTGCGACTTGGCGGCAAGCATCTTGACGCTGGTGATTATGATTTGATGGGGGTGATGACCGGATCTGAAGGTTTGCTTGGCATTGTTAGCGAAGTGACATTGCGGATTTTGCAAAAGCCAGCAACCCAGCGTGCGCTTCTTGTCGGTTTTGATGATACCGGATCAGCGGCAAAGGCCGTTGGTGATGTGATTGGCGCGGGCATAATTCCGGCTGGCATGGAAATGATGGATGGGCTGGCGATTAACGCTGCTGAAGATTTTGCCAATGCTGGCTATCCGCGTGGGGCGGCAGCGCTGCTGATTATCGAACTTGATGGGCCGGAAATAGAGGTCAATACATTGATCGACCGTGTTGCCAAAATTATGGATAGCGCCGGTGCATCATCATTGAAGGTCAGCAATTCCGAAGAAGAAAGAAATCTGTTTTGGGCCGGTCGGAAATCAGCCTTTCCCGCTGTTGGACGCATTTCCCCCGATTATTTATGTATGGATGGCACAATCCCGCGCCGCCGCCTGCCAGATATGATGGTGCGGATGGCGTCGCTTAGCCAAAAATATGGATTGCGCGTTGCCAATGTATTTCATGCTGGTGATGGCAATCTTCACCCGCTGATTCTGTTTGATGCGAACCAGCCTGATGAATTGCAACGGGCCGAAGATTTTGGCGCTGATATCTTGCGGGCTTGTGTGGAAATGGGCGGCGTTTTAACCGGCGAGCACGGTGTTGGCGTTGAAAAACGCGATCTGATGGGAATCCAATTCACTGAAGATGATATGAAACAGCAACAGCGGCTGAAATGCGCATTTGATGCTGATCATCTGCTGAATCCGGGCAAGGTGTTCCCGCATTTGCATCGTTGTGCCGAATTGGGGCGGCTTCATGTCCATAAGGGCAAAATGCCATTTCCTGATCTGCCACGCTTTTAAGGTTTTTTGTCCACTGCCGGTTTTGTCGCGGTGATGAGGGTGAGTTTTCAAGATGATAAACGTAACGGGGCTCGATGACGCTGCTGCGGTCATTGCTGATGCTATGGAACAGCAACAACATCTTGGCGTTCAATCGATGGCGACAAAGGCCGCGCTTGGCCGCGATGCCGATTATGATGCGGTGATAAATGTTTCGGCTTTTTCTGGCATTGTCGATTATCAGCCCGATGAATTGATCCTGACCTTGCGCGCTGGCACGCCAATGCATGAGGTTGAATCGACATTAGCCAGCGCAAACCAGATGTTGGCATTTGAAGTGCCTGACCTTCATAAAATTTTGGCCAGCCAGTCGGCGGGAACCATTGGCGGTGTTCTGGCAACCAATGCCAGCGGGCCACGCCGCCTGACCGCGGGTGCCGCGCGTGATTATTTGCTTGGGTTTGATGCTATATCTGGCCGTGGTGAGCGGTTCAAATCGGGCGGTAAGGTGATGAAAAATGTCACTGGCTATGATCTGTCAAAATTGATTTGCGGGTCTTATGGCACATTGGCCATTTTTGACGAGGTGACGCTAAAAACGCTGCCAAAACCGGAAACTAATATCAGCCTGCTATTTCCCTGTGATGATATCACCGCGGCAGTCGCCAGAATTGCCGGTATTTTTGCTAGCCCACATGAACCAAATGCCGCCGCCATTCTGCCCCAAGCCATTGCGGCAAAGGCGGGTATTGATGTTGCTGGCGCGATGCTGGCAATCATCCGGCTTGAGGGGATTGATGTTTCAGTTGCTGACCGCGCCGCGCATTTGCTGGCAGCGCATAAAGAAGGTGTGATGATTGATACCAATGCCAGCACCACGCTATGGCAGAAAATCCGCGATGTTGATTTGCTGGTGGATACCGATGGCGATATTTGGAAATTATCATGCGCACCGGCGTCGGCACCAGCTATCATTGCCACGCTTTTAGACCGGTTTGACATGCAGTTTTTTGCTGATTGGGCTGGTGGGTTATTATGGCTTGCTGGGCCGTCAGGGGTCGAATTTGGCACGGCAATGCGATCGGCATTGGCGGCAAATGGCAGTGGGCACGCGCAATTGATCCGCGATAGCGGCAATAGCAAAGCCGCCATCGCGCCATTGCAGCCATTGTCATCAGCGCATTATGCGCTTCACAAGCGGGTAAAGGCGGCGTTTGACCCGCGATCGGTTCTTAATTTTGGCCGTATGCACGACGGCATCTAGGGGGCAAGGTTTATGCAAACTCATTTTACCGCTGACCAGCTTGCCGATCCGCAAATCGCCGAGGCTGATTCCATTCTGCGCAATTGTGTTCATTGCGGGTTCTGCACGGCCACCTGTCCGACCTTTGTGATTACTGGCGATGAGCGTGACAGCCCGCGTGGCCGCATTTGGATGTTGCGTGAAGTGCTGGAAAGCCCTGAAACCGTATCAGCCAACACCAGCTATCATATCGACCGGTGCCTCGGCTGCCTGTCTTGCACAACCACCTGCCCATCGGGCGTTGATTACCCGCATCTTCTTGATATTGGTCGTGAAAAGCTGGATAAGCTGGTGCCGCGGCCACTTGCTGATAAGATGATGCGCCGCATGCTTGGCATGATCATTCCCTATGCTGGCCGGTTTCGGGTGATGATTGCGCTAGCGCGGATTGGCCGCCTATTTAGCTGGGCGATGCCTGCGGCCATGCGTGCGGCTTTGACCAAAATTCCGGCTGAGTTGAAACCATTTGATCCGGTTGGCGGTCATGATGCGGTATTTTCGCCAGACCAAAAACCGGTCAAGCGCGTTGCGTTGCTGGCAGGTTGTGCGCAGCGTGCGCTTGATCCCGAGATCAACGCCAGCACGATCCGCGTTCTCAACCGTCTTGGCGTCGAGGTCGTTGTGCGGTCTGAGGCGCATTGTTGCGGCGCGTTGGCGCATCATATTGGCGAGACTGATCGCGCGCATAACACGGTTCGGGCGGCGGTTCTGGCATGGCATGACGAAATGAAATCTGGCGGTCTTGATGCGATTGTTGTCAATGCTTCTGGCTGCGGAACAATGGTCAAGGATTACGGCCATATGATGAAAGATGATGCCGAGCTTGCCGGTATCGCCAAGGCGGTTTCGGATCAATGCGTCGATATTTCTGAATTGCTTGATAATCTTGATGTCGAGTCGATTTTGCAACCAGCGCCTGCCGAGGGGCGCGGCAAAATTGCCTATCATTCGGCTTGCTCGCTTCAACATGGGCAAAAGATCCATGATTTACCGTTGCGTTTGCTGCGTCAGGCCGGATTCGACGTGGTGCAACCGCTGAACGGTCATCTTTGCTGTGGGTCGGCAGGAGTCTATAATATCCTGCAACCCGAAATGGCCGATGAATTAAAAGCCCGTAAACTGGATAGTCTTGATAAAACCGGCGCGCAATTTGTTGCTGCGGGCAATATTGGATGTATCACGCAGTTAAACCGAACCGATTTGCCAGTGCGCCATACGGTACAGTTTATTGATTGGGCAACCGGTGGGCCAAATCCGCGTTAACCCTAGATATCATCTTGCTGTTTTGGTTTGACGCCGCCAATTTGCGCGGTGATTTGGTCGGCAGCCTCTAAAACGCTTTGGCCGAAAAGCCGTGCGGCATCATCGGAAAATCTTGTCGATGGCCCAGAAACCGAAATACCGGCAATGGCCTCGCTTCGCGCATTATAAATGGCAGCGCCGATGCAAGACATGCCTCCATAGCGTTCCTCGGCATCAAATGACCAGCCAGTACGGCGGATTTTTTCCAAAGCGCCGTCAAGCGCCGCCGCTGTTGTGATTGTGGCATTGGTATAGCTTGCCAGCCCGTGCGTTGCCACCATGCGCGTTAAAACCGGTTCATCCCATGTTGCTAAGATCGCTTTGCCAACGCCCGAGGCATGCATTGATGTGCGCACGCCCGGATTGAAAAAGGCGCGAATGGGCTGGCTGGTTTCAACCTGTCCGATGAAAATGACTTCAAATCCGTCGGGAACGGCCAGATTGGCCGTCTCGCCAGTGTTTTCCATTAATCGGCGCAATATCGGGCGGCTGACATCAAACAGGTTATTGCGCCGCAAAAAGGCACTTCCGGTACGATAGGCCTCGATTCCGATCGACCAGGTCTGGTCAGCCTCATCAAAGGCAACAAACCCGTTTTTCTGCATTGTCGTCAGGATCCGGTGAGTGGTGGCTACCGGAATCCCAAGCCCATGCGCCAAATCGGTAAGGGCTGTTTGGCCATAGCTCGAAAGGCTGGTCAGAACGCCTAATGCCCGATCAAGCGACTGCATTGTTGCCCCACTATTATCGGTGAATTTTGATCTTGGTCGCCCTCTTTGTTTGCGCTGACTATCCATAATCTGCCCTTTGAAAAAAGTAAAATTGCCGAAATCTGAAATGAAAAATCTTTCCATACGGCGATTAATGATGAAATCTAATAAAATATAAATCGTTTTAAAACAGTATTATAAAATTTAAATTGTAAAAATGAAAAATATTTTCGAAAAAATTGCAAACTGTAAATTTATCGCACATTGTGCAGCTACGAAATTTGATCTGACAAGCAGGAGCAAATTCAGATGTGTGACCAAAATCCGGTTTTCATCGCCGGCCCGGCCAATACACCCGACCGGTTGCGCCGCGCCATTGCTGCATTGGGGTTGAAATTAGTGGTAAATGAACCGCATCTTGCATCAAATACGATTAGTTGCGTTTATGGTCCTGACGGCTGTGATGGCAATCAATTGGTTGCGCATGCGTCACAGGCTTATGGCATGTCTTTTGGGCTAGGCCTTGGCATGCTGAATGGGAAAACATTCCGCATTGGTCATCTTGGGTCACTTGCCGTGCCAATGATGCTGTCAGGACTTGCCACGATAGAAATGGCATTGGTTGATCTTGGCTGTAAATTAAAACTTGGAACAGGGTTTGCCGCAGCGCAGGATCATTACCGCAACAATCAGATAGCAATTGCCAAACATCTTGCAGCGTGAGACCGGAATGACTGACCAGAACAAATTGAATATTCCTCAATTGAGCGATGTCAAAAAAGCGCATGAGCGGATTTCGCCGCATATTCACTGCACACCAATTGTAACAAGCCAATTTCTTGATACGCAAACGGGCGCCAAGCTGTTTTTCAAATGCGAGAATTTTCAAAAAGCAGGTGCGTTTAAGGTGCGCGGGGCGTCAAATGCTGTTTTTGGCCTTGATGACGCTACGGCGGCGAAAGGTGTCGCAACGCATTCATCGGGCAATCACGCGCTGTCGCTAAGCTATGCGGCAGGACGGCGCGGCATTCCATGTACCGTCGTCATGCCGAAAACCGCACCACAGGCCAAAAAAGATGCGGTTATCGGCTATGGCGGTACAATTGTCGAATGCGAGCCGTCAACATCAAGCCGCGAGGCGGTGTTTGCCGAGGTGGTTGCCAAGACGGGCGCCGATTTCGTGCATCCCTATAATGATCCACGGGTGATTGCAGGACAGGCAACCTGTTCATTGGAATTGATTGATCAGGTGAAGGATCTTGATTGTGTTGTTGCGCCAATTGGCGGCGGCGGCATGATTTCGGGCACTTGCCTGACCTTAAGCCATCTTGCGCCGTCAGTGAAAATCTACGCCGCCGAACCTGAACAGGCTGATGATGCCTATCGCAGTTTCAAGGCCGGCCATATTATTGCTGATGATGCGCCGGTAACGGTTGCAGATGGGCTGAAGGTGCCGCTCAAGGATTTGACCTGGCATTTCGTGTCAAACCATGTGACCGACATTCTGACCGCCAGTGAGCAGGAAATCATTGATGCGATGAAACTGACATGGCAGCGTATGAAAATGGTGATCGAGCCAAGCTGCGCCGTGCCATTGGCGGTTATTTTAAAGAATCCCGATCTATTTCGCGGCAAAAATGTTGGCGTGATTATTACGGGCGGAAATGTTGATTTGGATAAATTACCCTGGATCACAGCTACAGGAGACAAACAGTGAATATGCAAGTAATACCCGAGGAACTAGAAGTCGGCTACAACATCCCCGCCATGGTTGGCATGGATGAGGCCGATATCCAGACGCCCTGTCTTATCCTTGATCTTGACGCGTTGGAACGCAATATCATCAAGATGGGCGAATTCGCCAAAGACAAGAACATGCGTCACCGCGTTCATGGCAAGATGCATAAATCGGTTGATGTGGCGCTGCTTCAAGAAAAGCTTGGCGGCAGTTGCGGCGTTTGTTGCCAGAAGGTCAGCGAAGCTGAGGCGTTTGTGCGCGGCGGTATCAAGGATGTGCTTGTCTCTAATCAGGTGCGTGATCCGGCCAAAATTGACCGGTTGGCACGTCTGCCAAAGCTGGGCGCGCGGGCAATTTGTTGTGTTGATGATCTTGCTAATATCGCCGATTTATCGGCAGCCGCGGTAAAGCATGGAACCCAAATTGAATGTCTTGTTGAAATTGACTGTGGGGCAGGGCGTTGCGGCGTTCAATCGACCGAAGATGTTGTTGCGATTGCAACGGCAATTGATGCGGCTGAAGGGCTGAAATTTGCCGGATTGCAGGCCTATCAGGGCGCGATGCAGCATCTTGATGATTATCAAGAACGCAAAGCCAAGATTGAGGTTGCGATTGCGATGGTGGCTGATGCTGTTGCGGCGCTGAAATCTGTTGGGCTGGCCTGTGATATTGTTGGCGGTGGCGGCACCGGATCATATTATTTTGAGGGTGACTCGGGCGTTTATAACGAATTGCAATGCGGATCCTATGCCTTTATGGATGCTGATTATGGCCGTATTCTGGATCGCGACGGCAAACGGATTGATCAGGGGGAATGGCAAAATGCGCTTTTCCTTCTGACCTCGGTGATGAGCCATGCCAAAGCCGATAAAGCGATCTGTGACGCAGGTCTAAAAGCCCAATCGGTCGATAGCGGCCTGCCGGTTATTTTTGGCCGAAACGATGTCGAATATGTCAAATGTTCAGATGAACATGGGGTGATTGCCGATCCTGACGGTGTGCTGAAGGTTGGCGACAAGTTAAAGCTGGTGCCAGGTCATTGTGATCCTACCTGCAATGTCCATGATTGGTATGTTGGGGTCCGCAATGGCAAGGTCGAAGCCCTTTGGCCGATTACCGCTCGCGGCAAGGCATTCTAGGCTTGGAAATAAGGGCCAAAAGCGCCGTAATAAGGGGTTGTTGATATTATGATGAAAACCAGCGACGGCGTGGTCATCGTTCGCGAAGATGTGTGCCGTGATGTTGTGAATGACGCTGATGCATTTATCGCGGTTGAAGGGGTTTTTGCGGCGATGGCGGCGGGCGATGCGGTGAATTTTCCGGTTGTGCGCGAGGCGATTGGTCATGCTGATGCGCTTTATGGCTTTAAATCGGGCTTTGACCGCGCTGGCATGGCGCTTGGCGTGAAATCAGGCGGATATTGGCCGCAAAATATGGCCAATTCGGGCATTAGCAACCACCAATCAAGCGTGTTTCTGTTTGACCCTGATACCGGACGCTTGCAAGCAATTATTGGCGGTAATTATTTAACAGCGGTTCGCACGGCAGCGGCAGCGGCGGTTTCGATTAGTCATCTTGCCCGCCCCGATGCTTCGATTTTGGGCATAATGGGGGCTGGCCATCAATCGGTTTTCCAATTAAGAGCCGCGTTACAGCGGCGTCAGTTCAGCAAAATTCTGGGTTGGAACCGGTCGGCTGATGCCTTGCCTCGTCTTGCCAAGCTGGCAGATGAATATGCAATTCCTTTTGAAGCCGTCACGCCAGATGCAATGACGCAAGCCGATGTTATCATCACCATCACCTCGTCGCACCAGCCCTTGTTGATGGCCGACCATGTCAGCCCGGGAACGCATCTTGTATGTATGGGAACCGATACAAAGGGCAAACAGGAAATTGATCCGGCATTATTTTCAATTGGCACCAGCTTTACCGATGAGGTGGCGCAATCAGTGACGATTGGCGAGGCGCAGCATGCCATTGCCACGGGTCTTATCAATGAAGCGGCAATTGTGCCAATCGGCAGGGTCATCAATAAAGATCATGCTGGCCGGACAAGCGATGATGAAATTACCATTTTTGACGGCACCGGTGTTGGCTTGCAGGATCTGGCGTTGGCGTCAGTGGCAATGCGCCGCGCGGTTGAGGCAGGATCGGCAACGACGGTTTCATTCTGATAGACAGTCGCATGAAGCGGCCGCCAAAAGACCAACATAATTTCTGCGGCAAAACCAAAACCCAGCCTTGGCACCATTTTAAAAGGGGCAGGCTGGTTTTGTTATGCGCTGCTATTTGAACTGGCTAGCCGAGGTCAAAGAAATCATTGCCCTTGTCATCCATCACGATGAAGGCCGGAAAATTTTCAACTTCGATTTTCCAGACGGCTTCCATGCCAAGCTCTGGATATTCCAGAACTTCGATTTTTTTGATCGATTCAAGCGCCAGCTTGGCAGCAACACCGCCAATTGAGCCAAGATAAAAACCGCCATGTTCCTTGCAGGAATCACGAACAACGCGTGACCGGTTGCCCTTGGCAAGCATCACCATTGACCCGCCAGCGGCCTGAAAGGTGGGAACATAAGAATCCATACGGCCAGCCGTTGTTGGGCCGAATGACCCTGATGCCATGCCTTCTGGCGTCTTTGCTGGCCCAGCATAATAAATCGGATGGTCTTTGAAATAATCGGGCAATTTGCCCTCGCTTTCCAGCCGTTCCAGCAATTGGGCGTGGGCAATGTCACGCGCCACAATCAATGGGCCGGTGAGTGCAAGCCGCGTTTCAACCGGATGGGCGCTCAGGCTTGCCAGAATTTCGCGCATCGGCTTGTTCAGATCAATGGCAACAACATCATCTTCGGGCTGGTCAGATAGGTCGGGAAGGAATTTTGCCGGATCGCGCTCTAAAGTTTCGATGAACAGCCCATCGGGTGTGATTTTGGCAAAGGCCTGCCGGTCGGCCGAGCAGGAAACGCCAATGCCAATCGGGCAAGAGGCACCGTGACGCGGCAAACGAATGACGCGCACATCATGGCAATAATATTTACCGCCAAATTGCGCGCCAATCCCAAGATCGCGGGTGATTTGCAGGATTTGGGCTTCCCAATCGAGATCGCGCCATGCATGGCCAAGTGCATTGCCTTCGGTTGGCAGATTATCAAGCGCCTTGATTGACGCCATTTTGACCGTCTTCATCGTAAGTTCGGCCGACGTGCCGCCAATCACAATGGCAAGGTGATAAGGTGGGCAAGCGGATGTGCCAAGCTCTAGAATGGCGGTGCGGATAAAATCACGAAGCGAATCAGGATTGAGAACCGCTTTGGTTTTCTGATGCAAAAAGGCTTTATTTGCTGATCCACCACCTTTTTGGATAAAGGCAAATTTATATTCAAGGCCTTTGCCGGCGTTAATTTCAATCTGCGCAGGAAGGTTGGTGGCAGTATTGCTCTCCTCGAACATCGTATGTGCTGCAAGCTGGGAGAAGCGCAAATTGCAATTTTGATATGTGTTGTAAATGCCGCGCGATAGCGCCTCGCCATCATCACCGCTAACCAAAACATGATCACCGCGATAGCCGGTTACCAGCGCCGTGCCAGTATCTTGGCACATTGGCAACAAGCCTTCGGCGGAAATGACGGCGTTTTTCAGCATTTCCAATGCCACAAACCGGTCATTCTTGGTGGCTTCGGGGTCTTTTAGAATATCGGCAAGCTGGCCCAGATGGCTGCTGCGAAGCAGATGCGAAATATCGGTAAAGGCGCGTTCGGCAAGAAGGGTCAGGCCTTCTGGATCAACGCGAAGGAAAGTTTCTCCCTCCATTTCGACAAGCCGGACATGATCGCTGGACACAAGCTCATATTCGGTTGAGTCAGCGGTTGTTGGAAACATCGGGCTATAGGCAAAATCGGCCATGGCTAAATCCTGTAAATATCAAATGGCAAATGAACAGATATTTGGCAAGGCATGCAAACATCTGCCTGCCAGCCGATCATTGGATTGTTATTTTGTCGGTCTTTTTCGAAAGGTGTCAAGCGACACAACATCGGCGCTATTGCCAGATGCATCATCGTTGCTTTGCGTTGGCTGATCATCTGATGGCGATATGTCATCGTGATCATCATCATCATCATCATCGCTGTCATCATCGTCGGCGATGCCAAATTGCAGCCCAAAGCCAACTGACGGATCGTTAAAGCTGGTCACAGCCTCAAATGGAATATTCATCGGGCTTGGCTTGCCGCCAAAGAACAAAGTGACCGAAAACTCGTCTTCACCGACAATCAGATCGGCAAATTGATGTTGCAGAACGATGGTCATGTTTTCTGGATGTTTGGCGCGAAGATGATCGTCGATTTCAACGCCTTTATAAGTTGTTGAAAAGCCAATATAGAAATGTGTTTCACCGGGTAGCCCGACCTTTTCAACAATGCCAAGCGACGAACGAACCACCGACCGAAGTGCATCTTCTACCAGAAGTTCATAATTCAAGCCGGTTTGAAGCATGTCATTATCAGTCATCAGATTTTGGTCTTTCTGTGGCAGCGAGCAGGGTGATGGAAAAGCTACAAATGAAAATGCACCTTTATCATGGGTTCGCCAAGGTAAAGCGGAACGCTTCTGTTGCCAGGTGCGCCCCAAACCCCGCCAGACCGAGCTCAATCGATCTGGACTTAAGATCGGTTACTCCCGCTGCCTTTAGGCTGCGATTGCTACCGGAGCAGTGTTGTCATTTGCAACTACTACATGGCCCGATAACGGCGGGTACCATACCGAGCAAAAATACTGCCTTTACCACATGCGTCGATCCTATTTCGCCCCCAATCTTTTAGCCCAAATTCTGCTGCTGGCCGTGATGGCCGTCATTCTGGGCTAAAATGGTGGAGGCGCCGGGTACCGCCCCCGGGTCCGCTCTGCTTATTCTACAGCACGTTTATCGCCATAGCTGGCGAACCAGCATCTTTAATATAGAAGCAATGACGCCGGTTTTAAAGGATAGTTTTGCACTGAATTGCCTTTCGGCGCTGATAACCGCATTATTCGCCCGTTTTGGGCAAAGGATTGGCCCGTTTTACGATTGGCAGATTATCCGATTATCCGCTTGCACCGTGATACATGGCCATGCCATTTTAACCAAACAGCAAGTCGGTGCCCTCGCGGCGTTATATGCGGTTACCGTGACACTTTGCGTGACGTGCGGTGATAAATTGTCAATCAAGTGATTAAGTGAGGCCTGCAGATGCGGCAATATCTGGATTTATTGCAACGAATTTTGGATGACGGTGTTGATCGCGGTGACCGCACTGGCACTGGCACAAGAGCGGTTTTTGGCCATCAAATGCGGTTTGACCTTGCCGATGGGTTTCCGCTACTAACCACGAAAAAGCTGCATATCAAATCCATCATCCATGAATTGCTATGGTTTATCAGTGGCGACACGAATATCCGCTATTTGCAGGAAAATGGCGTGTCGATCTGGAATGACTGGGCTGATGGAAATGGTGATTTAGGGCCGGTCTATGGCAAACAATGGCGCCATTGGCAAACGCCTGAGGGCGACGAAATTGACCAGCTTGCCGATTTGATCGAGATGATTAAAACCAACCCGGATTCGCGGCGATTGATGCTCACCGCTTGGAATCCGGCGGATGTGCCGAATATGGCCTTGCCGCCATGCCATTGCCTGTTTCAGTTTCAGGTCGCCAATGGGCGTTTATCCTGCCAGCTTTATCAGCGCAGCGCCGATTGTTTCTTGGGCGTGCCGTTCAATATCGCTTCTTATGCGCTATTGACGCATATGATCGCCGCCATTTGTGGGCTCAAGGCTGGTGAATTTGTACATACGCTTGGTGATGCGCATCTTTATGCCAATCATTTTGAACAGGCGCGAACCCAGCTTGGCCGACAGCCAACTGCCCTGCCACAGCTGGTGATCCACAATGTTCCCGATCAAATTGACGGGTTCAAATTTGAAGATTTCGAAATTGTTGATTATGTTGCCGCGCCGCATATCGCCGCGCCAATTGCGGTTTAACGATCATGGTGATGATCCATATGACAGCCGTTGTGGCGATGGCCGAAAACCGCGTGATTGGCGATGGTAAAGGACTGATCTGGCATATCCCCGATGATCTGAAACGTGTCAAAATGCTAACCATGGGTTGTCCATTGATTATGGGGCGCAAAACATGGGATTCGATTGGCCGCCCATTGCCGGGCCGCGCCAGTATTGTGATGACGCGTGATTCGGCCTGGGCTGCTGATGGCGCAACTACGGTTTCA
>Ga0208304_10001188_pt1 | contig 12719 bp, 24 predicted proteins | sample ColrivemetaGS713_FD_187603 | JGI IMG/M metagenome (GOLD analysis project Ga0208304, IMG submission 187603) | Estuarine microbial communities from the Columbia River estuary - Flood tide ETM metaG S.713 (SPAdes) (version 2) | ecosystem: Environmental > Aquatic > Marine > Intertidal zone >... | reverse complement strand
TCCGGACCGTCTCCGCTGTTTGACATCCGCAAATATCGGATGACATCAAAGAAGTCCTTCAGGGCTTCCTCTGGTTTTCCACCTGCGTTGTAGTTAATGAGACTGTCAACGAGGTTGCCGCAGTCCGAATGAATATAACACCTGGGTCGATTGATTGCATCGATCTCCACGTTTGGATTGTAATTAAACCAGTCATCCAGTGCTGTGATACCACGCTCCTCCATCTTACCATCGGACGGGACGAAGCTTAGGCCGAAGTCATAGAAGGATGTAAAGAGATCATCATTGTTCTCATTCTCCCTTGCGAAGAAACGGGAGTCCCCGATTCGCTCAGTTACCTCAATGCCTAGATCCTCTTCGATTTCTTCGAAGAGTTCGCAGTATCCCTCGACGTTTAGTCCAATCTTTTTAGCTGCTGGACCGTACTTCCACTTTGGATCTCCGAACATTGCCCACTCCCCGTAGGTGCTCCTGTCGGGCCATTCCCTGCGGATAAACACTTCGCCGTTTTCATTTACCCCAGCCCAGATGGCTGTGTAGTTTCTTGCGCCAGCGGGGTCAACCACCTGATAGCAGGTGAACTTGGACTTATCCGAAATGTCGGGGAACGCCATCCCGTACTTATTGGGTTCATCGCTGAGGACATTTACTTCTGTATTAAAATTGGGCAGTAGAGAATTCACTGACTTGACCGGAAGTCCGTATGCACGAACCTTGATCTCGTCCTCGGGTCGACCAGCTAGGTCCTTTGCGATACGCTCGTATCCGCCGAATGGGTTCTCGTCGGAGTGAAGATATACTACGCCTGCATCCCTGCTTGGGCTGTATTGGCATATGGGAACTTCTTTATTGTGAAGCAAGGCCGCTGGCCTTGTCTGAGTGGTTTCCGCACCCTTGAGATATTCAGCAATGAATGGTGTGTATCCATCAATTGGCGTAAAGCCAATGATCATCTTGGAGTCCCGTGTAGCTAGTCGAAACCGCAGGGTATTGACTAGGGCAGCGTCACCTAGATATTCGTCAAGCCAAGTGCCGATGTTCAAGCCCTTGGGATCCTTGAAGCCGAACTCAAATCCCTCCAGTATGGTGGAGTTATTGGAGTACTGGGTGTATGTCTTGAAGTCCACCCGTGTGCGAGTATCGGGAAACACGAATGAACTACCTGTGAATCCATTCTGCATTGAATAGTTGATGTAGCCCTCAATACCCTTGGTCTTCTTCTTGAACTCCTTGGGCATCATCTCCCAGATTGCTGGCTGTTGAACCTTGATTGACGTATCCGCATTTTGCGAAAAGCAAACAATGTGACCTCCCTCGGACTCAGTCACTGCCTCCATTACCATTTTTGCGCAACCTGTCGTTTTGCCACTTCTGTTTCCACCGAGTGCAAGGCACTCATTGAATTCTTCAAGTGCCTCCCTGGCTCTACTCCAACCGGGTAGGTCGAACCCATAACGTAGGGGATCGCTCACGGATGCTTTGATCCTACCCTCGTGAGCAAGATAGAGCTGCTCTAGCAGCTTGGGGTCATTCTCCGCTAGGTATATAATCTCCTCGTCACTTGGGGACGGCAGGATTGGGTGGTCGCTGAAGGATAGTTCCATACTTAGTGCTCGTATTCGTCCTCGTCCTCGTCCACTAGGTCTTCCCAGTCGAGTTCATCCACCTCGGAGTTCAGATCCTCTACGGCTTCAGTCATAAGCATCTTGCCTACCCTGTAGTTCGTGTAGTCATAGAACAGATCCCCGCCTTCATCCATAACGATGAAGCAGAAGTTGTGAAAGTGTTCTCCTAGTATTCCACGAATTTGGTCGTAGATAATATCTGGATCTTCAGCGTCAGTCATTTAGTCCTTGGTTGTTCGGTTCTGGGGAGCTTGATTTTATTTGACTTGGTTTTTTTTGACCAGTCAATGTCGTCGTAGTTCTTACGCTGCTTCTCAGCATTATGCCCCTTACGGGGTCCGCTTCCTTTAGTACTCATCTGTCTCTATCGTATTGCCGCCAAGTTCATAGAATGCTTCACCTATGCTCTGTGAGTGATATCCCAGGGCGTGGCACATACGCTGCATTATCTCTGCCATTTGAATAGCGGTGAGGTCATTGTACTTAGTACTCAATGATACTTCTTCGTCGTAGTGTTCTATTGTTATCTTCATAATGTTTTATGTCTCGGTAGATTCTTGTTTGATTCATCCAGCTTCATCGCTAACTCCAGAACCATATGCTCGCTCCAGCCAGAAAAGGGTCCACGCATAAAGACTTGGGTGAGGTCATCGGAGTCCCACTTTTGATACTTCTTGAGCGTCAGCTCAATCCAGTGGTCAGTTGCTAGCTGCCATTCATTCAGTGTTTCGTGGTGCTTACTCATATTAATCCTCTACTTCGATTACTTCCGCTTCTTGCATCTGCTCCAGCCGTGAGCGGGCAGCGGCCAGTGTCTCCTCGTAGTCCTGCTGTGTGATTACCTGTCGCTCCTCTGTGATAGAGGTGGCTTCACCCCTGGAGGTCATAGCCTCCCGGAAGGAGTTAGCCTTTGCTATTGATAGCTCCTTGAGATCACGGAAGCTGACATCAAACTCTGGGTCTGTCTCCATCTTGTCCCGCACCTTCTCAATAAGATCCTCCTCCAAGGAGGATATGTTTAAATAGTTCTTGGCAGAGATCTTGCCCGCAATATCCCGCAACTTTCCCAAGTGGTCAGCGTAGTCCACTAGGATATTCAGTATAGTACAACGGGAGTACTTGTACTTCTTCACTAGGGCAGTCTGGCTAGTACCCTTGCTGTAGAGGTAGAGTATCTTAGCCACCTTCTCTGGGTCATACACGGATAGGCTCTTGATCTGCGCAATCTCCTTCACTTGCACAACTTGCGAAATTGCATCCTGTATGCTGTCGCAGAGCTGCTCCTTTGCGTCTTTAATCTCCTCCATATTGAGAATGAATCTCATTATCATTATTATGTCAAGTATTATTAATTGCTTGACTGTAGGGATTTACATCTATGGTATGATGGAATCATAGTCAGGAGGTAAACCCCAGTGCGGGCGAAAACGATCTCCGAGGATAGCCACTCGTATGACATTAAACTACACGGTACTACCTTGGGAAGGTCGCCTCTTGGGAACAAGGGTCGCCCCACTGTAGTATAGGTTGTCTCCCCTGATGATGCCAAGAAGGGAGACTTAAAATATATGCCTACAACTTATGGATAACTATTCGATAGTACCTAGTCCGACACTTGTGTCTACGTTGTAGCAGCTTTGTAATGGCGAAGCTGTGTCAATTAACGTAGTAACTCAGTTACAGGTAACGACAGCAAGCCCCCATAGGGGCTGTGTGCGAGTTCACAGTTTACCCAGGGTGGCTCCTTGGGGGAGCCTTGAGACGCAAATTTTTTTAACTGGGAGTATATGTATATAATATATAAATTTCGTTTGAAAATTTAACACCCCCACCCCTCTAAAAACCTGGCTTATCCTGGAACCGTTAGTCAATTTGTATTGTAAATCTGGATACACGTAGTTGTTTTGTGGATACGTTCCATTGACTAATCATTAACAGTTAGTAATCCGGGGCTAACTTAGCGCACGTTAGAGATACTGTAGTGGATTTGTGGATACGTGTAGTGGATTTGTGGATACGTGTGAATAAAGTAATTCTTTTCTACGTTAGAGATATATCGGCAAACCCTTGTCCTCACATAACGGGTGTCAGAATAGGCAATATAATCGGCAAAATGTTACTTGAATGTATTTAGTAACGTTATATCGGTGATACATATTTAATTAATTTCAATTTATTTTCGTTTGTAAGTAGTTGAGTGACAACGTTTTAACTTAAATACACTTTTAAACTTAAAAAAAAGATTCGTCATTGGGCGAAAAGTAGTCACTTTAATTGTCATCGCTGACTTTTACATTGATAAGCGACACCTTCGGGTGATGGGAATGTTAAGTTTTTAGAAATTTTTACTCTTCGTTGTGATGGCGTTAAAACTAAAATTCTAGCGGGGCTTATGGCATTTTCCATTTTTTGGATTCGATAGTGTCACCTATAGGCGCGACTTCTCAATATTCACATTTTAGCAAACACTTTGCCGCTTCGACTTGTCAGCCAGCAAAGTTTAAATTGCCCATTGAATAAGTACAAAATTGAGCGAATTTTATGACGTTTGGCAACGCAGTAAAATTTAGGCAACCCAAGTAGGAAAACCGAACGGGTTGCGCTTAAACCCACTGACAATTCAGTCAGCCGTTGCAAGTCGGCACAAAGGGTGAGCAAGCAAACAATGAAAGCAAAGAACACTCCAAACCTTTGGCGTGATACGGCAACAAAGCCAAAAGTGGCGGACTGGTCGTATGACAGTACCAAAGTAAAACGCAAGTCCCACAGTGAGCGCAAGCGCACTGTTAGAGCATCAGGGCGGAAATTACCCGCTGTCAATCCAAGTGTATCAATCACAGTATCAACCGTCTCACTGGCAAGCCTAGGGCTTTCCTTTGGGGCAAGCCGAGCATAAAACAATGACAACAATACAAACAAAGTACGGTGCGATGCACCTATACGAAACCGTGGACGAATTGGAAAACTTTTCCTATGACGACTGCGTAGAGTGGCTCGAGTTCAATGACTCCAACGGGTGCTACTCAATCGAAGACCAAATTGCCGAATTCGGCGAATATCTACCGCTGTGGGGTATGAAGCAAATGATCCTGGAGCAATGTGACTAACTCAAACCAAAGAAAAATAATGAACAGCTATAAAACAGAACTATACAAAGTCAGCTTTGGGCAGTCGGAATATGATGGCCTAAAAGAGGTATCAATTGAGAAGTTAAGCGATGAGAGCGACTATCGCACATACTACAGCTTTCCAAGGCTATGCAATTATTTAGTGGAGCTTATTTATTCAGGGAAAATGAGCCGCTCCGAAGCTTCAAAGACTATTGCCAAGGCAATGATTCACCTAACTAGCTAAAGAAAAATATGAACAGAACAATAGCAAAACACAATGATCGTGAGATCGTTCGCAACCTCCAAGCCTGGATCGACATTGCAACTCGAAAGCAAATGCGAGAAGGCAAGGCGTGGTACAAGGAAGCGCAGCAATTCACTCGCTACTTATCCAAGACTCACAAGGTGGACAAGTATATCGTGGCAGCAGTGACAAGCGCACTGAGTCCAAACAACAAGTGGGAGCGCAATAAGTTTGATGCAAACTCACTGATCTATGCCTTTATGACGGGGCGAAGCATTGACAGCTTCAAGGTCTGTACTTATAACGCAAACAAGCGCAAGGCTTGGTCAATAATGACGGACGGTGCAGAGATAGCGGCGAAGAGTCCAAAGACTCACGCCTTTGCAATGAACATCGGAAGACTCAGTGAGAAACACGTGACTATCGACAAGTGGCACATCAGGGCGTGTCTATGCAAGCCAAGTGAGGGCATCGTGGACACCGCCGAAAGTGTGACAAGCGCACAGTACAGAAGGATCGAAGCAATCACCGCCAGGCTGGCGGAGGAAAACAAACTCAAGGCGTACCAATTACAGGCTGTAATATGGGTCGCCATCAAACAAAACTGGAACAGATAATGGATCATACAACAATAGATACAATAGAAGTAAATGGCAATGACGTGGACGTTCGTATCACTTGGGAAGTGGAAGAGTGTGAATGCACGAGTGATTGCGGCGACACCGAGGTCACCGAGCGTTGGGTCGAAGCAACTCCGCTACTAGCGGAGCAAGTTGTCACTCTCTCTGATGCGAGGGAGGTAGTGTACGAGGTGTACGAGTTCGGCGAGGAAACAATCAGCTACTTTGACGAGGCTGTCGTGATGGCAGTCGAGAATGAAGTAATAACCTACTAAAGAAAGGAATAAAATGAAAAGCATAAAGGAAGTACTAATGGATCGTGATGGAATGAGTGAAGACGATGCAATCGATCTAATCTCTGACGCACAGGATGACTTCAACTATCACGTAGATCGGGGCGAGTTAGCCGCAGCGGAAAACATCTGCTCAGTATGGTTCAACCTTGAGCCGGATTACTTAATCGAATTCTTTTAACCAATAACGAAAGGAAAAAATGACAATACAGCACAATGACAGCGACAGAAAATTAGCGATAGACCTAGCGACGGCACTGGTCGAAGACAGGATGCCTGAGGGTACGGTATGGACTGACCGAGAGGACGGCAGCGAGGGCTTCACCGAGCCAGCACAGGATATGTTCAACGAACTACACGACATCATTTACACTAACCTAACATCAGAGGACTAAACAATGGAAGCAATGGATATATACCACATACTGGTGGAGGATAGCATCGCAACACCATCAGAAATCTCGCTTGTGACATCAGTCACTAGCTTATACGAAGAAAGTTATCTTGACATCTTGTTCATCCGGACGGGGTGTCGCTCAATAGAGGAATACCAAAGGGACTAAACTATGACAACACACACACTAGAAACAATCAAGGCAAGCACCTGCAAATTAATGCGGGAGGACATCAATGAAGCACTCCAAACTATCCAAGACAAGTACGGGGTTAGCGCAAGGGTGGAGGGTACAGTTAAGTACGATTCACACACTGCCACCTTCAAGGTGGAGGTAGGAGTGATCCAGGACGGGGAAGTAATGACTAAAGAGCAGCAGTTCCTCAATAAGAACTGGAAGATCATTGGTATAAGTGACGAGCGTATGCTCAACACTATGCTCCGATGCCCAAGGGGTAAGTTCTATTACCTCCGAGGGTACAAGCAACGCGCATACAAGCGACCGTTCATCATCGAGGATGCCATCACTGGCAAAAGGTATATGACTACGCCCAATGCCGTGAAGACAATGGACTTAGCCGACAGTAAAGTTTAACACTAACAATAACATCAACCGAAATATAAATGTGGATACTACCAAAACAATTAATCACCTCAGCCTCTGCTCTGGCTACGAAGGAATCGGAAGCGGACTCTCAAGAGTTCTCCCAACTCTGCGCAACATCGCTTACGTGGAGAGGGAAGGATTCCCAGCCGCAAACCTGGTTGCGAAGATGGAAGCGGGAGCCCTGGCTCCAGCACCTGTCCATACGGACGTTAAGACCTTCCCTTTCGCAGACTTTCGTGGATGCGTGGACATCCTATCTGGTGGATTCCCGTGCCAACCCTTCAGCTCTGCCGGAAAACGTCAAGGCGTTGAAGATCCCCGACATCTCTTCCCATACATCGCCGAGGGAATCCGAGAGTGCCAACCATCAATTGTCTTTCTCGAAAATGTCGAAGGAATTCTTAGCTGCCGAACGGGAGATGGTGAACCCGTTCTCCAATATGTCCTGCGAACGCTGGAAGGAATGGGTTACCGAGCAACGGCGGGAGTATTCAGTGCGGCTGAAGTTGGCGCACCACATCAGAGAAAGCGGGTCTACATCTTGGGCTACGCCGCAAGCATTCGACCACGTGAACATCGTGAGGACACCGGAGAAGTTAGCTCAGACCAGGGCGGAGAAGAATGCGGGCTGTATGAACCTCAGAGAGCAAGTGCATTACCCCAAGATGGATCACAGTCGGAAGGCTGCAAAGAACTGGCCAACCGCAACGACGAGAGATCACAAGGGCGGATATGTGGGGGGCAGGATGCGCAACGGCAAGGTGTCGATGGATACCTTGGACGTAGCGGTGCAAGCTCACATCAAGGGTGGCCTTCTCGACCAAGCGAACCCCAGCACGACTGGGAAGAGCCGAGAGTTACAGTGGCCAACACCGAGAGCCAACAAGGTACAGCCCAAGATCACCGAGGAGAACCGGTCGCAACTTGCGACCAGAAAGAAGTCAAACTTAGAGGAGGAGATAGCGGGTCACTGCGGCAAGGCAGTGGGTCAACTCAATCCCGACTGGGTGGAAAGTCTAATGGGTCTTCCAACAGGGTGGACAGACTTCGCCTTCTCGGAAATGGAGTAGTACCTCAGACTGCCACCAAGGCTTTCGTTACATTACTCAATCGCATCCTGTGAATAGATACTGTATCAAGGTAATGAGGCACGATATGCCAAAGACCATCGACATCAATTACAAGTGGGCTAACACTGAGAAGGACGCAGTGAAACTCATACTAAAAAAGACAATGGATAAGAGCGGGGTATGCGTTTTCAAACGTGGAGGCACAGGCAGGATCCTATCAATAGAAAAAATATAAAACGATTATGAAAAAATATAACACGCATAAGAGGGAGCCATCCCTCACTGAAGACTTAGCACAGGGTACACTCAGTGGTATCCTGTTTGGACTAGCATTCGCACTAGCAATTGTTATCATCGGGACAATTGGTAATGCTATTGGTCTATGATCACAAGCCTACTATGGCTGCGCCGTAGGCGTTACACACATCGTGTATCGTTCGGATGTAATCCAAGGGTACTCACCTGGAAAATTACTGTCAAGGATATAACAACCAACAACGCCCAACAGGGCGCACACATTATGAAACCACTAAGCGAAACATACAAAGTATCATACATCGACTGGCAAGATGACGAAGGAAACTGCGGCACAAGCTACGCAATCATCCTTGAAGCTGAATCAGAGGAGGAAGCTGAGGTCGAGCTTTCCACTTTTCTGCCGCCGCTACCCAAAAAGGAAATTCTCAAAGCTCCAGAACGTCGAGAGATTCGCGGATACACTGCGGCTCAGATGATGGACTACGCCAATGCTGCCGTATCTGCAACGTGGAATAGTGCGCATATATTATGAGTTACGAAGGTAACTGAACATTACTACCCATATATGAAGAATAAAACCTTGCAACTACTGCCAGGTTCTCACATAAAAGAAACAACACTAACAATAAAAGATTAAAAATATGAAACATACAGTACAATTCTATACATACCCCGACGGGGAAGCAGAGTTTATGAACAAGGATGAGATCGTCCTTCGATTAACAGGCAGGGGTTCAATTAATGACTGCTACGTAGGTGACCTATCCGATGGTGACCAATACTGCCAGCGACTACAGACTAAGCTACAGAAGCGGACGGCATCCGACATACTTAACTTCATTGCTGACAGGGAGATATGCATATCTTATGAGTTTGGTAGTGGCTTATGCAGCCACACTTGGAGTGGCAATGATTACGCTATCATTAAGCTCTCGGATGCCAGCGGTCAATCACTTACCAAGTACCCATACGATAATGCATCAGCATTACGTGAGGCGGTTGAATTTGTTATGGACCAGGAGGAACTATAATGGAATCACCTACAAATACATTTGTTGTCGATCAGTTCTCTGATCTCTACGATAAGGCAATGTCCAACAAGAAGATTATGGATGAAGGTCGCAAGGCTGCTGCAATATTTAGAAAACTCGGATGGCTAGAGGATGCCCGCCGTACTAAGACTGGTCGAGCAACTTACCCAACCTACGGAAAGAAAAAAACATAATGGCACACTTCTATACATCAGAAAGACTACCGAAGTTTCTACCGGAGGTAGAGACCCCAGCCCAGGCACTGAAGAATAAGAAGGCTTGGCCTTCAGTTACTACAGTACTGAGTATCATTAGGGATGACTTCATTGACTCAATCTTCCAGCCCCAACAGTTAGTCACTCTGGCACGTGAGCATCCGAATATGGACTGGCGGGACGTTAAGGATATGACCTACGGCTTTCGTAAGCACCCTTGGACTGGTGCTATGATACCAAGCTCCGAGTTTGGTACATCAGTACACAAGCGCATTGAGGACATCATCAAGGGGGTAGAGGATGACACCGCTACACCTTGGGATGATTGGGCTATGCCCTTTGTCCATTGGGTGGCTGAAAACAATATCAGTGTGATGGGAACGGAGTATGTCATTGGCAATAGCGATCTTAAGATCGCTGGCAGCGTTGACTTCATTGGAACCTATGAAGACGGAAAGATATTCCTAGCGGACTACAAGACACGTAAGTGCAAGGGCAAGGGAAGTTACTACGGCAAGGACTGCAAGCAGTTAGCGGTTGAAGCTTGGATGCTTCAACAATTACTTGACCTTGATTACCTGCCCGGCTGTGTCTCTGTTTGCATCTGCACTGAGACGGCTGAACACTACCACAAGGTGTGGAAAGATCACGACATACAATACCATTTGGAAGGAGCAATGCTAGCGGCTAAGGTCTACTGGCAGGAGCGAATGACAAAGGCGACGAGCTACAAATAACAACAATAACAAAAAAGATAAATATGAGTAAACTAAATAAAACAATGCAGGAACTAGAACAGCAGCCCGCTGTATTCAACCTAGCTCCTTTGACCAATGACCCCTCGTGTTCCTATATCATTGAGATTAGCCAAGACGAAGCAACCGAATACTGGGGAGTAACTAGTATTGACGATGCCATACAGACTATCATAGAGCATCCGTTCAGCACAGCAACCATCAACATTGGAAACAAGATCCCTAGTATTAAATTCAACTAACAAGAAAATAAATATGGAAACACTGAGCAATAACTTAATAGCCACTGCAATCGTATCAATTACGATAGCAATGTTAGTAATCCCAGCTGCACTAGCCAATCGTCAGCGACTAACACTTAGGGATCGACTAATAAATAATGCCCTGGGATCCTTCAGCAATACTGGAGGAAAGCGCAGGCGTTATACCCCAGAGGAGGACGCACTTATCCTCAGTCGTGTGATCAAGGACAGTGACATTGAACTAGTCATACAGCGCACCAAGAACTCCATTCAAGTACGTCGTAATTCACTAAAGAATTCTAAAGCATAATGAAGTACGTCAAGCAATCAGACCTTAAGCAATTCCGGGAGGACAACCGACCGAGCGAATGCCCTATCATCGAGGTAGAGAACCCATCCTGGGTTGTAGATCACGATCACCACAGTGGTCAAGTCCGAGGGGTGATTAGCTCCGAGGGTAACACATACCTTGGTCGCCTAGAGAATGCATTCAATCGTATGTCATTGACTGCACGTAAGGTAGGGCTACCGAAGATGCTAAAGAACATTGCTGACTACCTCAACAAGAAGGACACTAACCTGTTGCACCCCACTGGATACCGTCAACTCTACAAAAGATTTGACCGCCTTCAAAAAGGCGAGCAGGAATTACTGCTCGTATCCCTTGGGTGCGACATCGACACCATCAGGAACTTACCTAACTCAAAGGAGAGAACCTCCTTATACAAAACAATAATAAAAAATGACTGAACCAAATGACACCACCACTCTAGTTGAACGACTGCAATCAGTGCAGTCCCAGCTCAAGGCTCCTAAGGGGCAGAAGAATAAATTCGGTAACTACAATTACCGGTCAGCGGAGGACATCCTTGAGGCACTCAAGCCCCTGCTTGCATCCAATGGTCTAGCACTGATCATCGCTGATGATATCGTAGAGATTGCTGGACGTGTGTACGTTAAGGCAAGTGCATCCGTCATCGATGCCTACGGTGCGCAAATTGGATCCAATGGATTCGCCCGTGAAGCAGAGACAAAGAAGGGAATGGACGATGCCCAAATTACGGGCAGTGCTTCCTCCTATGCTAGAAAATATGCACTGAATGGATTGTTTGCTATTGACGATACCAAGGATGCGGATTCAACTAACACTCACGGTAAGGATAAGACATCCAAGCCACAACAAAACGAAACAGTAAATGCCCTTGAAGGGCTTATCTAATATGACACAATACGACAACACTAATACTGGTGGCCTATGGCCATCCGAGCAAAAGACAGAGAAGCACCCTAACCTTAAGGGTAAGATCAACGTAGACGGTAAAGATTATTACCTGTCCGCCTGGTCAAAGACTGACAAGAACGGTGGAAAGTATTTGTCCCTCGCCGTTGATAAGCCAATTGCAAAGGAACCATCGCCAGTCGTTACGACCAGTGATGAATCATTGCCGTTCTAATGTTGGCTAACCCCAAATACGACAAGGAGTGGTGGGATAAATTCCGTCACGAAGAAGTCCAGTATATTTTAGAATTAACTGGACGTAAGAACTCGGATTACACTGGCGGAGACGGTTGCAATAACCCCTTTGCAAACTTCGATGCCAGCGTAGAGTTCAACGTTGATCCCCTCACAGGGATCTGTGTAAGGATGCAGGACAAATTCCAGAGAGCGAAAGCTTTCTGTGCGGCTGGTTCACTTGAGGTTAATACCGATGGTGATCAGGCGAAGGACATCTTCAGAGACCTAATCGGTTACTCACTGGTTGCAATAGGTATGCTGGAGCGTTCTGAATAGTAGACAACTCATAATAATAATTGGGGGGCGAGGGTTTTATGGTTACCTTCGTCCCCTTTTTTTTGTAAATCCTAAACGAAAAAAAGGAATTAAATGAACGAAGAATTAAATGAGCCACACAATTTAAATGCAGAGGAGGGCTTGATCGCAAGCTGCTGCCTAGCCGATAAGGCTAATGGATACGATACAATATCTCACTTGGTTGAGCCAAGTGACTTTTACTTTCAGAGGAATGAAGTCCTCTACAATAGCGTTGCCAACATAGCAGGACGAGGGGAGGACATCAATGAGGTGTCCCTTATGGAGGAACTTAAAAAGTCCTCCTCCCTTGACGCTATTGGCGGCATAGCCGGAATGATGGCGGTGATGAGTCGAGTAGACAACCCGATGTCCATCAAATACTTTGCGAAGATCGTGAAGGAAAAGGCTCAGCTTCGTATGATCATACGCAAGTGTCGCACAT
>Ga0208304_10001182_pt1 | contig 12743 bp, 19 predicted proteins | sample ColrivemetaGS713_FD_187603 | JGI IMG/M metagenome (GOLD analysis project Ga0208304, IMG submission 187603) | Estuarine microbial communities from the Columbia River estuary - Flood tide ETM metaG S.713 (SPAdes) (version 2) | ecosystem: Environmental > Aquatic > Marine > Intertidal zone >... | reverse complement strand
ATGTTGCCCGGTGAGTTAGCAGTTAGTGATGCATCATTAGCACTTGTAATAGTTTGTCCTGCGACAGCTGTATTTGCACTGTTATCTATTGTGACAGTGATGTTAGCATCAGTGCCATCCAAGTCCATATCAACTAGGTTGCCATCACCATCAACAGTAAATGTTATAGTAGCATTACTAGCATCGTTAGTTTCACCTATTTTGAAGTCAAATGTATTTGAGTCACCTGTTGTAGTGATATCAAGTTTTACATTATCACAGTTGCCGCCGCCTGTAGTTGAAGAACTATTACAAAGTAAGTCGACATTGTTGCTGTTGCCAGTAAACTGCCAAGTTCCTGTGTAGTTGTCGCCTGCAATAACAGCGTCTATGGTGTTATAGTCTCCAGTTTGTGTAATACTAAAAACCATATTATCTCCGTAGAGTCCAGCGTCAGTAGTGCTGTCACCAAACTCGTTGTCGAGACCGTCCTGTGTTATGTCTAAATCCAGCGTGTCACCGATTTGTGTTATGTATATCTCGTTAGCTCGTGCCGAAGAAACCGTGACGCTTAATGCCATAGCTAATAATATGAAATATGTTCTCATAAATGCCCTCCAGAAGGAAAATAATCTCTTCTACTTGTATTTATAGTTATCCCTCACTTCTATAAATACAAACATATTTAGTGTAAATATATTTACAGTAAAAGGCACACATAATGGAACTAAGATTGATCATGAAAGCACTTAAAAAAGCAAAACAAACACACAAAGAACAGCAGGCCTTTTGGGAAACATTTGACGAAATATGGGGCGAAGTGGGAGCTGAAACAAACAATGATCAAACTGAATATTGTTTGCACAATGAGGTAGATGACTTTGTAATAGATAAGATTGAAACGGCATTAAAAGAAACCAATGGAAATCGTACACATGCTGCTAAAAAATTAGGTATTAAACGAGAAACATTACTAGCAAAAATAAAACGCTATAGTCATTCTTTGAATTGCCATAAGTCTTGATTTGCACCTTGATAGATTAATTCTATTACTGCTGCTTCAATAGCTTCACGAACTGCATAGTTGGTTGGTTCGTTAACACTATATCCTGTTTCAATCTCTAGTACTTCTGTGCCTAACTCTAAGAACTTAAATGCATTAGCACCTTGTCTAAAACTTGCTATTGATTTTTCTGCTGCTACACTTACCAACACTCTACCTGTGCTAACACTGACCAAACGCATTGCGACAGTAACAGTATCAACTCTGTATTCTGTTGCAGCACCGATGCCCAAATACATAGCACCACTACCGCCTGTGGTCACATTTGAATCATATCCTACAATGCCGCCTTCAATAAGTATGCCTGCAAACTTCATTGGTGCTAGAGGAGTTACATTTTCTTTTTCATAGTTTTCCCTAGTGTTGCGTATCAGCTGTCTTTCACGGATTATATTGTCCATGCCCGAACGTTCTACTACTTCAAACCAAGTACCTTCACCTGCTTGTAATAGTGCATCTATTACCCATACCTCAGCACCTTGTGTGACTGCGCTTGAAAGATTGGCAATATTTTCTGCTGGCTTGCGCTGTCCTGTTTTATCTGTAAAACTATACAATCCTACTGTCATCACTGGACCATTTAATGGCTTTAGATCATTTAGTTCTTTTACCATTGGATTAGGTTGTAGTTTTGCTGGTTGTTGTAGTGTTTTAGGAACTTGTCCCATGCTTGCACATCCAGCAAGGAATAATACTGCTATAAAACTTAGATACTTCAAAAGTTAAACTCCCCGGCGCCTGGAATAGTTATTTCTGTATAACCATCTTCGCCGTCAATAACAAGTGTAATGCTACCATCAGTTTCGTCCTTGGTCCATGTAATAGTTGCACCTTCAACTTCAGTTGTGCCGGTGTTAGCACAGGTAGGTTGATCTTCTTCGCCACATGCTGCAAACATATTGTCCACCATCTGCTTTGATAGTGTTGCATAGATGCGTGATTCTAAGTTGCGAATGAATTTGTTTAGCACTGTGTTTTCTAGCTCACGCTCTATACGATCAGCTTCACGCTGTGCTTTATCATCAATATCCTTACGTCGATTGAATGTGAGTTGTTCGTTACTTAGCATATGGGCACTGTATCCAGTCCCACTAAATGCTGGTGATTTGAATTGATGTACTAAATCAGCTGAAGCTATCGAGCTGCTTACGAACAACCAACTCAGTGATATGATAAAAGTATTGCGCATACTTGTATTTACCTGATTATATCATCGCTTTGTTTAGTGTAAGTTGTGCCCACTGTTCTCTACCTGCACCTGCTTGTGTAGGAATAATACTAATAGCAAGTCCACCTGCATGTCCACCTTGTCTAAATGCTGCTAGATCATTTGCATTGCGCAACATTGCAGTCTTTTGATTAGGAATACTCATCAGCAACAATGCATCAAAGTTGTCTCTGTTTTTATACCATTCAAAGTTTTGTGCTAGATATGTTAGTTCAACTTGACTTGCATCTTCAGTTGTTGCAACTTTGTCTGCAATAGGTCCAGCATAGTTTTCCATGTCCATTTGCAACAAATCCAGCATCAATGATTTTCTAATCTTTTGATTGTTTGGCTCGCTTGTTGGCAAGTCTGTGTTCAATGCTTGCATAAATGGACCTAGTCCTAAACTGCCGCCTTTGGCACCAATAGCACCAATAACAGTTGGCAGTTTTTCTTTGTATTTTTCTAGTACAGCACGTTTGGCTTTTTGTGATCCGCCACCGTAACCAATACGTCCGCCACTTGAACTCATAGCGGCTTTTAGTTCTACTTTGCCAATGCCGTCAATCTCAAGATCGCCTTCGCCTGCTGCTAGACGCACCTTGTTGGAAAGACATGCAAGTCCATATTCGCCGGGACCTTTTTGCTTTTTACCAACACCATATGCTGCTAGTTTTCTAAATGCTGCTGATCCAACTTCGTCACCAAACACTGCGCTAAATGTATTAAGAGGCTGTGACAATGCACCAACATCTACTGCTCCGCCTTGTTCCAAACGCTTGAGCAATGTATCCATTGTTTTGTAATCGCTTTCAATGGTGCTGAATATTTTTGTCATGTCTTGACGAATTAAAAGTTTTTCTTTGTCGCCCATGTTTTCGTCTTGCAAAGGAATATCAAATGCAGCATCAATGTTTGTACTAATAGTACCACTGTTTAGTATTTTCCAGATTCTATCCAACAAGTTGGCTTCGTCCTGGTTGTCTGCACTCAGTCCAGAAATAGTTGATATAATCTGTTCTTTTTCTTGTCCTAAGTCTTCATATTCTACAAGGTCTTTATAACGCATTTTTAACTCCTAAGTAATGTATTTATTCAATATCAGGGAATAAACATTCTTGTACGAATACTCTTACATCTTCTTCGTCAAGTCCTAAACTGGTCATTGTTTTAGGAGTATGTGGATTTTGTTTTTGATAATGTGCATAACGATTCTGTGCTGCCTTAACTTCATCTGTATCTGCCATTTCATTGAAGTTGCCAATATCTGTAAGGTATGCATCAACGCTGTCTAAACTAAGTTCTAATAGTTGATCAAGTTCTTCACGCTTGCTGACATTGCCTGCTGCTACCATATGTGGGCTAAAGATTGCTTGTGCCCATTCCGGCAATGCACGTTCTTTGCGCCATTCTAGTTTGCCTACTTCATCACCAAACGCTTCAATCATTGGGTGTTCAGGATTAGTAGTTCGACTATAGTCGTGGAAGAAGCCTGTGATTTTATTTTTACCAGCAATCACATCTAAGCCAAAAACAGGACCGTCATTGTCTAGTCTAGGAAATACACAACAATGCATCATCCACAACCCTTTGCTGTCACGTACATCAACTACATCAATGTGTGCTCTGCGATAGCTGTCACTGCTCCATACTCTGTTGAGCCATCCTGGTTGATTAAATCTATCCATACCAGGTTCTTGGATTTCTGTACCTGTTGCATCAAACGCATCAATCAACCTGTCTTGTATTTCAATCAATGTATCCCAAACTTCACTCATTGTCTAGCTCCTCAAATAGTTGCATTGCAAATTCAAAGCAAGTATTTGCTTCGGGTGCCATATCATCTGTAAGCATTGCACGTACTGTAGTTTTAAGTTCTTCTACATTATTAAAATCATACATCTTGCCGCTACCTGGATTGCGTTTTTTAATCATTTGCCCGCCATACATATCGCCAAAATGTCTTACGTACAAGTGTGCTAGAAACTCTTCACGATCTTCCATATGCATACAATAATCAGTATAATCTGCAACAACCTGGCACAGCAAATCTCCGTTGCGTTCGATACCATGTGCAACTTCTAGTTCTTCTAAGTCTTTACGAATAGCTTCTGCTCGTGCAATATCTTCAATGCCTTCTAGTACACCATATTCAGTTGCTTGACTCTCTAATACAGCATACATTACATATTGGTTGTAGAGATATCTATGATATTCTTCTGGTGTCATACCACGCAATAGTTTACTTGCGTGATTTGTACGTTCTGCTTTTTGATGGTTAGCCCATGTAAGTTCTTTAAGTTTGCTCATTCTTCCTCTAACTTGATTTGTAAATGAAATCCGTGATTTCGTGATAAGGTTACTGTTTCGTTTGCTTTCATTTCAGCAACTTCGTGTGAATATACTCCAACAACTCCACTGCCTTCTTCGTGTACTTGCATAGTTATTTGCATAGCACTATCTTTTGTGTGCTTAAAAATATTAACTAATACATCAATAACAAACTCCATCGGAGTAGCATCGTCATTTAAAAATATTACTTTATATTTTTTTGGTTCTTTAAAATCAACTTTAATTCGTTCGTCTAATTTTACATCTACACTCATTTTTTATCTCCTAGTTAAATGGGGGGATGTTACTCCCCCCTAGACTTTTAGCCTTCGATTGCGTCAAACTGTTTGATTGCAATCTTCTTTGGTTTTTGTGCTTCTGGCACATTGCGTACCAAGCGAATGTTAAGCATACCTAGTTCAAGTCCAGCTTGTTCTACTTCAATATGCTCGGCTAGTGTAAACTGTCTACGGAAGTTGCGTCCGCCGATTCCTTTATGTAGATAGTTTACTTCTTCGTCTCCTTTAGGAGCCGTACCTTCAACTGTAAGGACATTCTTTTCTAGTGTAATATCCAAGTTGTCCATACCGAAGCCAGCAACTGCAAGCGAGATCATATACTCGTTTTCGTTGATTTCTACTACGTTGTATGGAGGGTATCCGCTTCCGTTTGTTCTGTTTGTAAACTCAAGGTCATCAAACATTTTGTGAAAGCCTATTGTGGCGCGGTGAAGTTGAGGTAAGTCTAGTGTTGTTAATCTTGTCATTTTATTTCTCCTTTATAAAGCAAGAATAATATCGAGCCCATTATGGCGCTCGCATTTATTTACCAATTGTCGATCCTTCATAGATCGGATTGTGTGTTTGTGTGCAACGTATAAATGTAGCACACTTGGGTAGTTGCTTGATTTTTTTAGCACCTGCATATGTACATGTACTACGCACACCTCCGAGGATATCCTGTACCGTTTTGGCTACAGGTCCTCTGTAAGGCACAAGCACTGTGCGTCCTTCTGATGAACGATAGTTTTTCAATCCACCAAAATGCTTGTCGTTTGCACTTTCACTACTCATACCGTAGAACTGTACAAACTGTTTTTCTTCTACTACTGGAGAACCATCACTGTTCATTTCGTTTGTGAGATATCTCTTGGTGATTACTTCGCCGCCACCTTCGTCGTGCCCAGCAAGCATACCACCTAGCATTACAAAGTCGGCCCCGCCCGCAAAAGCCTTAGCAACGTCCCCAGGACAGGTACAACCACCGTCAGCAATAATATGACCACCAAGGCCATGAGCGGCATCAGCGCACTCAATAACGGCACTGAGCTGTGGATATCCCACACCAGTTTGGATACGAGTAGTACAAACGCTACCAGGCCCGATGCCCACTTTAACAATGTCTGCTCCACTTAATATTAACTCCTCTGTCATTTCTCTTGTTACTACATTACCTGCAATGATGACTAAGTCTGGAAACTCTGTACGTACTTTGCGAACGTGTTGTGCAAAGTGATCTGAATAACCATTTGCAATATCTATACATACATATTTTAGTTTGTTGTCGCTTTCTTTTTTAACTTGATGCAATTTATTATAGTCGCTATCACTTGTACCAATACTCATTGCAACACATTCAGTACGTTCGACAGGACCATTAAAGTACTCAATGAGTTCATCAGCACTGTATGTTTTAACTAAACAAGTAAAAATCTCGCCTTCGGCAAGTTTGTCTGCCATTTCAAATGTACCAACACCATCCATGTTACTTGCCATAATAGGAATGCCTTGATAATGATATTCATTTAAATCATAATTAGGATTGTAGTTACGGAAGTTTGTTTTACGTCCTAAACTAACTTGACTGCGACTTTTAAGTGTACTACGCTTTGGACGTATCAATACATCTTTGTAGTCAAGTTTAACATCTTCTTCGATGCGCATTTTGTATTCCTTCTACAAGTTTTCTTGATCTTTAATACGTTTTTTCTTAAATCTGCGAATAGCAGCCTGTTTTTCTAAACGGCGTTTAGTGCCTTTTGATTGAAAGAATTCTCTAGCACGTAACTCTTGTAAAATACCATCTTCGGCTATTTTTTTCTTAAATCTACGTAATGCTTTATTAAAGTCGCCGTTGCGTACATCAACACGCATTCCGGAAACAATAGCATTTTTTTCATCATGTTTATTTTTACTCATTTAATCCTCTTTGAGTTTATCATACAACCAATCTAAGTTGTATATTCTGTTGACGCTAAGTATATTATATGGTGTAACTTCGTCATTTGTCAAGTAAAAAGTGTTTGGTAAGCTAACAAAATAAGTAGCTAAATTTCTTTCTACTGTGTCTAAGTTATCAATATCTAGTATTGTATAATCTACAAAGCGTGATACATTGAGTAGCCAGTCATATGTTCTTTCTTCATCACCTGTTGGATCATAAAGATATATATTCATTGGTTTATCAAACTTTTCTAATAAGTTTTGAAACTGGTCTCGTATTCCAAGACTAGGCTGAACTAATAAGAACGAAGTTGATTTATTGTGTATTACATCTGGTGGTGTAATAACATTAATTTTTGTCATAATCTTCCCAAGGCAAATGATCTGTTCTACCTTGTATATATCGTTCTTTGTGATACTTTACTGTATCATTTGGATTTTCTTGTTTCCATGCTTGTTTATTTTCTTTATAGCTATTATCGTAAAGCTCACGTTCTTCTAATGCAAGTCTTCGTTCTTCGTAGACGGGTGCAAGAACTCCATCGGTATTGCTTCCTCCGTTAGCATCGGTTCTATTCCCGTCGACATACAGTCTGGCATAGGCGAGGGTGGCTTCTTCTCTGCTCGAGGTATTACTGGTGGTTGTGGTTCCTGCAAATCCTCTGTCGTTATTTCTGGATTCTGCAGGTTCATCATGCTGATGATCATTGCTTTCATTGTCATTGTATTTCTCCTTGGAGTCTAGCCGAAGACGCTCCTGTCTGCGCATATCGAACGTGGCCTGACTCGCTATGAGCAAAAGTACTGCTAGTGGATCGAACACAAATATAATAGTTATAATAACCCATCTTACTGCTTCCTCTAGTATATCCTTGTCAGCAGTTTCTCCGTAGATAAACTCTGCTAGGTATTTTACTGGTCCTACTTCTGCTTCTAGTTTTCTATACTCAGTCTGTAGAGTATACTTTTGTTCTGTAAGTGTGTCAATAGTATTATTTGCTAATACTATCTTCTGTTGCTGTTCTGCAATGGTAGCTTCGACTGCGGCATCTTTGCCCACAGTTAAACTATTACGTAAACTTTGTATTAGTGTGTTTGACTGTGCTATCTGTGCATCTGCACCAGCACGAATTCTTGTGACTTCTTCTCTTGCTTTTGTTATAACAGGAGATTCTGTGTTACGCACTCGATCAATAGTTGCCAACACTTCTAGTTGACGATCTTTAACGGCTTGTGTTTGCTCGTTGCGTATGCTAGATACAAGATTGGTTAGTCGTGTACGCTCTGCATCAACTGTGCTTTGTGCTGTAGCACGTAGTTGTGCTACTTGTCCTTGCAGTTCGCCTATCCTTGCACGTTGTTGTGTTATCCATGTGTCTGCTGACCTACGTGTGTTCGGTCCTGCGTTGCCGTCTGGGTTTGACCCAATAGTACGTTGGGCGGCTGCTATTTGATCACGTTCTCTACTAGCAAGTTGTCCTTCAACTTTTACAATACTATTTTCTATACTACTTATTTGTGCTAGTACAGGATCTACTGCACTAACATCTACACTCAACTGTGCAATGCGAGATTCGTATTGTGTTGCTTGTGTATCTAGTCTACGTAGTTCTTCATCTAATGCAGTTAGTTGTTCTTCGTATGGCTGTGTGCGTTCACTGTCTGATGTTCTTGCTGCTTGAATGATAGCATTTTGTTCATCAATAGCAGGTTCAATGCGTGTGTATGCTGTATCAATACGCACCTGTTCTTTGTCAATCTGTTCTTGTATTTCGTTGTTGCCTGCACCTACACTAGCTTCTGCTTCTAGTATACGTTGCTCTGCTCTAGCAATAACTTCTTCTTGTCTAACTAGTTCTTCATCAATGCGATCTAGTTGTGCAACACCTTCAGTGGCAGCGGCAGTTTGTTCAATGTGTGCTTTGCTGAGATATCCAAAAATACCCATGCTTGTAATAAACATCAATATCACTGTTGCAATAGTTAGATAGCTCTTTAGCCACCATTTAGCTTGTTTCCAGTATTTGTGCAACCATACCGCAGTTACAAGTTTTCCTATTTCTAATACGCCGCCCATAATCATAATAGGTAACGCAGCGGCGGCAAAAATAGCCACCAATCCACTAACGCTGTAGTAGATAGCAACGGCGCTGATTGACAGCGCCGTGAGTAGTACAAGTATTCCAAATATCATGTTGTATTTATGCTATTCCCAGCGGTAAAATATGTGCGCACCTATTCGTCCGACTAGTTGTAGTGTCGATGCCCACCTTGGATTAACATATGTAGCATGATAGTGCGTTGCGCCTTCAGTAATACCGCGATATTTGTTTTCTTCAACCATATTCCAAGCAATACTTTGTGCTTCTACCCAACGATCTTCGTCTAGTGGCCTGTCGTGTTTTCCATCACAGTACCAACTGAATTGACACTTGTTACGCCTCATAGAGCCATCGGCATTTTGCAAACCTTGCTTGACTACACCACAAACTGTCGCAGGGTAACGTGAGTCATTTACACGATTCAGCACTACATCTGCTACTGCTGCCCTGTCTGCTAGGTTGCTTCCTCTTGCTTCGTAGTATACGTTCAATGCCATACACTGTACTTGTGGAAATAGTTTTTCCAATTCAAAGTTCTGTGCCGGCGCTGGGCTGGCCACAAAGAATAGCATTGCTGCTGCGATATACTGTTTCATGTTTTACCTCAATGATTGTTTTTGTTTATCGACGCATACTTGAGATGTCTTTTGCATCTTCTTTTCTGTCTGCGAAGACTGGTACCATATTACTCTTGTGCATAGTTGCAATACCTAGCAACTGACGCTCGCCTGAATATACCATAGACTCTTTTGCTGGGCCGTGTCCTGCAATCTTGTTGCCTAGTGGTACTGTATCTCTTGTTTTGTAATTTGGTATTTTGTTTAGTCCTACACGTTTGCCTTGTGCATTTGTAGGAAGTTTTGTTTTACCAACACCCATAGATTCTAGCCATGCTTTGTGATCTGCTTGTGCTTTGGCTAGACGTTTACTTTTGCTTTTCTTATTCTTGATGTTGTAGCGTGTTGTTGTAAGGCCTGGGCCTACCATGCTCATAGTCATAAAAATAGTCCTGCTATTGTTTCTGTATATACAATATAGCAGGACTACTTTAGTATGTCAACCTATTCTTTATTGATTAAGTGTCGTTTAATAGCACGTTTATCTGGTGGCATTTCTTTGCCAATCATACTATTCCTTGCGTCAATAAACTTTTCATGGTATGCTATTCTTTCTAGTAGATACGCATACATTGGATCGTTAGGATCAGTTGCTTTGAGTTGTTTTCTTATGTTAGTTAACCTTCCTGCTACCCATCCATTAACTTCGTTTATTGCATGTCTACTAGTATTAAATGACATTACTTACCTTTCATTTTTTCTATTGCTGCATCGTATGCTTCTTTACTTACCACACCTTCAGTTAATAGGCGCTGTCTATTGACTTCGTGCGCTGCTTGAGTATCTTCTTTTGATCCGCCAAAGTAAGGAACGCAATGTCCTTCAGCTTCCATAATCTCAGTTACTCGTTTCATTTCGCCATTGTATTCTACTTTGAAGTCTCCTAGGATACGTCCGAACTTGCCCTTCATATCTTCGCCATGCTTGTCTTCAGTAGTAACTAGTTTGCCACCGTGCTTCATAAGTTCTTTTAATCTTGCTTTGGCTGCTTCGCCAAACAAGTCTTCTACCCTATCACTTGTACGTGACTCAGGAGTGTCAATACCCATGATGCGTACACGCTCGTCTTTTAAACAAACGCCAAACCCTAGATCAATATCTACGTCTACTGTGTCTCCGTCGACTACTTTAATGACGGTTACGTCATACTCGTTCTGTTGCATATTGTGCCCTCTCTAAATAATGTGCCCGTATTATTTAGTCATAAAAAAGACGCTCCGAAGAGCGCCTTTTAGTTGTTGTGTGTTTAACTAATCAATATTAGCTCTATCTATCCGTCTGTATATTTCTTCAATGTCCTTGAGGACATTGTGAATGCGTTTATCACCATCTATCCGTGTGTTGTTCACTTCACGTTCTATCTTGTCAAGTCTGCTGTAGATATCTGAAACTTTGTTTGATGTGTCACGCATCTGCTCAAGTGTGTTTCTCAGTCCCGAGATTTGATCTCTCAATGTGTCCAGTTGCCCACGTGTGACTGTGTCATTTTTCTGACGCTCTAATGATTCTACGATTCCGTTCACTTCGGTACTGATTGATTCTCTCAATGCTGCGATTTGATCTCTCAATGTTTCCAATTGTCCACGTGTGACTGTGTCATTTTTCTGACGCTCTAATGATCCTACAATTCCGTTCACTTCAGCACTGATTGACTGTAAATCTAATAGTTGCTTGTTGATGTCTTTTTGAGATTGTGCAATGTAATCTATCCTTGCATGAGCATCTGCTGATGTCTGTATAGACTGTTCAAGCGAAGTTTGTAGATCACTGGTGATTCTAAGACCTCCGTACAACACACCAATCAAAGGCAAGACTGCTGTGATATATCCTATCCATTTCCACATTTAATCGTCTTTACAGTTACAGCCGCCGCTTTTAGATCCTACATATCCTGCCACTACGCCTATTACACCTGTGATTGACATTTGTAACAGTTCAATAATGTTCTGATCTAAATCTGCGTCATGTTCTGCCGCCATAGAAAATTCATCTACAATAATAATACCTAGTAATCCCATTAGGCCTACTGCCATTATTAATACTATTATGCCTTTAATATCTTTCATTTGCGTTTCTCCTTACCCTGTTATATACTAACATTATTTAGTCATAAAAAAAGGCCGCACAAAGCGACCTTTTAATTGTTATTGTGTTTAACTTAGAAGTTAAAACTTATACCTGCTGTTGGAGCAAAGTCTTCTGTGTCGATGTTATAGTTTGCACCTGCTGTAAATGTTGCGCCATTTACATCTACTTCGTACTCACCACCGATGTTTTGTAGTGCATCTGTGTCGTCACCGTTTAGGTATGCTGTGATGCCCATTGCTGTTGCTACACCTTCATAACCAAATGTTTCTGCATCTACATCATATGTCATTGCACCGCCGATGGATGCTAAACCTAAGTCTAGTCCTGCTACGCCTGCACCTAGTACAGTGTTTTCACTGTCCAAGTTGTAGTCTGCTGCCGCTGTTACATCTAGGCTTGCAATGTTCAATGTGTATGCACCTTGAATGTTGCTAATGTCTGTGATGTCTGCTGTCCAGTCTGTTAAACCTACTGCTACTACTGCATCGCCTACAGTCACTTGTACTGCTTCTGCCATTGCTGGTGCTGCTAGTGTTTGCTCACCTTCTGCGCCTGGCATTACACCTAGGTCGTCACCAACTGCAACGCCTACGCCTGCTACACTTGTGCCTACTGCCCATGTGTCTAGTGTTAGAGCACTACCGTCTGTTGCACTAAAGTCTAGATCTACTGTTGCCAATGAACCTGCATCGATGTCTAGTTCGATACCCATTGTGCCACCGTAGTTGTCACCAGCTGTTTCAGCAAAGTCTAAGTTTACTGCACCTGAGATAACTGGGCCTGTTGGAGCCGCTGTTGTTGTGTCTTCAGCAAATGCTGCTGTAGAAATTGCCATTGCGGCAACTGTTGTAATAAATACATTACGCATATTTTAGTTCCTTTTTTTAATATGTATACATAGTAAAGGGCAAGTTCGATGCTTGCCCTTTCACTCTAATAGTTATAACATCTACTTGCGCTTAGTCGAGCGTTTTGATGTCTTTTTGGTGGTTTTGGATAAAACTTCTTCAAAGTTGTTGCGTTTGAGCAACGGTAGTAGTGCTGTTTCTGCTTGCCTATCATTCCACTTGAATTGTGTCTTGGCTTCTTTAAGCATGTCTTCTACGGCATCATGTCGTACTATAATGCCGTAGA
>Ga0208304_10001181_pt1 | contig 12756 bp, 14 predicted proteins | sample ColrivemetaGS713_FD_187603 | JGI IMG/M metagenome (GOLD analysis project Ga0208304, IMG submission 187603) | Estuarine microbial communities from the Columbia River estuary - Flood tide ETM metaG S.713 (SPAdes) (version 2) | ecosystem: Environmental > Aquatic > Marine > Intertidal zone >... | reverse complement strand
GCTGATAGATGCCCGCAAAGATAGCAAAGCCACCGAAGGTGTGGCGCATTTTGCTGGCAGCGTTGTCACCGATACGCGTGGCCGTCTTGGCCTGAAGTCCATCACCATTCGCAATGCCAAGGGCGCTGAACAGGTTATTGAGGCTGATTGCCTTGCCCTGTCAGGCGGTTGGAACCCAAATGTGCATCTGACCTGCCATCAAAATGCGCGCCCCGTCTGGCAAGATGATATTGCGGGTTTTGTGGCACCCGAAGGTGCCGTGCCCGGGCTGAAAGCAGTGGGCGCAGCAGCAGGCGATTATTCTACCCATGCTGCCTTATCCGGTGGTTTGACCGCCGCGCAGGCCGCCTTGGCTGATTTGGGTATGAAGGCTGGTGCAGATACCCTGCCCAAGGCCGAAGACGCCCCCATCAACATCACCCCGCTGTGGCATGTGCCGGGCAAGGGGCGGGCTTGGCTGGATTTTCAGAACGATGTCACCGTTAAGGATGTCAAACAGGCGCATAAAGAAAATTTTGTGCCAGTCGAGCATCTGAAACGCTACACAACATTGGGCATGGCAACCGATCAGGGCAAGCTTTCTAATATCGCCGGTCTGGCGATTATGGCCGAGCTGACAGGGCGCACTATTCCCGAAGTCGGCACAACAACCTATCGCCCCCCCTATGTACCTGTGCAAATTTCAACGCTGGGTGCACATGGCGCTGGGCAAAGCTTTGCGCTGCATCGCTATACGCCATCGGATGCGTTGGCGCGTGAACGCGGGGCCAGTTGGCTGGAGGCGGGGTTGTGGCACCGCGCTTCTTGGTACCCCAAATCCGGAGAGAATTTCTGGCGGCAAAGCTGTGATCGTGAAGTCAACATGGTGCGCACGAGCGTGGGCATTTGCGATGTAACGACTTTGGGAAAGATCGATGTGCAGGGCCCTGACGCCGCTGCATTTCTGGATTTTGTCTATTCCAACATGATGTCCACGCTCAAGGTTGGCCGCGTGCGCTATGGCCTGATGCTGGATGAAGACGGCACGGTTAAGGATGACGGCACCTGTGCGCGCCTCGGCGAAAATCATTTTGTGATCACGACCACTACGGCTGCGGCTGGGCCTGTCATGTCGCATCTGGAATTTGTGGCGCAGGTTTTATGCGCGCGCATGGATGTGCAGATGGTCAGCGTCACCGACCAATGGGCGCAGTTTGCAATTGCCGGGCCAAAGTCGCGTGACTTGCTGAACGGTCTGCTGGACGCACCAATCGACAATGACAGCTTTCCCTATATGGCTTGCGGTCCTGTCACCTTGGGTGGGGTTTCAGCGCGGTTGTTCCGCATCTCATTTTCGGGCGAACATGCCTATGAAATTGCAGTGCCAGCGCGTTATGGCGACAGCCTTGTGCGCGCCTTAACATCCAAGGCTGAAACGATGGGTGGTGGGCTTTATGGGATGGAGGCATTGAACGTGCTGCGCATCGAAAAAGGCCATATCACACATGCGGAAATTCATGGGCGGATCAACGCGTTTGATATTGCTATGCCCAAAATGATCTCCGCCAAGAAAGACTGCATCGGCAAGGCTATGGCGGCCCGTCCCGGAATGGTCGAAGATAAGCGGCCACAGCTGGTTGGGCTAAGGCCGATTGGCGAGGTCAAACAGCTTAAGTCTGGCTCGCTCATGGTTGAGATGGATGGCCAGCCGGTGCGCGAAGAGGTGAAGGGCTATGTCACCTCGGCCTGTTTTTCACCAACTCTTGGCCACCCGATCGCACTGGCCTTTGTGTCTGGCGGGCCAAAACGGGCGGGCGAACACATTCGCGCGGTCGATTTGCTGCGCAAGGTGGATACGCTGTGTGAGATTGTCGCGCTGCCATTTGTAGATGCTGAGGGAGGGCGCTTGCGTGGATAAGTTGGTTCTTGAGGTGCGTGACGCATTTACCGGGCTTGGCCTGCCACATGCTGCGGGTGGTGTAACGCTCGTTGCCGATACGCCAAGCTCCATCACCTCGATTGCGCCGTTTGCCGGCCAAGGTAAGGCGGTGTCTGACGGGCTGAAGCCACTTGGTGCCACCGCGCTGCCCAAGGTCGGGGCGAGCACCAAGGGCAAGGGCGTGGGCCTGTGGTGGGTCGGTGCTGGGCAGTGGATGGCGATGGGTGGAAAAGCGGCTGATATTATGGCCGCACTTGAAGGTAAGGCGGCTGCTGTCGACCTGAGCGATGGTTGGGTTGGGTTTCGGATTTCGGGCGCAGGTGCGCGCAACGTTTTTGCCCGGCTTTGCCCGCTGGACAGCGACCCAAGCGTAATGCCAGTTGGCCATGTCGCGCGCAGTGAATATGCGCATTTGATGGCGATCGTGCATGTAGTTGACGACGGGTTTCAGGTTCTTGTCATGCGCTCGTTCTTGAAAACAGCGATTGAAAGCACCATTCAAGCCATTGATATGCTAGCCGCCGAGGCGCAGGTGCGCGCCTAGGCCCCTTGCCCAAGGTTACTCGTCATCCTCATCCCCATACCGCCCGCGGCTAAGTGCTTCGGCATAGCGGGCGCGCTCCTCATCACTCATCCCGGTGACGCGGGCAACAAGGGCGTTATGGCTAATCAATTGTATCTCACTCAGCCGCCCACGCTGACGAGCGAGCACATCGGCAAACGCGTCGGGGTTGAACGGGGTAGCGCGCAAGGTCGTGGCTAAATCTGACGTTAATTCACGCTGACCGCGCAGACCTTCGCGCAGATTTTCACGATGGCCGAATAATTCGCTGCGCATTTCGCGCAGATGTTCGGGTGGCATGCCACGCAACAGCTCGGCCATTCCGTCACGATGGGGCTGCCACATCGGGCCGCGCATCGCAAAACCTACGATAATGCCGATGACGGCCATATTTGCCGCCAAAGACATTACTAACGTGATTTTCATCCAGCGGGGTGCTTGGCGTTTGGGGGTAGGGTCGGTCATATCTTATCCTTCAGCCAAAAATGCATTTAGGGCGCCAAGCTCATCAATCCCGCTTGGTAAGGCAGTCGAACTGCCGACTACTATCTCGGCAATTCCTGAAAAATTGCCCAAAATGTCCGGCCCGGAATAGCCTAATGCGATGCCAAAAAGCGCTGACGCTGCAATGGCCGCGCTGGCCAACCAACCCAGAGCGGGCCGCGGATGGGCAAATGCCACAACATTTGGCTGTGGGTTCAGGGCCAACTGGGCTGCCGTTGCATCAGCCAAAACGCGCGCCATAAGCCCGTCAGGCAGGTTTGGGCGGGTTTTGTTGACCGCATCCAGACGGTTCATAATATCGTCGTCCTCAGTCATTTTACCCTCGCTTTCAAGGCCGTGCGGTTTTGGTGCAGATCAGGTTGTAACATGGCAGCCAAAGCGCGGCGTCCACGCGCCAGCAGGCTTTCGACTGCCTCAATCGTCGTATCCATTGCCACGGCCGTTTCAGGTTGGCTTAGCTCCTCAAAATGGCGCAGCGTTATCGCCAGCTTTTGGCGCGCTGGCAATCGGTCAATCGCGCGGTGCAAGGCATTGTCGCGCTCGGTATGCATCATCTGCTGCTCAACACCGGGGGTCATGTCTTCGAGGGCCTCCATCGCTCCGTCTTTGGCGGGGCGGCTCTGGTTGCGGCTGCGCAGGCGATCTGTCGCCAAATTACTGGTCACTCGGTAAAGCCAAGTACCAAGCTGCGCGCGCCCTGGTTCCCATTTTGGCGCGATGTTCCAAAGGCGCAGCATCGCATCTTGGGCAACATCTTCGGCCTCGGCCTGATTGCCCAGCATGCGCAGTGCAACGGCATAAACGCGCGGCAAATGCGTGGCTGCCAATTGGCGTGCCGCATCCGGTGCGCCAGTTGCAAATGCAGCCAAAAGCGCGTCGTCATCTTGAATTGCCGTATGGTCTTTGGCGGGTTGCATGCAGCTAGCTTAATCCAATGGGATTGCGTTGTCGCCTGCGCCGGTTTGCCGGCACAGGCGGATTATTTAATGGTGGTTATGGTTGCCGTTCTGGCCATAACCTCGGCCGCCGCCATGACCACCACGCCGATGCCCCTGAGCACGCATAGCCTGCGCCTGCTCATATTCCCACTGGCTTATGGTGCCATTATCGTCAGTGTCCACACGTGCGAACATTTCATCAAGGTTCGGCGGGCGCATTTCAGTTACAGACATCGTGCCGTTTTCGTCGCGGTCCAAATGTTTCATCATCATCTCAAGCATCATGGGCAGATGTTCGGCTATACGCTCAGCATAGCGGTCAGCGGGATTGTTGGCAGCATTGCCGCTGCTGTTATCTGTCGCGGTTGTGTTGTCATCCGCGGCCATTGCAGCATGGTCTTGCATGACCAGTGCCATCGCGGCGGACAGTTCAGCGTCATCAAGTTCGCCATTGCCATCGGTATCGGCCTCACTAAAACGCTTGGCCAGTGCGGCTTCGACTTCGGCCAAGGTTACCTCACCGGTTGCATCAGCATCTAGCGTGGCAAAATCGGGCAAGAAATTGCCACCCATTACGCCACTGCCGTGACGACCATAACCAGCCTGCCCTTGCCCGGCAGCGACGGCTGCACCGACACTTGCCACGGCCACAGCGGTGATCAGGGCGATTTTTGAAATCTTTTTCATGTTGCTCTCCGTTATATATCGAGCAGTCATTTGTGCCTGCTTCGAGAGTTAAACGTTTGGGCGGATGGTTTCCGTCGAAATTAATCTATCACAGGTTTGTGAGGACCAAAGGGCAGGGGCAACCTGTCACAGTTTCAATAAATGGTTGAGTGGCTATATCTTCGGCATGGATATGAACACGAAGATTAACGAGCCTGACCGGCCCCTGCGTCCAGCCTTGCTGCAAGGTTGGAAGCGTAAATGCCCCGCCTGCGGCAATGGCCCGCTGCTGCAGGGGTTTTTAACTGTTCGTGATGAGTGCGCGGTATGCGGCGAAGAATTGTTCCACCAACGTGCCGATGATGGGCCAAGCTGGGCAACGATTCTGATCACGGGGCATTTACTTGCGCCAAGCATGCTGTTTGTGTTCACCGCATTTCGCCCTGAACCCTGGGTCATGGCGACAGGCTTTTCAATTTTCTTCGTGTTGCTGACAATGTTCCTTTTGCCGCGAATCAAGGGCATGTTCGTTGCCCTGCAATGGGCGAAACGGATGCATGGCTTCGGCGGGCTAAGCGATGTGCTGGACAAGCCGATTGAGCCGTGACAGCCTTTGGGTATGAGTGACCTTATCCGCGACGCTGCCACGATTATTTTGTTGCGTAAAACCAACGCTGGCCCGCAAGTCCTGATGGGAATGCGCGGGGCAAAGGCCGTGTTCATGCCCTCAAAATATGTGTTTCCGGGTGGCGGTGTTGATGCGGCTGATTACGGTCCTGTGCCGGTCGCCATTGGTGCGCGTTGTCGCGCTCGCCTTGCCCAACATAGTATGGCTGAGAAGGTTGGCGCCATTGGCAATGCAGCCCTGCGAGAACTGCATGAGGAAACAGGGCTGCGCCTTGAAGGCACGATGCGCTTTGTGTTTCGCGCCATAACCCCGCCGGGCCGCACGCGGCGCTTTGACGCGCGGTTTTTTATGGCCGATGCTGAAGGGCTGCTGAATGACCCGGATGATTTTTCTGGCGCGTCTGATGAGCTAAGCCATTTGCATTGGATCGCGCTTGATCAGGCGCGCAGCTTGGCACTGCCGTTTATTACTGAAGTTGTTTTGTCCGAAGTGCAGGCCGTTTTGCAAAGTGAACCAACCCGCCCGGTGCCTTTTTTCAACCATAGTGAAAAAGGCGCAAGCTTTTCGATGCTGGATGCAGAGTCTGAAGCCTGAAGGGGTTGACTCCGGCCTAGGGGCGTGTAGATAGCTGTTTCCGATATTAAGCGGCCTGAGTGCTGCAAACAGCTGATGCGGCCTGCCCGCGAGGAGATCGACCAATGGCGAAGCCAACCACCATTAAAATCCGCCTGAACTCGACCGCGGATACCGGCCACTTTTATGTGACCAAGAAAAACTCACGCACGATGACAGAGAAAATGTCGGTCAAAAAATATGACCCCGTTGTGCGCAAGCATGTTGAATACAAAGAAGGCAAGATCAAGTAGATCGCCTTTTAGGCGCTGCCCTGACGGGCGGTGGCAAGCAGATAGGGCGCGGTGCAAATGCACCGCGCCTTTTCTTTTGTGCAAAGGGCACAAAAGAAAAGCGGCCGGGAAAACCCGGCCACCTATCTGCTGGTCTGTAAGATCAGCGGTTTGTTTATTCGCGATTACCCAAAAACTGGAGCAGGAACATGAACATGTTGATGAAGTCCAGATACAGGTTCAACGCACCCATGATCGCACCCTTAGCAAGCCATTCCTGACCGCCGGGGGTGTTGACCATCTGCAGATAGGTCGTCTTGATCTTCTGCGTGTCATAGGCGGTCAGACCAGCGAAAATCAGCAGGCCGATGGCCGATACTGCGAATTGCAGCGCCGAGCTTTCAAGGAAGATGTTCACGATCGACGCGACGATCAGGCCAATCACGCCCATGATCAGGAATGAACCCCAACCAGAGATGTCTTTCTTCGTGGTGTAACCCCAAAGCGACAGGCCAGCAAAAGCGATTGCCGTAATCATGAATGTCTGAGCGATCGACATATCTGTGTAGATAATGAAGATCCAGCTAATCGACAGGCCCATCAGCGCTGCAAACAGGAAGAAAACACCCTGCGCCGCAGCTTTGGACAGGCGGTTCACCGTCGCGCTAAATAGCAATACCACACCCAGCGGTGCGAACATGATTATGTAACGGACTGGCGATGTCAGCATGGTTTCGATCATGCCATAGCTCAGCAGGGTGGTTGGCTGGTTATTGAAGGCGCGTGACATATCGGCGCCAACAAAATAGGCCACCAAAGCTGTGATCGCCATGGCTACGGACATCAGGCCGTAAACGCTATTCATATGGGCGCGCAGACCCGCATCAATTTCCGCTGTGCGGACACCTGCGCTTGTCCGCCTTACGTTGCCATACTCGGCCATGATCATCTCCATTGATCTAATTCATTTCTGCCCCGCCGCGCGACGCGCGCCGGAATTGCTAGTAATATCATACCGACTGTAACGCTTTTCAAGGCGTTTGGGTGGAAAAATTCATTAATCCCGCGCGCGAAGAACCTGTGCTGGGCGGATTGACAGAGGACGGATGGCAAACAGCAAGCCAGCCACAAGGTTGACCGCCGCACCACCCAAGATAATCATCAATGAAACCGGCAAGTTGAACGCAAAGTTTTCGGATTCCATGACGAATGTCATCACCGCCCAAGCGGCCCCACCGCCAAACAAAAGCGCAACCAATCCAGCAGCCGCCCCTAATATGCTGGCCCGCAATGCAAAGCTTAGCAAGATACGCCCGCGCGTTGCACCAAGGGTTTTGAGAACAGCCGCTTCAAACACCCGCCCACGTTCACCAGCGGCCGCTGCGCCGATCAGCACGAAAAAGCCAGTCAACAGGGTTATGCCCGCCCCGCCAGCAATACCTGCTGCAATGCCCTCAAGCGCCTGTGCGCCGCGCGCTATGGCATCGCGTATGCCAATGGCGGTGATGTTGCTAAAGGGCGCGGTCAGGTTTCGCAGTAGGCGGCCCTCGGCCTCGGCAGGGGCATAGATGGTTGAGATGAAGGCATGGGGTGCGCCTTCAACGGCACTGGTGTTGAATACCATCACAAAATTGATGCCGAGCGAGGCAAAATCAATCTGCCGCAGGCTGGCAACTTTGGCTGTAAGGTCACGGCCCAGAATATTGACGGTGATTTCATCACCAACTTTCAAGCCGATTTCCCCCGCCTCTTCCGCGGAAAAGCTGACAAGGGGTGGGCCGGAATAGTCTGCTGCCCACCATTCGCCCGCTGTCAATGTGGAGTTTTCAGGCAGAACATCTGTATAGGTGACGCCCCGATCTCCGGACACAACCCAATGGTTGCCAACCGCATCGCGTGCGGACACGCCGTTTATCTCGGTGATGATGCCGCGCAGCATGGGTGCGCTGTCAATCCGTTCTACCGCGGGGTCGGCCTCAGCAATCGCGGTGAATTCGTCAATCTGGTCCTTCTGGATGTCGAGGAAGAAGAACGCAGGCGCTTCGGCGGGCAGGTCATTGCGAATGGTGGATTGCAGATTGGCGTTGATCTGGCCGATCGCGGCCAAAACCGTTAGGCCAAGGCCGAGTGACAGGATGACGCTGCTGGCATCACCCCTTGGCCCTCCAATGGCCGACAGCGCGAGCCGCAGTGCCGGGCGGCCCCGCAGCCAACGTGCGCGGGCTGCCCAATGGGACAGGCGCATGACCAGCCACGCGACAAGCGCCAAAACAACCAACGCCCCCAGCACCCCACCCGCTGTTGAAAGTGTCAGCAGGACAGAGCCTGACAATAATGTGGCCGTGCCGATAAGTGCTGTGGTCAGCAGGCCAACAACCAAAAGGTAGGGCCAACGCGGCCAACCGCCCCGCCCAAGGGCAGCGTCGCGAAACAGGGTTGCAGCCCGCACATCCACGGCGCGGCCCAAAGGCAGCAATGTAAAAATAAGCGCGGTCAGAAACCCGTAAAGCGCCGCCTCGGCAAGGGGCTTGGCGTATACTGAGAAGATGACCGGGACGGGGAGCGAGTCACCAACGAGGGCTCCGATGAGCAGTGGAATGGCCGCGCCGAGCGCAAGGCCAAACAGTATGCCAAGCACTGACAGCGCACCGATTTGCACCAAATAGACGCCAAGTACCAAGCGTCGCCCAGCCCCAAGCGTTTTGAGCGTGGCAATCACCTCGCGCTTACGTTCCAGATAGGCGCGCACAGCCGCCGCAATGCCAACACCACCCACGGCCATGCCAGCAAGTCCAACAAGGATTAGAAAATCGCTCATCCGATTGACAAACCGGGCGATCGAGGGTGCGGCGTTGCGACGATCGCTCCAGCGCATACCATCATCGCGAAAAGCGTCTTTCGCCGCCCATTCCAGCTCTTCCAACCCTGTACGCGGGGAGATTTGCATACGGTACCGGGTTTCAAACAACGTGCCTTCGCTGATAAGCCCAGCGTTTGCCAGCCCATCAATATGAACCAATACACGCGGCCCCAAGGCAAAACCCGAGGCCCCGCCGTCAGGTTCAAATGTCAGCGCGGCGCGCAGCTCAAAAACTTGCTCGCCAAGCTGCAATTGGTCCCCAATTTTCAGCCCAAGCCGGTCAATCAAGGCGCGTTCGGCGACGATGCCGGGCAAGCCGTTGCGTAATTCAAGGGCCGCGCCAATATCCATGGCAGGTTCTAACCCAATGGCGCCGTAAAGCGGGTAGAGCGAATCCACCGCCTTCACCTGAACCAGACCGCGTTCTTCGGCAGGGCTGACCACCATAGAGCGGAAATCGAAGATTTCGGACACATTGCTGGCGCGTTCGCGCATGAAGGCCCATTCGGCCTCATTCGCGCGGCGATATGTGAAACGCATTTCGGCGTCACCACCCAGCAATGTGGTCGCCTCGGCGCTTAGCCCGGCCTGAACCGCCATGCGGACCGACCCAATGGCGGCAATCGCCGCGACACCCAGCGCAAGGCAGACTAGGAAGATGCGAAATCCGGCAAGTCCGCCGCGCAATTCGCGCCATGCCAATCGGAATGCGAGGGTCATACGGTTTCCACCATGCCGTCGCGCAGGTTCACAATGCGATCACAGCGCGCTGCAAGGTCGGAGTCATGGGTTACAAGCACCAGTGTGGCGCCATGGGCGTCGCGCAAATCCATCAACATATCCATAATGGCGGCACCGTTGGCGGCATCAAGGTTGCCGGTCGGCTCGTCCGCCAGCAGAATTTTAGGGCGGGTCACAAAAGCCCGGGCCAGAGCAACACGCTGCTGTTCACCCCCTGACATTTGGGCCGCATAATGGTCGTGACGTGCGCCAAGGCCAACGTCATCAAGTGCCTTGGCAGCCCGTTCAAATGCATCGCGCGTGCCAGCCAATTCCAGCGGCGTGGCGACGTTTTCAAGTGCTGTCATCGTGGGAATCAGGTGAAATGACTGAAATACAATGCCCATATGCGCGCGGCGAAACCGCGCCAGCGCATCCTCGTTCATTTTGCCCAAATCTTGCCCCAGCGCCATGACTTGGCCACCGGTTGCGCGTTCCAAACCGCCCATCAGCATTAGCAGCGAAGATTTGCCGGAACCCGATGGCCCGATCAGCGCAAGCGTCTCGCCCGACTGGACAGTCAGATCAATCCCCTTAAGTATGTCAATGCGCCCGGCGTTGGCCGTTAGGCTCAACTGGGCATTGGAGAGTGATAAAATGGGTTCGGGCATGATTAAACTTTCACAGCTGCGTATGGCCTTGGGATATGGGTTGAATGAGGGTAAGGGCAAGGTCGGATTGGCAATTGCGCTGGTTCTTGGCCTGTCGGGCCCCGTTTTAGCGCAAGATGACAGGATTGTGATCGCTGCCTTTGGCGATTCCCTGACGGCTGGATATGGTTTGCCTTCTGAGGATGGCTTTGTGCCGCAGCTTCAGGCGTGGCTGGCCGAACAGGGCGCAGATGTGGTGGTGCAGAATGCCGGGGTCAGCGGGGATACCACTGCTGGCGGACTATCGCGCGTTGATTGGGTGCTTGGCCCTGAAGTGGATGCCGTTGTTCTTGAACTGGGCGCTAATGACATGCTGCGCGGCCTAGATGCAGTAGCCGCACGTGATAATTTGGATGCGATTATGGCCCGGATGGCTGAGCGTGACTTGCCGGTTCTGGTGTCAGGCATGCGCGCACCGCCCAATTTTGGCGCTGAGTATATGGATATATTCAACGGCATGTATGCTGACTTGGCCGAAAAACACGGCGCGCTATTGCATCCGTTCTTTTTGCAGGGGCTTGGAAGCGATGTTTCGATTTACGAGCTTTCTCAACTCATGCAACCCGACGGCCTGCATCCAAATGCCGAGGGTGTGAAGCTGATCGTGGCCGATATCGGCCCCTATGTTCTTGAACTAATTGGTGAAATCAACCCGTAGGGTGCGCAGTCATTGCGCACCGTCGCTGGTGTGTTCAAAGCTGCGTAATAAATGCGCACCCTACATGTTCAATGCCAAAAGGCTTTGTTAGCTTCTTGGCGGGCAATGCGGGCGTTTAGGCCAATATCGCGCAGTTGCGCGTCATCCAGCAGGGCAAGCGCGCGGCGGGTACGGGCGCGTTCAGCCATAAACAACAAAGTGCCAACCAGCGGTAATGCGGCCAATGGGGCCATTGCGGTTGCGAGTTCGTGCATGCGGATCGAGAGCGCCATGATATTATCCTTCAAATTCTGTGGTCATTCCGACCAATCCATTCTTGACGCTTGATGTATGCACGTGAATCATTCAGATTAAAAATGAATAAATGGCAAGCAATACATCACAAAGGCTTATATGATGCGAAACTTGGATCTGACGGCCCTGCGCAGCTTTGTTACCGTTGCTGATAGCGGCGGCGTCACCCGGGCCGCTGGCCTGCTGCATTTGACGCAATCCGCCGTTTCGATGCAAATCAAACGTCTCGAGGAGTCGCTGAATATTGCGCTGCTTGCGCGCGATGGGCGCGGGGTCCGGCTGACCGCTGAGGGGGAACGGCTGTTGGGCCATGCCCGCCGGATGTTGGCCATCAATGATGAAATTATGGCCCAACTGACCGGTGAAGCCTTTGAGGGCGAGCTTGTCTTTGGCGTGCCCCATGACATCGTCTATCCACACGTGCCCGCAATTTTGCAGCGCTTTGCGGCGGCGTGGCCGCGGATCAAGGTTAACCTTGTGTCCTCGTTCACCGCCAAGCTGAAAGAGGCGATGCAGCGCGGCGAGATTGACATTATTCTGACCACCGAAAAGGGCCGTGAGGAGGGTGGCGAAACGCTGGATAAAGTGCCGCTGGTTTGGGTTGGTGCAATTGGTGGGGAGGCATGGAAGCATCGCCCCATGAAGCTGGCTTTTGAAACCCTGTGCGGGTTCCGTTCCACAGCGCAAGATGCGCTTGATAGGGCGCAAATCGCTTGGGATATGGCCGTCAGCTCTGACAATACCCGCACGGTGGAGGCGAGCATTTCAGCGGATTTGGCGGTTCATGCCTGTCTGGCAGGCACTACATCGCCCTATATTGAAATGCTTAACCATGGGGGCGCGCTGCCGCAGCTGCCGCAATATAACATCAATATGTATATCGCGCATGGCCGGGCACAGGCGCAGGCCGAGCGCTTGGCCGATATGGTGCGGGCGGCCTATGGGGGAGCTTTGGCGCATGCGGCTGAATAACTAAAGCCGGGCAACCCCGACGACATAGTTTTCGCCATAGGCTTTGGCGCATTTTGGGCAGGTTGTGTAAAAGAAATACACATCGCCCGGTGTACCGCCTTCACGGGTTACAATAGCATGCATCTCGTCATGCCAAGATTTGGCTTCGGCAAAGGGTCCTTCAAAAACCTTGGTGATGAAGTCGCCTGAAAGCTGGCTTTTTTCCTCATCCGGCACGGGCTTGGGCGTGGCGAACAGGTGTTCGGCCTTCCAGGGCGATAGTTCGCGGCTCATCACGATATAATCGCTGTTATCAAACCCGCCGACCTGATTGATATGTCCAAGCACGCGGTCAAATACTGCGCCCATATTCAGCGGAATATGCAGCGCGCTTTTGGTTGTAGCGCGGATAAAGGGCTTGTTTTCAAAATGTAGTCGCTGCCCGTCCCAGCCCTCGGGATTAAATTTTGCACAGCAGCCGGTGGTGTTGATGGAATCATCA
>Ga0208304_10001177_pt1 | contig 12797 bp, 9 predicted proteins | sample ColrivemetaGS713_FD_187603 | JGI IMG/M metagenome (GOLD analysis project Ga0208304, IMG submission 187603) | Estuarine microbial communities from the Columbia River estuary - Flood tide ETM metaG S.713 (SPAdes) (version 2) | ecosystem: Environmental > Aquatic > Marine > Intertidal zone > Estuary... | reverse complement strand
ATTAGCTATTTATGTTTTTTCAGGAATTTTTGTTTCGTCATTAGTATATTTTGTGCATATAACAAATGATTTAGGTGAAGTTTTAAATGGCTATAGTTATTTATATCAAAATATATTTGTTCCTATCGCAGGGAATATGAATGGCTCATTATTATTTGCAATAACTCATATTATTTTCTTTTGGTTTTTAACTTATGTATTGTACAAAAGAAAAATATTTATAAAAATATAGATATAAAAAAACCTTGCTAAAAGCGAGGTTTTTTTATATAAATTACACTATGTAATTATGCTATTGAAACTCTTTTAAAGTCTGTTACAGTAACATCTCCAATGCTTTTTACGTATTCAGATACCGTAATTTTATCATCTTTAATAAAGTTTTGATCTAAAAGACATTGTTCTTGATCAAGAGTTGTATTATCAGAAATAAATCTTTCTAATTTACCTGGTAAAATTCTATCCCAAATTGCTTCTGGTTTCCCTTCTGCTTTTAATTCAGCTTTCACTTGCTCTTCAGCATGTGCTAAAATTTCTGGAGTTAATTGAGAACGAGAAATAAAAGTAGGAATGTTTTTTAATGTTTTCCCTAATCTTTTAAATTCTTCATTTTCCTTCTCAATAACTGCAATTCTAGCTTCAGTTTCATTTGCAACAAAAGCAGGATCAAAATCTTTATAAGATAATATAGAAGCTCCCATTGCAGCAGCTTGCATAGAAATATCTTTAGCAACAACGTCTGAACCAGCAACATTTGCTGATAAAGCTGTTAACGCTGCAATTTTGTTTCCAGCGTGGATGTAAAAACCTACATATTCACCTGAAACTTTTTCAAAAGCTCCAATCTCTAATTTTTCCCCAATAACTCCAGTTTGCTCAATTAATTTTTCAGCAACTGTCATTCCTCCAAAATCAGCATTTAAAAACGCTTCTTTTGAATTGTGATTTACTGCTATTTTAGCAAATTCAGTAGCTAAAGCAACAAATGCATCGTTTTTAGCAACAAAATCTGTTTCACAGTTAAGAGATATAATAGCTCCCTGCGTGTTAGAATCATTTACAAATGCTATAACTGCACCTTCTGAAGAATCTCTATCTGCTCTCTTTGCAGCAACTTTTTGCCCTTTTTTACGTAAAATATCTACTGCCTTGTCAAAATCTCCTTCTGCTTCAACAAGAGCATTTTTACAGTCCATCATACCAGCACCGGTAGATTTTCTTAAATTATTTACTTCTGCGGCTGTAATTTTTGCCATTTTTTTTACTGTTTTTTGTTGAAATTAATTTTCAACTATTTTACATTAATTATTTTTTTGCTTCTGCCTTAGCTTCTTTCGTTTCAGCAACTTTTTCTTTACCAGCTTTTCTTTCTGCCAAACCTTCAGCAATAGAATCAGTAATATATCCTAAAACTTTACTAATAGATTTTGAAGCATCATCATTTGCTGGTACAACATAATCAATACCTCTTGGATCAGAGTTTGTATCAATCATTGCGAAAATTGGAATATTTAAATTTTTTGCTTCAGCAACAGCAATGTGCTCTTTTTTAACATCAACAACAAAAATTGCTCCTGGTAAACGAGTCATGTCTGTAATAGAACCTAAGTTTTTTTCTAGTTTTTCACGTTGACGGTTAATTTGTAATTTTTCTCTTTTTGAAAGCGCATCAAAAGAACCATCTTGTTTCATTCTATCAATAGTTGCCATTTTTTTAACAGCTTTTCTAATAGTAATGAAGTTTGTTAACATTCCACCTGGCCATCTTTCAGTGATGTAAGGCATGTTTACACTTTTAGATTTTTCAGAAATAATCTCTTTTGCTTGTTTTTTAGTAGCTACAAAAAGGATTTTTCTACCTGAAGATGCAATTTTCTTTAAAGCTTCTGAAGCTTCTTCAATTTTTGCAGCAGTTTTATAAAGGTCAATTATGTGAACACCATTGCGTTCTCCATAAATATAAGGAGCCATGTTTGGATCCCATTTTCTAGTTAGGTGCCCAAAGTGTACACCTGCATCTAATAATTCTTTAATTTCAATATTTGCCATTTGTATTTAGTTTACGTTCCGTTGAGTTAGCAATAGGGAAGTAGCGATTAATCGATCTTCCCTATTTGGATGCTAAACTTATTACAGTCATTGACTGATCAACGACAACTTTGTTTTTAATTTCAATGAACCACCATAAAAAATGGTGTACCAATAATTGTATAAAACGATTAACGTTTTGAGAATTGGAATTTTTTTCTTGCTTTCTTTTGACCGAATTTCTTACGTTCAACCATCCTTGAATCTCTTGTAAGTAACCCTTCAGGTTTTAAGATTGCTCTATTTTCTTCGTTTAATTGTACCATAGCTCTTGAAATGGCTAAACGAATAGCTTCTGCTTGTCCTGTAATTCCACCACCAAAAACATTTATATTAATATCAAATGCAGTAGCATTATCTGTTAAATTTAATGCTTGTAATACTTTGTATTGTAATGTTGGTGTTGTAAAGTAAGCTTTATAATCTTTTTTGTTTACAGTTATATTTCCTTTTCCTTCAGAAATATATACACGAGCAACAGCTGTTTTTCTTCTACCTATTTTGTGAATTGTATCCATTATTTAAGATCGTTAAGGTTAATAGTTTTTGGTGTTTGTGCAGTTTGACCATGTTCAGCACCAGCATAAACATATAAATTACTGTACAAAGCACTACCTAATTTGTTTTTAGGTAACATCCCTTTTACTGCTTTTTCTACAAGACGTGCTGGGTCTTTTTCAAACATTTCTGTTGCAGTTAATGATCTTTGTCCTCCTGGATAGCCTGTGTGGCGAATGTAAGACTTACTGTTCCACTTTTGTCCAGTTAAATTAATCTTGTCCGCGTTGATAACCACTACATTGTCTCCACAATCTACGTGAGGAGTATAGTTTGGTTTGTATTTACCTCTAATTAGCATTGCTATTTTAGAAGCTAGACGACCCAACGTTTGACCGTCTGCATCAACTAATACCCACTCTTTAGTAACGGTATTTTTGTTAGCTGACACTGTTTTGTAACTTAATTTATTCACAATTAAATTCTTTGTTATAGTTAAACATTTATTTTATGTCCCTAAAAAGGGAGTGCAAATGTACAAACTATTATTTATATAACAAACAGGAAAAAGTTTAAAGTTTAAATGTTTAAAGTTGAAGTGTTTAAAAGTATAAATAATGAAAGATTCAAAGCGAAAGTTTACCAGCTAAATGATTGAAAAAAATCAATTCTACTATTTACATCGAAATATTGTTAACTTTCAATGTTGAATTCAAATTAATGAGCTTCTAACCAATTTTTTCCTTCACCTAAATCTACTGTTAAAGGAACAGATAGTTTATAAGCACTTTCCATTTTTTGTTTAATTATTGGCTTTAAAGCTTCTAATTCTTTAATGTGCATATCAAAAACCAATTCATCATGAACCTGTAATAACATTTTGGTTTTGTAATTTCCTTCAGATAAAAATTTATGAATATGAATCATTGCTATTTTAATAATATCTGCAGCACTGCCTTGAATTGGTGCATTTACCGCATTTCGTTCATCGCCTGAACGCACAATTGCATTGTGGGAATTAATGTTTTTTAAATACCTTCTTCTTCCTAAAATAGTTTCAACAAAACCATTATCACGCGCAAAATCAACCTGATTTGCGATGAATTGTTTTAATTTCGGGAAATTTTTGTAATAATTATCTATCAATTCTTTTGCTTCAGATCTTGATTTGTTTAATTGTTGCGCCAAAGTAAAGGCTCCTTGGCCGTATATAATTCCAAAATTCACTGCTTTTGCATCTCCACGTTGTGAGCGTGTAACTTCATTTAGTGGTACTCCAAAAACTTTTGCAGCTGTTGCGGCGTGAATATCTTCTCCTCTATTAAAAGATTCAATCATACTTTCATCTTCACTTAATGCAGCAATTATTCGTAATTCAATTTGAGAATAATCGGCAGCAACTAGGGTATAATTTTCGTTTCTTGGTATAAATGCCTTTCTAACTTCTTTTCCTCTCTCTGTTCTAATTGGTATGTTTTGAAGGTTTGGATTGTTGGAGCTTAACCTCCCTGTTGCCGCAACAGCTTGGCTATAAGTAGTATGAATTCTGTCTGTAACTTTGTTTACTTCTTTAGGTAAGGCATCAACATAAGTATTTTTTAGTTTAACCAAACCTCGCCATTCCAGAATTTCTTTTACAATTTCATGTTTGGGTGCTAATTTTGACAAAATCTCTTCACCGGTTGCATATTGACCGGTTTTGGTTTTTTTAGGTTTATCAACTAATTTTAAATGATCAAACAATACATCTCCTAATTGTTTTGGAGAAGCTAAATTAAACTCAACGCCAGCTTCTTTATATATAGTATCTTCTAATTTTTGGATGTCATTAGTTAAATTTTCAGCTAAAGAATTTAAAAATGTATCATCTAATTTAATTCCTTCCAATTCCATTGAAGCCAAAACCCTTAATACGGGTATTTCAATGTCATTATATAGTTTTGTTAAATTGAATTTTTCTAAATCTTGAAAAAAGATTTCTTTTAATTGAAAAATAATATCTACATTTTCAACAGCATATTCAGCCTGTTTATAAACCTCAATTTCTCTTACAGAAAGTTGATTTTTCCCTTTTTTACCAATAAGATCATTAATATTTATCAGTTGGTAATTTAAATAAGTTTCGGATAACACACTTAAATCGTGTCGCATATCTGGATTTAATAGATAATGGGCAAGCTGTGTGTCAAATACCTTTCCTTTAAGATTTATATCGAAATTTTTTAGAACTTTAATAGTATATTTTACGTCCTGACCGATTTTTTCTATACTTTCATTCTCAAAGAATGGAGCAAATTCTTCAATAATACTTTTCCCGTTGTCTGAGCTATCTTCTATAGGAACAAAATATCCCTTTCCTTTTTCGTAAGAAAATGTAAGTCCAGTTAACTCGGCTTCAAACGCATTTGCGCCAATAGTTTCAGCGTTAAAACTTACTGATATTTGTTGCATTAATTTTTGAAGCAATAACTTTCTTGATAAAGGTGTATTTACATATTGGTATAAATGATTGGTATTTTCATAGGTTCTATATCCTGTAATTCCTTGTTCACTAGGATTCGTTTCAACAGGTGTAGAAAATAAATCGAACTGTTGATTTATTGGTGTTTGTGTTTTTTTTACTGAATTATTTTCAGGTTCACTTTTGATTTCAACAGGTTCTGGTGTTTTAAATATTTTGTGAAGATTTTCTGCAATTCTTCTAAATTCTAATTCTTTAAAAATTTCATTTGTTTTTTCAAAATCTGGGTGATTTAATTCAAAATCTTCTTCATGAAATTCTACGGGACAATCTAAGATTATGGTGGCCAATTCCTTAGAGAGTAGGCCAAGTTCTTTATTAGCTTCAATTTTTTCTTTCATTTTACCCTTTAACTCATGTGTATTTGCTAAAAGATTTTCCAAACTTCCATATTCTTTTAAAAATTTTTTAGCTGTTTTTTCCCCAACACCAGGTAGTCCAGGGATATTATCAACCGAATCTCCCATCATACCTAAAAAATCAATTACTTGCTCTGGTCTTTCAACCTCAAACTTTTTTTGAACTTCAGGAATTCCCCAAATCTCAATTCCATTTCCCATACGGGCTGGTTTGTACATAAATATATTTTCAGAAACAAGTTGAGCAAAATCTTTATCTGGAGTTACCATAAAAGTTTGATAACCTGCTTTTTCCGCTTGTTTAGAAAGTGTGCCAATTAAATCATCTGCTTCAAAACCATGTTTTTCAATAATTGGAATATGCATAGCTTCCAATATTTTATGAATGTATGGAATTGCTATTTTAATTGCCTCAGGAGTTTCACTTCTGTTAGATTTATATTCTGGAAACGCTTCAGAACGCGTTACAGATCCGCCGTTATCAAATGCAACCGCTAAATGATCTGGATTTTCTCTTTTAATTACATCTAACAAAGAATTTGTAAATCCTAAAATAGCTGAAGTATCCATTCCTTTAGAATTGATTCTAGGGTTTTTTATAAGGGCATAATAACCACGAAAAATTAAGGCGTAAGCATCTAAAAGAAAAAGGCGTTTTTGTGCAGACATTTATATTTTTTTATTGAAAATTCAAATTTTAGTAAAAGTAATAAAATCAATTTTAACAATTCATTAATTAAGATGTTTAACTTTATTATTTACTTAAAATGTATATTTACAAAAATGATAATTTTGGTTGAATGATAAGATGGTTAATTTTTATAACTATTATACTTTTTATTGATTTTTATGCCTTTCAAAGTATAAAAACAATTACTAAAAATAAAATTGTACTCATAAGTTATTGGTTACTTTCTATAGCAGTATTGGCCAATATTGCTTATAATATTAATACTATTGGAGAGTCCAGAGGGTTAAGTCAACAAGTAATGTTTGCATTTGGATTGTTAATTTTAACTTTAACGCCAAAAATAATTGCTTTAATAGTCCTTTTTAGTGAAGATATTTTTAGGGTTTTTAAAACAGGTTTTAATTATTTTTCAAGTTCTAAAACAACTAATTTTTTTCCTGAAAGAAGAACATTTGTAAGTAAGCTCGCTTTGGGTTTAGCAGCCATACCTTTTAGTACTGTACTTTATGGAATGTTTCGTGGAAAATACAATTTCCAAGTTGTTAAACATACACTATATTTTGAAGATTTACCAACAGCTTTTGATAGTTATAAATTAACACACATTTCAGATATACATAGTGGTAGTTTTGATGACGAGGAAAAAATTAGTTATGGTATTGATTTAATTAATAAACAAGAATCCGATGTGATTTTATTTACAGGCGATATAGTAAATAACACTGCTGATGAAATGACTCCTTGGATTCCTCTTTTTAGTAAGCTTAAGGCAAAGGATGGAAAGTTTTCAGTTTTAGGGAATCACGATTATGGTGAATATACGCGCTGGAAAACCAATGCAGAAAAAGAACAAAACTTTCAAGCAATTAAAGATATTCATCCCGAAATTGGTTTTAATTTATTATTGAATGATAGTGTTTATTTAGAAAAAGAAACCGATAAAATTGCCTTGGTGGGAGTAGAAAATTGGGGAACTCGGTTTAAAAAAGTTGGTAATTTAAATCTGGCATCTTCAAAAATAGAAAATCACGATTTTAAAATATTAATGAGCCATGACCCTTCTCATTGGGAACAAGAGGTTAAAAACCATTCTAATAATTATCAATTAACCTTAAGTGGACACACACATGGAATGCAATTTGGAATTGAAATTCCTGGAATAAAATGGAGTCCAGTACAGTATATTTATAAACATTGGGCTGGTGTATATAAAGAATTTGGAAAATATATAAATGTAAATCGAGGTTTTGGATTTTTAGCCTTTCCAGGTAGAGTTGGTATTTGGCCAGAAATTACTGTAATTACATTGAAAAAGAAGTAGATACCATTATTTTAATTTAAAATAGTACATTTGTATAAATACAATATGTTGTTTTTGAAGTTTTAGTCAAAAAAAATATTAGAAATCATGACAAAATTTGGAGAATTAATAGGTTCCGATATTCCGGTTTTAATAGATTTTTATGCAGATTGGGAAGATGGTTCTAATGATTTGCATTCTACATTACGTGATGTTGCTGCCGCTCTTGGGGATAGCGCAAAAGTGATAAAAATTGATGTTGAAAAAAATGAAACCTTAGCTAATGCCTTAAGAATTAAGGGAAATCCTACTTTTATTATTTATAAAGATGGAGAAATGAAATGGAGGCAATCTGGTGATCAGGACGCCAACACGTTAATAAATTTGGTGCAACAATACGTGTAGCTTTTTATTGTATACTTTTGAAGCAATATCCTTTTGCAGTATAAAATTCTAATATTTGCGGTAATATATACTTTAGTTTTTTACTAGCTTTTACACTATCGTGAAAAACAATGATACTTCCTTTTTTTGTATTTTTAATTACATTTTCTAAGCACTTTTTATCAGAAATGGTTTCATCAAAATCAGCACTTAAAACGTCCCACATTATTATTTTATAACCTTTTTTTCTAATTTTTTTGCTTTGTGCTAAATTTAGTTTCCCGTATGGAGGTCTAAATAATTTTGATTCAAAACCTGAAAATTGTTGAATTGCTGTAGCTGTATTTTTGAAATTATCAAAATAAGAAGAGGCATCAACTTTCCAGCCATTTAAATGGTTGAATGTATGGTTGCCAACAGAATGTTTTTTTTTAATTATTTTTTTAAAAATTTCAGGGTGGTTTTCAATGTTTTTTCCAATACAAAAAAAAGTTGCTTTGGCATTGTATTTACTAAGTTCATTTAGCGTCCAATCTGTAATTTCAGGAGTTGGTCCATCATCAAAAGTGAGGTAAATATTTTTTTCTTTTTTTGAAAAACTCCAAACCCATTTATTAAAAATAAATTTTATAAGGCCTGGAGTTTTTATAAAATAAGGTTTCATTTATATAAATGGTTATTCTTCATCAGTCATTAAAAAATCGAAAAGTTTTAAAAATAACACATATTCATTCTTAATTTTTTTAGCGTATTCTTCATCATCAAATCTAATAGTTGATTTTACAATTTGGTCATACATTAAAAAATTACGCTCAATCTGATCAAATACCACATCAATATTTGATTCTTCATATTGACTGAAATAAACCAAATTTTCTTGAAGTGGTTTTTTTAATTCTGTAATTAATTTTTGAGCTTTTTCTTTTTTGTCTAATGCGTAATATAAATCTATATAAGAAATAAGCATACTGTAATGTCCAAATTTATTAACAGGCATTTTTTCAAGCGAGATATCTAAAATTTCTTCAGCTTTGTCTAATTTACCTTCATTTATTAAAGTTCGTGCTAAGCGCTCCATATTATTACGGTAAGTAACAGAATTTTTTCTAGTTTCAGTATCTAAATAAATGTTATCATCTGTGATATTTCGCCAGTCCCAGTTTTTAACATTTTTATACATAACATCAGAATTAATTCTACCCATTTCAAAGAAATTTCCGTCATTTTTAGTAAAAATAGGGACTAATTTATATGTCATTCCATCTAACTGTAAATAATCTTTTAACCAAATGTATTCTTCATCAGCCTGAGCTCCACCTGTAAAATAGATTGGTTTTTCCCAATTGTTATTGGCTAAAATATCAAGCATTAAAATTCTGTTTTTTGTTATGGCACCACTAAATTGAATATCAATATATGGAACAATTAAATCAGCATCTTTTTGAGCAACAATTCCATTTTTTAAAACATTTTCTTTATTTACTGGGATTCTTATTTTGTTAGTTGGAAGTACTTTTTCAGGAATTCCATCATCATCTAAATCATATTGAGTTACCTCTTTATCGCTTTCAATCCATTTCATAAAATAATCAATGTCAACTACTGAATCTTTTAATTGTGGGAAAAGTTCTTCAAAATAATAAGCTACATCTAGAGTTCCCCATTTATATTTATCATGTGTTAATTGAGATGGAATTGGATCAGCTTCATAAGTTTTTCTTTTCATTTGATCTATATACCAATCAGTTTGGAAAAGACTGGTGTTAATCAATTTCATATCTGTTCTATAATTTTCAACTTCTTGCATATACCAAAGTGGAAACGTATCATTGTCACCAATTGTAAATAATATGGCATTTTCGTCGCAAGAATCTAGATAAGCTTTTGCGTTTAATCGAGAGGTATATCTGTTTGACCTATCATGATCATCCCAGTTTTCTGAAGCCATTAGTGCAGGTACAGCTAATAAAGCAATACCTGAAACTGCAATTGCAACCGTGTTTTTATTAGCATAATTTTTTAATTTTTCAAAAATTGCCAATACTCCAAATCCAACCCAAATAGCGAAAATATAGAAGGAGCCTACAACAGCATAATCTCGTTCTCTTGGTTCAAAAGGTTTGGGATTTGTATAAAAAATAATGGCTAATCCTGTAAATGCAAAAAATAAGAGCAATACATAAAAATCATTTTTATCGTTTTTAAGATGAAAAAAGAGTCCAATTATTCCTAATATAAATGGGAGGAAAAAATATGTATTTCTACCTTTATTATTTTTTACATCTGAAGGTAATTTTGATTGAGGTCCTAAATGCATCTCATCAATAAATTTGATGCCGCTTAACCAATTTCCATTTTGTAAATCTAAATTGCCCTGCTCATCATTTTGGCGTCCAACAAAGTTCCATAAAAAGTATCTGCCGTACATGTAGCCAAATTGAAAATCGACCATAAACCTAATGTTTTCAATAAACGTAGGTCTTCTTTTACTGTTGTCAGGGATGCCAGCTATAGCTTTGTAATTTTTTATTACGGAGGCATCTGTACTTACCATTCTAGGAATAAAACCTTTATGCTTACTGCTATAATTTGGTAAAACGTCTTTGTAATTGTTTACAATAACGTATTTGCCAAGTTTTTCATTTTTCTCGTACTTAGGTTTGTCATCTTTGGTAGGATTGCTTTCATCAATTTCTCTATTAAAAACAATTGAATAATACTTATCGTAAAAAACATTAGCATCTCCATACTGCTCACGATCGTAATATGCTAGTAATTCACGCGCACTTGATGGATTATTTTCATTAATAGTTGTATTTGCATTGGCTCTAATTGGTAACATTAACCAAGATGAAAACCCAATCATAATAAATAAAACAGATAATAAAATGGTATTAGCTTCAACTTTATTTTTTTTATGCGTATAATTCAATCCAAAATAGAACGCAGCAATTAATAAAACCCCAGCGATTATAGTTCCTGAATTAAAAGGCATTCCCATTGAGTTAACAAAAAATAATTCAAGGGCGCTGAAATACCTTAAAGTGAACGGAAATAGCATTTTAAAAACAAAAACCAGTACTAAAATAGCGGCAATGTTTGCAATTATAAATTGTACTAATGTTAAATTTTTGTATTTTTTATAGATGTAAAGAAATACAATTGAAGGGATTACTAGTAACGATAAAATATGAACTCCAAACGATAAACCAACAACAAAACTAATTATTAAAAGCCATTTATCTCCTCCAGGTTTTCCTATTTCAGCTTCCCAACGCAACCCAAGCCAAAAAAGCAAGGCCATTAAAAATGAAGACATTGCGTATACTTCGCCTTCAACTGCACTAAACCAAAAACTATCTGAAAATGTATAGGTTAAACCTCCAACTACACCACTTCCTAAAATTGCAATTGAAGAACTTTTAGATATCTCTGAAGATTTTTTCACCAATTTTCTTGCTAAAATGGTAATGGTCCAAAACATAAATAAAATGGTGAAAGCACTTGCTAATGCCGACATAAAGTTTACCATTTTTGCAATTTCAGTTACATCGCTTGTAAACATTGCAAAAAACGCACCTAACATTTGAAATAATGGCGCACCTGGTGGATGCCCTACTTCAAGTTTTACAGCTGTGGAAATATATTCTCCGCAATCCCAATAACTAACTGTTGGCTCTAATGTTAAGGTATAGGTGATTAATGCAATTGCAAATGTTCCCCATCCGAGAATGGTGTTCCATTTAGTAAAATTGAATGAATTCATAGAAAATGTTTTGTACGTGGCGAATTTAATAAAATTAAACGTAAATATTGAAAATTAGCTTGGTATGAATAGTTAATAAAGTACTAAAACTAGGTTTAAAGTAAATTTATTAAAAAAATTAGTGAAATTATTTGCCGAATTAAAACTTTACTTTAAATTTGCACCCGCAAAATGACCCATGGTGTAATGGTAGCACTCCGGTTTTTGGTATCGTCAGTCAAGGTTCGAGTCCTTGTGGGTCAACAAGCAAACTTAATAATCCCTTTAAACTTAATTGTTTAGAGGGATTTGTTTTTTAAGCTCTTTTAAATAGAAAAACTCAAACCACTATGTTTATGTTTTAGAGCTAAATCTTTGTAATATTCATAATGAAAACTTAGGGATTGAATAAACTAGATGAGTTTTACTTTGTAAACCAGTAGTAAAATATTTAGTTAATTATAGGTTCGTACTCAAATATTTTAATAATATATCTATCAGGATCATCAACTGATTTTGAAAGATCTAAATCAGTTATGTACCCGTAAAATAATAGCTTTCCATCAACTATTGTTGCATTTAATGTTTTGAGACCAGCACCCCACTTTTCACTTCCAAATATTGGTATAGCCTTATTTATTTTAATTTTGTAGTTATTATCTTTTTTTATAAAAGTCCCCCCTTCATTATAATAAATCATTTCATCCAAATCTAATATGGCCGAGAAATAGTAATCATCAATTTGTATAAGGTTCTTTATTAACCTATTATTGTCTGAATAAAAAAATGAATTAGGTTGACCTAAATCAGCTGATAAACTAGCATTAAAAACAATGTCTAGATCGTTATCGTTGTCCACATCTAACAATTCAAATTCCCAAATTCTAACATCTTCAAAAGGAATTTCAATTCCAGAATATTCAAATTGACCTTGTCCAAGATTGTTTAAAACTTGTACCCCATTATAATCTACAACTTCAAGTGTGCTAATTCCTTTGCTCCCTTCTAAACTTACAACTAAGTCCTTGTCTCCATCATTATCATAATCAGTTAATTTAATTTGTGTAGATCCAATATTGTCATATTCCCAATTTCCAATTCTCTTTTGATAATTAAGAACAGTATAAATTCCATCTAAATCTGGATCTGTAAAAATTTCTAAACTATTTTGTGCTTTTAAGGGGACATCCCATTCTTCTCTATGAATATAT
>Ga0208304_10001174_pt1 | contig 12819 bp, 7 predicted proteins | sample ColrivemetaGS713_FD_187603 | JGI IMG/M metagenome (GOLD analysis project Ga0208304, IMG submission 187603) | Estuarine microbial communities from the Columbia River estuary - Flood tide ETM metaG S.713 (SPAdes) (version 2) | ecosystem: Environmental > Aquatic > Marine > Intertidal zone > Estuary... | reverse complement strand
ATTTTAATAAGAAGCTTTGTTAACAAAGCTATTGCAAAAATGATAAGCTTTTTATATAAAATTTTAATGATAATTCAATTTAAAAAATATTTTTAATCATAAAAAAAGAGGGCCAAAAAGCCCTCTCTTTAATTAGTATGTATTAGAATTTAATCTGGAACTGTGTAGTAATGGTTCTTCCAATGAATGACAAGAGAGCATTCTCATCATACCTTGACTCTGAACCATCATGATCAAGTGGATTATTTATTCTTATGGCAAAAGTCATATTATCACCATAGTTATAAACAGCACCAATTGTATCAGTAAAGTAACCATCATATTCAGTAACTGGATTACCATCGTAACCAATATAACGATCTGCTCTAATATCTGTTTGTTGCTTATTAATATATCCACCATCTCTAAAATCAGCCTGATAGAAAACTGATAGATCTCTATAATTCCAAGCAATTGATAAATCAGAAGTCCATTCAGGATCTGAATACCAACCAGTTTTGTCCACTAAGTCAGCAGGATCTCCAGAGTCAGCAACAAATCTTTTATCTTGTTGTAAGCCTCTCCATGATACTGAGATATCACCCAGAGAGCCCTCACTTCTTTGTAAAACTGTAGCAAGGTCATGTGACCAATTCATTCTATAAATGTATGTAGCAAAATCAATCACACCCGAGTTACCTGCACCAACCTGAAAGTCAGTAACTTGATTTGTTACAGGATCACGCTGGAAGTTGTTACAGAAATTATTTGGATAATTTGCTGAATCATAACAAGCTTCCATAAAGTCAATCAGATCAAATGTTGTTACATAGTCAGTTAACATAATTTCAATATAATCTGCTGAAAATGTAAATTGTCCAAAAGGGTCTAAGAAATCATATGTAGGAGTAAATACTATTCCATATGAGGTTGTTTCACCATTTTCATCTAGTAGATTTGGATTACCACCACTAGTACCTTGTACAGTACCACCAGCAACAAAACTTCTAAAGTCTGTTGTGTCTATTCCAGCAGCTGTACAGTTAGCAAGTCTGTTTGCAGGAAAATCACCATCATCTACATACCTTGAATCACAAGGATCAAGAGCTTGTTGGAAGGATGGGTTACTTGGACTATAAAGATCATCAATTGTTGGAGATTTTGTAGTAGATTGATCTGAGAATCTAATAGCAAAGTCATCATTAATTCTCCAATATAAACTTAGAGCATCAACATCGTATTTGTTAGTCCTAAGCGTATTCGTATTTTCCATTTCACGATAACCGTAATCAACCCTTACCTCATCTGCAAAAGGTAGACCTGATACAACTGGAATTGAAAGTTCGATATATTGCGAATCAATATCAAAGAAGCCATTAGTACTCCTTGTTTGTGATCCTCTGACAGCAACAGAATATAAAGCCATCTGACTAGCATCAAATCTTGCAGTCTCTTTTCTTGTGTCATAACCAACTGCAAACTCAACAGGTCCGTATGGAAGTTCGAAACCAGGTAGCTTACCTGCAACATTCCAATAGAAAGTTTTCTGATTTAATTTCGCCCCATCATTATCATATGAACTAAAGTATTCTTTTGCAGCATCATTTCCAGGATTATTGAATCCCATTGGATTAAATGGCGCACAATCTCCAGGACTTCCCAAGCCAACACCACCACCAAACGGCACATCATTGAAAGCACTCATTGCAGTATCAGTTTGTAAGCCAGTTGCAGCTAATTGGTAGTCGTCAACATAATTAAATTTACAATCAATCTCACCTGTAAGTGGATTTATCCCATAATCAAGTGAAGCAGCAAATCTTGCGCCAATAACTATTGGAGCGGTACCAAGAATTCTAGTTTGACCCCAGCTTGATCCAATGTCATATGTGTATGAATCACCCATAATATCAAAGTTACCTTCGAATCCTAGATTATAAAACTGAGTATTACTCTCGTTTTCAAAGCCATCACCTCTTAATGTAGGTGATAGATCTACCCAAAGTCTTTGCAAGTAAACAGGAGTACCATCGCCAAGACCGTTAGCGTTCATGATATCTCTTGATTGTTGGGTCAAGAAAGGATTATTAATATCTATAGCAAGGTGAGTTGATGTTGACCAACAACTATCACCAGCATTACAGTTATCAGAATCTGTTGGACCAAACCAATAATCTGAATAATGCGCTGAAGATGATGATCCATCATCCTCTGCATAGAATCTATTATTGTAGATATCAAAATATAATTTGTGATTATCATTAATTTCGTATTTAGTAAAAATACTTACGTTCTTTCTTTCAAATCCTGCTCTGAGAATATTATTATTTTGTATGTTATATATATTTGAACCTCTTGTGTAATAAGCTCTTCCATAAGGAACACCAGGATCCATCTGAGCTAAATTACCAGGTCCATCAAAGTAATAATAATTTCCATCATCCCATTGACCGGACCACCATGTGTCTAGTCCAACTTCATTGTAACCAGTTGGTGAAGGGAAACCTTCAACAGGGTTAGAAACCAATGTAGGACATATATTTAAACCATTATCGCCAAATGTTCTTCTGCCCTGATCATCTGAAAGGCCATTATAATCATAAGCACTACTTAGAGCTGAGTCATACAAATAACCCACATTTCCATAAAGATCTTGGTCAGCATCATTAGGATTTTCATAATAGAAGCCATTTGTACAATTTCTTATTCTGTCGTTAGCTTGATCATAGAAAACCTGACCTCTGTCTTCTACTTGAGCATTAAGAACAATATTACCTCTGCCATCAGCAAAGTTACCACCTATAGTTAAGTTGAATGAATCATCAGTGTCCATACCGGCATAGTCATAGTTATTCATAGTGAATTCTGCACCTTCGAAATCATCTTTTAGAACAAAATTAACAACACCAGCTATAGCATCAGCACCATAAATAGCTGCACCACCAACAGGAAGTATCTCCACTCTCTCTATAAGAGCAGATGGCACATTATTTAAGTCAACAGCAAGACCACTTCCAGCTCCAGCAGTTGGTGATTGAGAACCAACAAAACGCCTACCATTTACAAGAGTTACTGTCCTAGATGAACCTAAGCCAAAATTTGATGCAACCTGTTGACCAGCACCTAATCCTCCTTGGTCACCAGAAAGAGAGTTTACGGAACCTACCCCTGGTACATCAGTTAGTGCCTGGGCTGCATTAGTATAAGCTCTTTTAGCATACTCTTCACCACTGATGATAGTTACTGGCTGTGCAAGTTCGAGTGGATTTCGAGCAATCCTTGAACCAAGTGTTATAACCTCTTCAATATTATCATCATCTGCTTCTTCGTCATTTTCAGAAGAATCTTCCTGAGCCACAACAACAAAAGAAACTAATGCAAATAGAATGAATAATGCTTTTAAATTAAGTTTATCAACCATGATATCCCCTTTAATTAAATAAATATCCTCTTAGTTTCATACTTATTGCCTATATTTGTCAATAACTTAATTTAAATTAATAAATTATTATTAATTTCTTTTTATATATAAATATATGATATATATCTTATTTAACAATATGAGTAATAAAAAATAATAACCTGTATAAAAGATATTTTTCTTTTACAATACCAATTATTAGAATTTAAAATAAAAAAATGTTACTAAAAAATAAAAAAATACTTATAACAGGTTTAGCTAATAAATATTCTATAGCAGCTGGGATAGCTTCAGCAATGCACCGAGAAGGGGCAGAGCTTGCTTTTACATATCAAAACGAAAGGTTATTAAAAAATTTAAAGCCTATAGCTGAAGAATTTAAATCCGATATATTAATTGAATGTGATGTAGCTAGCGATGAATCTATTGAAAATTCATTTATTGACCTATCGAAAAAATGGCCTAGTTTTGATGGATTTGTTCATTCAATTGGATTTGCGCCATCAGATCAGCTGGAGGGGAATTTTGTAGATGTTACAACAAGAGAAGGTTTTAAAGTCGCTCACGATATAAGCTCATTCAGTTTTACAGCGTTGGCAAAGGCATCTAAAAATATGTTAAATAATAATTCTGCCCTCCTAACATTAACTTACCTGGGATCTATGCAAACAATGCCTAATTACAATGTTATGGGTTTAGCTAAAGCAAGCTTGGAAGCAAACACAAGATTTCTTGCAGCGTCATTGGGCCGTGAAAATATTAGAGTTAATGCTATTTCTGCAGGTCCTATTAAAACTCTTGCTGCTTCAGGAGTTAAAAATTTTAGAAAAATGCTTTCTCAACATTCAGCTCGAGCACCTCTTGGAAGAACTGTAACAACTGAAGAGGTTGGCAATGTAGCTGCATTCTTATGCTCAGACTATGCAAGCGGTGTAACTGGAGAAATAACTTATGTAGACGCGGGCTTTAATACTGCAGCAATGCCCCTTCATGAACTTTCTGAAGATTAATTTTGGGCTTATATAATAAATATATTTTACCTAAAATTCTAAATTGTACATGCGGATCAAAACCCATAAATTATCAAAGAGCTAAAATAGTTCCATTAGCAGAAGGTATTGTTTTGGACATTGGTATAGGTTCTGGTCTAAATATACCTTTTTACAATAAATCGAAAATTAAATATTTGTATGGTTTGGATCCATCAAAAGAACTCATTGAGATGGCCAAACCTTTAGCTAAAAAAAATCAAATAGAAATTGAGTTTTTAAAATGTGGAGCTGAGAAAATACCATTGTCTGATAATTCTATTGATACTATCTTAATTACCTACACTATGTGCACTATTCCAGATGTTAGTTTATCTAATTCTGAAATAATGAGGGTATTAAAAAATAATGGTAAGTTGCTTTTTTGTGAACACGGGTTAGCGCCAGACGTAAATATTGCCATATGGCAAAAAAGAATTAATCCTTTTTGGAGAAAAATAGCTGGAGGCTGCAATCTAGACAGAAATATACCTAAATTAATTACTTCATCTGGTTTCAAGATCTCTAAAATGGAAGAAATGTATCTTCCAGGCACGCCTAAATTTGCAGGCTACAACTATTGGGGAGTAGCAGAAAAAATTAATATTAATTTAAATACCTAAGGGGAAATAATGTATAAGAAATATAATTTACTCATTTTGATGTTTACGAGCGTCTTTACTTTAAATATCTATTCATCATCTATTGAAGAAATTATTCTTGAGGATAAAGATCGTTTTTCAGATGTAGCGTTAAAGATATGGGATCATGCTGAAATGGGTTATCAAGAAATTAAAAGTTCTAATTTACTTGCAACTGAATTAGAAAAAGAAGGATTTAAAATAACAAGAAATGTAGCAGGCATACCAACTGCCTTTATTGCAGAATATGGATCTAACGGACCAGTTATTGGAATATTGGGTGAGTTTGACGCTTTACCTGGTCTAGCACAATCAACATCTCCATTTAAAGAAATTATTAATAACGGAACTGGCGCTGGTCATGCATGTGGTCATCATTTATTTGGCGCTGCTTCAGCATGGGCTGCTGTTTCTATAAAAAAATGGTTAGAAACTAATGGCATAAATGGAAGAATAAGATTTTATGGAACACCAGCAGAAGAAGGAGGGTCTGGTAAGGTTTATATGGTTAGAGAAGGATTATTTAATGATGTGGATATTGTTCTTCATTGGCATCCTGATGATACTAACTCGGCAAACTTAAGAACTTCAAATTCAAATAAATCTGCAAAATTTACATTCACTGGTATTTCAGCCCATGCTGCAGGTGCACCTGAAAAAGGAAGATCAGCTCTAGATGGTGTTGAGTCAATGAATATGATGGTAAATATGTTACGGGAGCATGTACCACAAGAATCTAGAATTCATTATGTAATTACAAAGGGAGGTTTGGCTCCAAATGTCGTTCCAGATCTTGCAGAAGTTTACTATTATGTAAGACATCCAAAAATGCATATGGTTGAAGAGCTTTTTCAAAGAGTGGTCAAGACTGCAGAAGGAGCTGCAATAGGAACTGATACAGGTATGACTTATGAAATCATGCATGGAAACTATTCACTGCTTCCAAATGATGTTATTCAAAGAATTATGTATAAAAATCTAACTACTTTTGGTGGTATCAAATACTCCAAAGAAGAAAATGAATATGCTGAAGTAATCTATAAAACTTTTTTAAAACCAAGTCTTGAGATAGGCTCTCAAGAAAATATTTCAGGATACAAAAAATCTCACAGTTACGGATCTACAGATGTTGGTGATGTTAGCTGGGTTGTCCCAACTGCCGGCATAAGAACTGCGACTTGGGTACCAGGAACAGCTGCACATTCTTGGCAAGCAGTTGCATCTGGTGGAACATCTATTGGTATTAAAGGAACCGAATTAGCAGCAAAAACTATTGCAGCAACTGCTATTGAGATATTTAGCGACCCTTCTATAGTTATAGCAGCAAAAAATGAACTTAATCAAAGAGTGGGTGACGATTTTATTTACAAAGCTTTGCTTGGCGACAGAAATCCTCCCCTTAATTACAGAGCTAATTAATCTAACTGAACCGCAACAGATGCATTAGGTCTTCTTAAATCAGAATAACCATACTTTATTCCATCAACAATATGCACACTTTGGGTACTGCCCATTGTTTTGTTTAAAGATGTTTTATGTCCAAGCTTATTAAGGCTTTTGACTATATCTGAGCTTAAAGTTTTCTCATAATCAATTCCTTCATAAGGCCAGTCTTTGTGAACTCTTGGTAGCATAGTGGCGTCACCAATATTTAAATTAAAATCAATAACCCCAGTAATAACTCTAAGTATTGCTCCAGGTATATAAGAACCACCGGGTGAGCCTGTTATTAATGTTAATTCATCTTTTTTGTTAAAAATCATTACAGGAGCCATTGTGCTCATAGGCCTTTTACCTGGTTTAAATCTATTTCCAGGACTAACCCCTCTCCCTTCTTTTTCAACATCACCAGATCTATACATTAAATTATTCATTTGGTTATTCATTAAAACACCTGTTCCAGGAATTGTTACTCCTGAACCAAAAGATGCCCCAAGAGTGTATGTATTTGACACTGCATTGCCATAGGAATCTATGATTGAGTAGTGAGTAGTATCTCTGCTTTCATTTAATATATTGATAGGTTTTATCACTGAAGTCTTTGTAGATCTTTTTAAACTTATAGATTTAACAAGCTCTTTGGTTCTTTTTTCTGAAAGTAACTCAGAAGTTGGAACATCATAATAAAGTGGATCACCCACTTCAGAAGATCTATTATTATGCCCTCTTCTAAGAGCCTCAGAAAATAGATGATAGGTCATTACAGAATTGCTTTTATATTTAGCTAAATCAAAATAACTTAAAATATTAAGAGCGGTTAGAAGTGTTATTCCTCCGCCAGATGGAGGACCTGCAGTATAAACTTTATTGCCCCTATACTCAGTTGAAATTGGTTTTTTAATATAAGCCTTATAATCACTAAAATCGTTCAGTGACATTAAGCCATTATTTTTTTGCATAGCCTCTACAATTTTTTTTGCTGTTTCGCCTTTGTAAAAACCATCTCTTCCATGTTTTGAGATCAGGGTAAGAGTGTTAGCTAAATCAGGTAGTTTTAATAAAGAGTATTGTTGGATAGGTGTGTCGTTATCAAAGTATATCTTTTTAGACTCTGGGTCATTTGCTAGCCTTGGGGTGCTTTCTATTGCTTTGGATAGATCGTATGAAACAACTATTCCTTGCTTTGCTTGCTTTATTACAGGTTCAAGAATATCTTTTAACTTTAATTTACCAAATCTTGAATGGGCTTCAAGCAATCCTGCAACTGTTCCAGGAACTGCTGATGCTTTATAGCCAGTATCAACTAGATCATATTTTTTAGAATCAAAATTCTTGGGAACTGTTTCGTAGTTTTTACCTGAATCATCCTTAATATTAAAAATATTCTCCAAGTTTGAATTAAGAGGAGATTTACTTCGATAATCTATATAGAAAATCTCATCTTTTTCCTTGATATATACAAGCATAAATCCACCGCCACCAAGATTACCAGCTCTTGGCAAAGTAATTGCCAAGGAAAAACCAACTGCAACAGCAGCATCTACCGCATTTCCACCCATACTTAAAATTTCAATCCCAATATCTGATGATAAATAATTTTGACTTACAACCATACCGGATTTACCAACAACAGGATGATACGGAGATTCATAATCTATATAGCTTCTAGAGCTAGTATTTATTGAAAAAGTTATTATTAGCAGTGTTAAAAACCTATACATATTTGACTAGAATATTTGAGGTGCCAGAAAGTATGCAAATAATGTAACAACAAAAATACCAATAATATTTAAAATAAAACCAGCTTTCATCATTGTTGCTATTGTAAATTTACCTGATCCGTAAACTATAGCATTCGGAGGAGTAGCTACAGGAAGCATAAAAGCACAACTTGCAGCCAAACAAACAGGCACTGTTAATGAAACTGGCAATACCCCAATACCAATAGCTACCGCACCAAAAACAGGTAAAAAAGTTGAAGTTGTGGCGACATTAGATGTAACTTCAGTTAAAAATATAATTAATGCAGCAACTGCAAATATTAAAAATATTGGTGGAACCGTGCTTAGTACACTAAGGCTCTCACCAATCCATATACCTAAACCACTAGAGTTGATTTGTGCAGCAATTGACAACCCGCCACCAAAAAGTATTAATAAACCCCATGGAAGTTTATTTGATTGATTCCAGTCAAGAAGCTCTCCTTTATGGTGAGATGACGGAATCATAAATAATAAAATTGCTGATATTATTGCTATCCCTGCATCTGTTAGACCTGAAAACATATCGTAATTATCAAGAAGGGTTCTAAACATCCATGCTAGAGCTGTAAGACCAAATATAATAGAAATCTTAATCTCATCTTTTGATAATGGTCCTTGGTCATTGAGCATATTTTTAAGATATGTTTTTGTATCTTTAGAAGTAATAAAAGACGTTGGAAAAACATATTTTGTTAAAACTAACCATGCTGAGTAAAGCATAACTATTGCCAAGGGGACCCCTAAAGTCATCCAATCAATCATTGAAATCTCTATTCCATAAGTTTCTAACATAAAAGCACTAAAAACTATATTTGGAGCGGTACCAACCAATGTTGACATGCCTCCTATTGTTGCTGCATATGCTATTCCAAGCATCAGTGAAGTATCAAAGTATTCAATTTCTTTGTCGGTTAATCCAGGTATAGTGTTACTTACTACTGAACAAACAGCTAATCCGATTGGTAAAAGCATTAAGGTTGTAGAAGTATTCATAACAAACATACTAATCAGTGCCGCAATTGTCATAAACCCTGCGATTAATTTTGGACCGCTTGACCCAGCAGCAATAATCATATGAAGTGCCATTCTTTTATGAAGGCCTGACCTTTCAATGCCCAAAGCAAGCATAAAGCCTCCTAAAAATAAATATATATTAGGATTAGCATATGGTATGGCGGCCTCTTTAAATGAAACTATGTCGATTAAAGGAAATAAGGCTAAAGGAAGAAGCGCTGTTACAGCAACTGGAATTGCTTCAGTTGCCCACCATATTGCCATAAGCGTAACAATAGCTGCAACAGACCAACCTTGAGGACTTAAGCCCTCTGGCGCTGGCAAGAAGAGCATTAAAATAAAAACAAATAAACCAAATCCAAATCCCTTTTTTTTATACGCTTTCATTTAAAGATTAAATATGTCCTTTGATTTATAAAAAAGGGAGCACGAAACTCCCTATTTTTTAAGTTTACTGAAGATTAAAACTTTTTATAGAATTCTATATTATAGTTTCTTCCAAAGTCTGTATGAAGGTCCCCCCAAAAGTTACCATATGCTTCATCTGCTAAAGGAGCTCTCTCATCTTCTAAGTTCTTTACTTGCAGTCTCACCCTTAAGTCATTATCAAACTTATAGCCAAGAGTTAAATTAATCATTGTCATTTTATCAACTAACCAAATTTCTCTTACGTCATCGATTGTCTCAGTATGACCAGATTCATAAAATTCACCCCACTGAGTTCCTGATACTAAAACCTCATATGGGCCCTTCCTCCAAGACATTTTTAAAGTATATTTATCTTCAATAGATCCATCAAGTCCTAACAAATCATCAACACCTCTAACTGGTGCCAATCCAGCAAGAAGACCATCTTGTTGGCCAGCATTACTAAGTCTTAATGAATCACCACCAGCATCTTGATTTTTTGTATCAAAATGAACATTCATGAATTTAAATCCAAAATCTCCATAATCTGTATCAATTGAATACATAACGCTAGTATCAAAGCCTTCTATTAATCTTGTATCAGCATTAACATAAAAATCTAGCACTTGCTCTACTAAACCAGCAGGGCATAGGTTTGAAGGCCATGCAACACCTCCTTGAAGCTCAGCAGGAGTACTATTTCTTATAACATTAGGATTACCAATGCATTCTGATGCACCACCCTCAGCTCTTATTAAAGTATCTAATAAAATAGCATTAGCCATACCAAAGATACCAACGGTATCTTCAGTTTCAATAGACCATTTATCCATTGTAATTATAAGATTATTAATTGGTTCAAGAACAACACCTAAAGATTCATTGTCGCCAAGTTCTGGTTGCAGCCCTGGATTTCCTTCAGTAACTCTTTGCATAGAATAATTATCCATATCAATTCCTGATGCATATTGCAGAAGCGCATCATTTGTTGATGAGCTTCTTCCTAAAAATCCTTCATTAACAAGTATTAATGATGGAGCTCTAAAGGTTTGAGATATTGAATATCTCAATTTAACTTGATCTATAGGCTGCCAACCAAGTGCAAATTTTCCTACAGTTGCATCACCGTAATCATTTGAATCCTCATACCTTACAGCTATTTGTGCATCAATATTTTCATATAACGGTAAAGCTAATTCTGTGAATAAAGACTTAGTTATTCTTGATCCACTTGAATTTGGTGTGGCGCTAGAATTAACAACATCCGATATTATTGGGAATGTTTCACCAGTTTTTGGACCAACAGGAACTGTATAAGTTATCAACCCACTAATCCTTGGATCTCTTATATCCTGATAACTTTCTTTTCTTATCTCACCACCAATTAACATTGCAGCGGAACCACCAGGCATTTCAAAAACATCGTTATTAGACATTTTGAAATCCCACATATACATACTTGTTGAATTTTCTCTCACAATTGTAATTGTGAATGGATCTTCACTCGAACAACCATTTCCACCACAAAATGGGTTATATGCATCTGAGGTTGATAAAGCAAGTGATTGATTTAATAAAGTCATAGATTGGCGACCAGTATTATTTTGCTTAGATTTAGCTTGAGACCATAGGATTGCAGTATCCCAATCCCAGTTTCCTGTCGAACCTCTAAAACCTTGTAAAAATCTCAATGTAGTTCTATGAGAATCATATCCCCTTGGAGTATTGAATCTATGGTACGCTTTCCATAGTCCTAAACCAACATTTTCAGCATCAACAAACTTTTTTCCATTTCCATTAACCAACTGATTCAACCAATAGTTTGAAGCAGGTATTAAAAATGGTTGAGTACATGAGCCAGTTTTTCCACAACTTCCTGCACCAATAGTTGTACCAGCAAAAAGTTGCTGTGTTGCTAATGAGTTATACATTCCAATTTCTGAATATGCTTCAATACCACTATCAAGCTCAGTATTAACAAAAACAAATAGATTATTTCTTTCTAATTCTGGACGCATCCATCTTGTTTCATTATATTTTGCTCTGTAAGGATCCCAACCTGATCCAGATGTGTAGTAATCAACAACACATGTATCACCACCTGTTCCGGTATACAAATCATCTTTTGAAGTTGATGAACATCTTGGATCAGTAGAGGGGAAAGTTGTAAAGAGGTTAGATCCGTTATACCAAATACCATATTGAGAGGCTTGGTTAGTATTTCTCCATGAAATATCATCCCAAGCAGTTCCTGTAAATTCACCTAAACCTGGTGATACTCTAGCATCAGCCGCTAACCACTTAGGGTCTTCAAAACCTTTTATCGGATCTCTACTATATGTATCAAAATATACATTAATATTTGTATTATCAAAATCTTTACCCCATTGGATGCTAACTTTATTATCTTGTGCTTGATATGCGTCATAAGCACTGGCTTTAAATCTTACATTCAAGCCAACAAAGTCTGTTTTTAAAACTGTATTAACAACACCTGCTAAAGCATCAGCTCCATATATAGCAGATGCACCATCTCTTAAAATCTCAACTCTTTCTGCGCCATATACTGGAACAGCATTTGAATTAACAGTCATTACAGGCATTGACCCACCCAGAATTGGTTCTGTTTGATACCCTGGAGATGTAATTAATCTTCTACCATTTAGTAATACCAATGTATTACCCGTTCCAATATCCCTTAAGTTAAAAGCACCGACATCTCCTCTAGAAGCGTTATATCCACCACTAAACTCGTTTTGGTTAAAAGTATTTTGTCCTAGCTCAGCAATGTTATCCAATAATTCATCACCGGAATCTATGCCCAAGGCATCCATATCATCTGCAGATATTACAGAAACTGGTAATGCTCCAGTAATCTTTGCACCCTTAATTTGTGAACCAATGACTACAACCTCTTCGACATCGGATGATGATTCATCAGCCTCTTGAGCAAAAACGCCCAAAGATATAACCATTGGAAATACTAGTAAAAATTTTTTGAACATAATTCAATCCCCTATTTATTTTTAAAACTACAACAAGTATATAGTCCCAACACTTTTCTTGTCTACAATAAATCATATTTTTATATTACTATATGTATAACTCACAGTTATGTATTAAAA
>Ga0208304_10001169_pt1 | contig 12849 bp, 9 predicted proteins | sample ColrivemetaGS713_FD_187603 | JGI IMG/M metagenome (GOLD analysis project Ga0208304, IMG submission 187603) | Estuarine microbial communities from the Columbia River estuary - Flood tide ETM metaG S.713 (SPAdes) (version 2) | ecosystem: Environmental > Aquatic > Marine > Intertidal zone > Estuary... | reverse complement strand
CCACAATTTCACCCGAAAAAACAAAAGCCTCTCCGTTAGATTCCGTTACATTATTACCGTCATAAGTTTTGTTTCCCACGCCTATAGCTAACCTAACATCCAAACCTTTAATCATTTGTATGCAGGCTTTTATATAGATTGCAGCCGTTAAACTAGAATGATAATCTCTTATTTCTATTTGAAAACTATCACCTCTGTATATCTCCCAGTATTTGGTATCAGTACTTAATTTGGATAATGCATTTTTTAATGTATTTATCCACACTTCTGGTTCTTTTTGTTTTCTGGAATTAATAATGTCTCCTGTTATAACGCTTGTCATAGAACAAAATTTTATATCATTTAATTACATGATAAACAAATATATCACTTTATTACATGATAAACAAGTATATCACTTTATTAAGTGATAAATATTTAATTTTGGACCTCTACTTTTGTAATAAAATATTTAGTATCGCCTAACCAAAATAAATGTTTGAAGCGTTCAAAATAATGGAGTTTAACCATTTTTCCCTGAAAATTATTTAAGTCTTCTATAACTTGTTTTTCACTATTTTCAACTGAAAAAACAAAAGTTTGGGCTTCAGATATTCCTTGACTTATTTCGCCTTCCCATGTTTTTATCATAACGCCTTTATGGCTAAATTTCACCAATTCTCCAGCTCTCACACCTTCGCTATAATGTGCGTAATAAAAGAAGCAAAAAACGCCTGTGATAACTAATAATATTCCAATACCTATTTTAATTAAAATCTTCATATTACTCTATTTCTTTATTTGCACGTTTTAAAATGGCTTCAGGAAGCGCTTTTTTAGCTTTGGCTCCCAATGTTTTAAGTTTTTCGACACTCGAAATTAAATTCCCTTTACCATCAAATAATTTATTCATTGCCGAATTGTAATCTGATTTGGTGGCATCTATCTTTTTCCCTACACCAATCAAATCACTCATTAATCCTTCAAATTTATCATAAAGGGCACCGGCTTGTCTAGCAATTTCAATGGCGTTCTGTTGTTGTTTTTCATTGTTCCACATACTATCAATTGTTCGCAAGGTTGCTAAAAGAGTGGATGGTGTAACAATAACTATATTTTTCTCAAAAGCTTTGTTGTAAATACTATTGTCATCGTTTACTACCACCGCGAAAGCCGGCTCAATTGGTATAAACATGAGCACAAAATCGGGAGATTCTATGTCGTATAAATCTTGATAATTTTTTTCTGAAAGCTGGTCTACGTGTTTTTTAACCGAGTTTACATGAGCTTTTAAATAGCGGGCCTTATCTTCATCATCAGCATTTACCAAACGTTCATAATCGGTTAAAGACACTTTACTATCAATAATCATTTTTTTACCATCCGGAAGGTGTAAAACCACATCGGGCAATACGCGCGATCCATCTGCCAATGTAAAACTTTGCTGTACAAAATATTCTCTATCTTTTTCTAAACCAGACTTTTCCAACACACGTTCCAAAACCAATTCGCCCCAATTTCCTTGCATTTTACTATCTCCTTTTAAGGCTCGGGTTAGGTTTGTCGCCTCTTTGGTCATTTGCTGATTCAGGTCTTTTAAACCTAACAATTGCTCTTTTAAAGCCGAATGCATACTAATGCTTTCTTTTTGAGTTAAATCGACTTTATCTTCAAAGGTTTTAATTTTTTCCTGAAGTGGCGTTAAAATGTTTTTGATATTTTCTTTATTCTGAAGCGTAAATTTTTCTGATTTTTCGTCTAATATTTTAGTAGCCAATAACTCAAAATCTTTGCGTAGCTGTTCTTGTCGTAATTCAATCTCTGCTTCCCTTTTTAAATTAAGTTGATGCAGATTTTCGTATTCAGTATTTTTTATAGCTAATTCAGAATTTAATAATTCCTTTTCACGACGAATGTCTTCACGTTCTTTTTCAATTTTATCAACGTTCTGTTTTAATTCATCAATATTTAATTGCATTTGATTCTGACGTTCCTCGAGTGTGCTTTGTTCGCTTTTACTTTTTAGTTTAGTAATAGTCATTCCAATATAAGCACCAATTCCTCCAGAAATTAAAATGGCAAGAATAAGAATAAGGTTGTCGTTCATTTAAAATAGAAGTTTGACCAAAGGTAAATTTTTTAGTCGGAAGAACGAAGTATGATATTATCAGATATTAATATTTTTTGAAATTATTTTACAAGATAGAAGTGTCGATTATTATATCGGCATCGCTCCAAGCTTTATCAAATTCATTTTTTATTTTTTTTGCTTCGGCCATTTTACCTTGTGCTATTAGACTTTTATATAAGCCTGTTAACGACCATCCATTTTGTCGGAGTGCTTGTAAATCTTCATTATATATTTTTTCAGCTTCTTCATATTTTTGAGCTTTCATAAGTATAGCACCCAGGTTTTGTCTGGTTGGAATATGCCATGCAGCTGGTTCGTTATATATTAACCCATCTTCTAAAACAACAGCTTTTCTTAAGTGTTCAATGGCTAGATTATAATTTCCTTCTAATCCAGCCAATTCGCCAGCAACAACTTCATAGGCTAATTTTGCAATAGTAGTTCCAGAATCAAATCCTGTAGCCATGAGGGTTTCCATTTCCGGATCTTTAATCATCTCATTAATAGCTTCCAGTTCTTCTTTAGCTTCTTTAAAATTATTTTTTCTGATAAATGCAATACCTCTTGCATAATGCCAGATAAGTTTTAAATGCTTGAGGTTGTCGTTTGGTTTTGGATAGGTAAGAATATCATTCCACTTTCCAAATCTTGTATACGCAAGGAGTGGAGTAGAAGCGAAATTTTGTAAAAAATGAAGCTCTTTCATTTCGCCTGCTGGCACTTTTTCTGCTGTTTTTTTTGCAGCATCAATAGCTATTTTACTATTTCCTAAAAGACTTGAAGCCGACCAAAGAAAATGAATATTATGGGGATAATAACCTAAAGGATACATTCCTTGGGCAAAACATTGCGAAATATAATCTTCATCCGCTAAAATCGCTTGTTGATTTGCTTTTACGGCATCTTTATATCTTCCTACTCTAATGTAAATATGAGATGGCATATGAACAATATGTCCAGCAGCAGGCATTAAAGAACCCAATTTGTCAGCACTAGGAACGCCCAGGTCTGGATATGGAAGCTCTACCATATGTATGTAATAATGATTTGCTCCTGGGTTATCAGGGTTTAGTTGCATCGCGTTTTCAAGAGCTGCTTTGGCTTCTTTAATGTTTGGTGATGGGTTCCCATCTTTGTCCCAATAGTTCCAAGGCACCGTATTCATTACAGAAGCTGCGTATAAAGTTAGAATATCTGAATCATTAGGGTATTTAGCAGCTACTTTTGTCATAGCTTCCATATACGCCATATTTAAAATAGAAACATTTTTCGATAAATTTTTAGAATATCTATGAGTTAATGCCTCAATGAGTGCTTGCTCTTTTGGAGTTGCTTCAGCAGTCAGTTTCATCGCTTTTTTAATAGCTTCATTATATTTGTTTTTGCGTTCATCATCGGGAGCGGGGTCGTTAATATTAGGTCCTAAAACATATGCTTGTCCCCAATAAGCCATGGCACATTTGGGGTCTAATCGTGATGCTTCCATAAATGATCGGTGGGCTTCGGCATGATTGAAAGCATAAGTCAACCTTAATCCTTGATTAAAAAATTGTTGTGCTAATTTGTTTTTAGTACTTACAATGTATGTGTGGTTTCCTAAGTTTTCAAATAAAGGTGCAATCTGTTTTGTTGTATCTATATTCTTAAGTAAAAATTTGGCGGTTGTACAACTAATTGAATTAATCCCAATTTTTTTAGAATAGTCAAAATTGTCTGCACTTCTTGTTTTATACAAAACGGTTGTAGCCAGAATAATAGCAGTAAACAAAATGATTAATTTAGTTTTCATAATTTTTGAAATAATGTTTGTAAAAATCAGTAAAATATAAAATGCAACCAGTTGTGATAAGTGGGTTTGAAAATTACTGCATTAGATTGGTTCTTAGGGAACAAGGTATTAGTAAATATAGTAAATTTTTAAAAAGCAAGAAAGTAAAATTATTTCTTGACCCGAAAACTTCCTGTTTTCTCATCAAAAGCTATTAAATCTTTTGGGAATAATGATTCAAATGTACCCTTGGAAATTAGATTGCAAGGAGTATCGGACACCACATTGTCTTTAGACATCACAATCAACCTATCACATAGTTGAATGGCTAAATCTATTTCATGTGATGAAAATAGTATGGTTTTACCAGTTTCTTTTGCCAATTTCTGAAGTAATTTCAGAATATAAGCTTTGTGGTACATGTCCAGATGCGTGGTGGGTTCATCTAAAATAATCAAATCGGTATCTTGCGCCAATGCTCTGGCAATCATCACTTTTTGTAATTGACCATCGCTTAATTCATAACACCTTTTATGTTTTAAAGTTGATATATTAGTTTGAGTTAATGCGTTGTTGACAATGGTTATGTCGTTCTTAGATAAATTACCAACCCAGTTTGTATAAGGTTGTCTGCCTAAAGCAACCAATTCAAAAACCGATAAATTTTTAGAAATCATTTGTTCAGTTAAAACTAAGCTCATCACTTTAGCTAAATCAATCGCTGGATACTTTTTTATTTGCTTATCATTTATATAAATTTCACCACCAAGTGCATTTTGAACATTGGTAATGGTTCTTAATAATGTAGATTTTCCAATGCCATTGCCACCAACTAAACCAACTAATTCACCTCGATGTAATTCTATGTTGATATTGGAAGCAACTATAGTGCGTTCTTTTTTAGAAGCATATCCTATGGATAAATCTTTGGTTTTTAAAATGATATGTTGATCCTTGTCTGTCACTAATTTATTTTTTCATCTAATTATCTAACTTGGCTATTTCAAAATACCATTTTACGTTTTCTAACTAATAACCAAATAACAACTGGAGCTCCTACCAAAGAGGTTATGGCATTAATTGGTAATGTGTAATCGCTATTTGGTACTTGCGCTATACTATCGCAAATAAGCATGACGATCGAACCAATTAAAAACACCGCAGGAAGTAATATTTTATGATTTGATGTATTGAAAACCTGTCTTGTTAAATGCGGAATAGCTAAACCTATAAACGCTATAGGACCCGCAAAAGCGGTAATAGTTCCAGCTAATAAACTCGTCGAGACAATAATAGCTAATCGACTTCTTTTTATATTCAATCCTAAACTTTTAGCGTAATTCTCACCTAAAAGCAAGGTGTTTAACGACTTTACAGATGTTAAACTAACAATAATACCTAGGCTGTAAATTATAAAAAATATAAATAATTCATCCCAAGATAAGTTGCCTAAACTACCAAAACCCCAAAAGATGTATTGTTGCAGTTGTTGTGCTGACCCAAAATAAGAAAGCACACTAACAATTGCAGCTGTAATACTCGCAAACATAAGCCCTATAATGAGTATTGCCATAGTGTCTCGCACTTTTATGGAGACCATTAAAACAGCGAGCAACACTAAAAAACTTCCTAAACTAGCGGCAATTACTATACTCCATTTCGAGATTAAAACCGATACAAAAATGCCTCCGAAAACTGAAGATCCTAAAATAACCAACGCAACGCCTAAACTTGCTCCAGAACTAATACCCAACACAAATGGCCCTGCTAAAGGATTTCTAAATAAGGTTTGCATTAATAGCCCGGATATACCCAAACCAGAACCAACTAATATAGCAGTAATGGCTTTTGGTAATCGGTAATTTTGAATGATATGTTGCCAGGTTTCTTGCGCGTTTGCACTTCCAATTAAAGAATTAAATACATCCTTTACCGGGATATAAACCGACCCTAAACTTATGTTAGTAAAAAAACATACTAGTAGGACCAGTATTAATACTAAAAACGAAAGTTTGTATGTATTTGAATTTGGCAATTAGTCTAAGCGTTTAAAAAAGTAAAGATCATAATTTTTTAATAATTCTGGATGACAAATTTTAATAAGATCTTTTAGAACCAAATCGGGTCGGGTAGTACCCATTTCAAAATATAAAATACCACCAGATTTTCCTGTAGTATTTATCGATGAATAGATCGAATTATTTTGAAATGCATTAAACATGGCATGTTGCGAATTACCATTTTTTAAAGATTCTTTGCTAGCATAATTTGACGGACTAAACCAAATTTCGGCATCTTTAGCTTTTAAATAAACCGTTTCGAAATTAAGAGATAAACTACCAGTTCCTTTAGAATCGCTCCATAAATAATTGGTATTGGCATCTTTTAAAAGTTGCGCTTCGGTACTTGTACCATTCGGTAAAAACCAAATATCGTTATGCATGGCTCCGCTTAAAATAGTCGGCTGATTTTTAATTTTTTTAGCTAATTTTTTAGCTTCTAGATAATTAGTTTCAATGGTGTTGAAAATAGAATCGGCTTCTTTTTCTTTGTTAAATAAAACGCCGAAAAACTTTATCCATTCAGCTTTTGCCAAAGGAGACTCTTCAACCCAATCGCCATTAAAAATTACAGGAATTCCGGATTTCTTTATCGTTTCAAAAGTTCTGTTATTACCGTCAATGCCAAAACCTATAACAACATCGGGTCTTAGCTCTAATAAAACTTCGGTATTGATGCCTTCATTTTTACCCAATTCTCGGACCAATCCTTGCTCGATTCTCTGACTAGTTTTTTCTGAGGAAATATATTCTGTACCAGGAAACCCCACTAAGGTTTGCTCAACGTTTAGCAGTTCTAAAGCGGGTATATGAGTGGTGGAGGTGACAACAAGTTTTTTAATAGGGATTTTGATTGCTGACTCAAATAGCACTTTTTCTGAACTCCAAAAATCCGCATCAAAATTATTGTTTAAAAGCGCGAATCTATATGATTTTTCAGCCTTTGGCCAAGGATTTTTTATTTCTAAAATTTTATAAGTGCCATAATCTATAACCGAAAAACCTTTGGCATATTTTAATTGAAGCGATACGCCTTCTTTTGTTGCGGTTAATTGCTTTTTTGAATCACTTTTGCAATCAAGCAGCGTTAATATAATAATTAAAAATAGCGATTTGTATTTCATTAACATTAGATGACAATTGTCATTTTTAAAAGTTTTAAAGCTTGTTATTTTTGGCGAAAATATTAACAATGCGAGATGGTTCAAATTTAACAATATATATAGTAGCAGGCGTAATAATTGCTCATTTTTTAGTTGGATTTATTTATTTAATTTATAAAATGACTAAGAAAAAGTGAGTTTTTAATTACTATTTTAAAGTTAATATTTACCTTCGCATCGAAATTTGGTTTTGTTCATTTCACGTGAATAAATTAAAAGGGAATCTGGTTAAATTCCAGGACTGTTCCCGCAACTGTAAGCTATAAAGCTTCATGTTAAACTTCTTGTCACTGAAGAGTAATCTTTGGGAAGACCAACATGAAGACGCAAGTCAGGAGACCTGCCATTTTCAAAACAAATAAGTTAAACTTTCGGGATAAAAGTTTGCGTGTGTTAATCCATACGATTCTCGAGTATTATTCATTAAAATGAACAAAAAAACAAATGTTTTCGGTGTGCTATGTTTTGGTATATCACTGGTTGGTTTTGCTCAACAAAAAGCAGATTCAGCAAAAGTAGAACAACTAGATGAAGTTGTAATTACAGACTCACGTTTTGCATTAAAACGAGAGCATTCAGGTAAAACGGTTATTAAAATTTCACAGTATGAGATTGAAAATAACCAAGGGAGAAGTGTTTCGGAATTAATAAACACCAAAAGTGGTATTGAAATTAATGGTAGTAGAAGTGCAGAAGGTCAAAATTTAGGGTATTATGTAAGAGGTGGTAATAGCCGACAAGTACTGGTACTTATAGATGGCATTCAAGTGAATGACCCATCTTTGGTTTCAAATGAATTCGATTTACGATTAATAGATTTAAATACTATTAAATCTATTGAAATTATTAAAGGAGCAGCAAGTACATTATATGGAAATGCAGCTGCTACTGCTGTAATAAACATTACAACCAAAAAAGCTTCAAAAGATAGTGTTGCAGCTAGTTTTTTAACGGTTATAGGAACCAATCAAACCCAGAACGATTTAAATTATTATGCGTCCAGTTTTACCAATAATATATCAGTTAATGGTACTGCTGATAAGTTTAGCTATTTGGCAAGTTTTGGAAATAAATACGCAGATGGTTTATCTGCAACAAAATCTGAGAACCCTGAAAAGGATCCTTTTTCCAGATTTAATACCAATTTGAAATTAGGATATGAATTTAGTGAAGCGTTTGAAATAGTGGCATTTGCGAGTTACGACAAGTTAAAAACTGATATTGATGGGTTTCCAGCACCAATTTACGCACCTGCCGACACTAATGATAAATACACTTCTAAACAAACCAGATTTGCCATAGCTCCTAAATTCAGTTATACCAATGGAAATGTTCAAATTAACGCGGCATATTCAAAAGTAAACAGAGAAACGATTTCGGATTTTTCAACTACTCACGAAGGTGAAAGTTATGTGGTTGACGCGTTTAATAAATATGTTTTTGATGAAACCTTTTATACTATAGCAGGGGTAAACCATGCTAATTATAAAAGCTTGTTCGCTACCGAAGAAAGTTTTAACAATACAGATCCCTATTTAAATGCTGTTTTCGTGTCTAAATTTGGTTTAAACCTTAATGTAGGGGCAAGATTTAATAATCATAGTGAGTATGGTTCGCATATGGTTTACAGCTTAAACCCATCATATAGTATTCCAGTAAATGAAGGCTATTTGAAAGTTTTAGGTTCTTATGCGACGTCTTTTATTGCACCTAATTTATCTCAATTATTTGGCTTTTTTGGAGCAAATCCTGATTTAGAACCTGAAGAAAACAGAACTATTGAAGGTGGTTTGGAGTTTTCGAATAAAAAAGGATTTAGAGCTAATGCATTGTACTTTACGAGAAATGAAGAGAACACCATTATTTACACTACAGGTTACCAAAATGCTACAACCAGCGCCACTGTAAATGGTGTAGAAATTGAAGCTGAAATAAACATTATGAAAGATTTATCGTTTAATGCTAACTACACGTTTACCGAATTAAAGGAAGGAACTCGTTTACGTCTGCCGAAACATAAGGCCAATGCTAGCTTAGGATATAATTTCTCGAATGCATCCTATATGTCTATAAATTATCAATTTGTAGGAAGCAGAATGGATACCGATTTTTCTACCTATGAAAATGTTAAGTTGGATTCATTTTCATTAGTAGATATTTACTTTAGTCAGAAATTAATTAAGAACAAATTGAAACTTTTTGCAAGTGTAACCAATCTTTTCAATACAGATTATGTTGAAATTGTAGATTTCACTACAAAAGGCAGAAATGTGAATATTGGATTGAATATTAATTTATAAAATTTAAAGAGCCCAATTAACTTATGTGAATTGGGCTTTTTTTTATTCATTAAGATTTCTTCTTAAAAAATCTGAAGGAAGTTCTTTGTCTAAATACATCTCATCTTTAAGTGGTTTAAAGCTGTTACTGTTCTTAAATGATTTTAGAAAAGGCCTAGATTTAGATTTAATGTCAGCCAATTTTCCAGTCGCGTTTGAAATAGCAGCTAATGCCGCAGCCAGTAGTGTTTCGTTTTCATCGCCAATGACACCCAAATTTAAATAACTTTCCGAAAGTTGAATATCTGGTGGTAGTCCGTTAAAATAATCAGTATTACCTACTTTATTTAAAGACTTAAAAATAAGTGGTTGCATAGCATACGTGTGATTTGGGTTTGCGCCTTCACGCCCAAAATTTCCCGAATCATATAAAGTTGTAGATGCCTGATATTTGCCCGTTGTGTTTTCACCTATATGAATAACATCAATATAAGGGTCTAAACTATTTATTACCAATTCGCTTGCAGAAGCCGAAGATTTAGTTGCTAAAATATAAACCTTCGACAGATTTAAACTATTTAGAGCAGTTCCTTTGTTATTATTTGTAAACCGGTTAATTAATGATTCAGGATTTTCAGTTTCAAAATAATTTTGAAATTCATTGTTCCATTTTTCGGTGCTAAAAATTTCATCGTTAAACTGACCTGTTATCATACTTGATAATAAGATTGCAGAATTTACGGAGCCACCGGGGTTATATCGTAAATCTAAAACCAGATGCTGCACATTATTAGCTTTAAAATCACCAAAAACGGTGTTGAGTTGGGCATCATAATTAGCAGTAAAGCCGTTATACATTAAATAGCCGACATTTTGCCCATTAACATTTATAATTTTCGTTTTGTATATAGGATTTTCAGAATATTGTAGTTTTGTTAGAGAAATGGACTGGTTGCTAGAAGTAACTATATCATCAGTTGTTTCAGGTGTACCATTATCGTTATAAGTAGCTAGACTTAACGTGTAAGAACTTTGCGATAACAATGAACTGTAATTGTTCGTATTTATTGGAGTCCCGTCAATGGCATTAAAAACGTCACCACGTTTCAAGCCTTTACCTTCGGCATCGCTATTTGCTAAAACTAACCGAACAATACCAATTACTTTTGTTGTACTATTTGGTTCTATAAAGAGCTGAAAGTCCATGCCGTTACTTGTTGAAATTCCACTAAAATATTGCTCTAATTCAATATAATCATCAACAATCCAGCTATATTTGTCTTCAGTTTCTCGCTCATAAATTAAGGTTTCGAATAAGTCTTCTGGGGTAGAATAGTTATTCAAATATGCAGAATACTCAGTATCTGATGAAAATCTATTATTAGCAAGGTTTGGTATGTTTTCTTTATATAGATAAAAAGTGTTCATTCCTTTCCATACAAAATCATTTATTTCATTTGCAGAAATTTGATTGTCGTCGTTGTCCTTAAAGCAACTGGTAGTTAAAAAAGAAACAACACATAGTAATACTAGGGCTTTAATTGTTTTCATGCACTTCTTTTAATATAAGTAGATTAATAAAACCTAAATTTACTCACATTATTGTAAAACTTGTTTAAATAATATTCTTTAATTATTTTAAATCTGTATACATGCCTTTCCCAAGTGGAGTGAAATCTTTAGAATCTGCGACTCCTTTAAAGTCTATGCCTACTGATTTCGACGTTTGAACAGATTTTAAAGTTATACCCGTAATTAATGAAATAGCTTTCGCTAAAAACGGTTCGTTCACATCACCTAAAACCCCAAGATTTGTTATGTTTTCCCCTTCAGCGGTGGCGCCAGAAGTAGTTTGGTACGTTATTAAATAATCAGGAATCAGCCCATTATAATAATCAGTCACTCCGTTTTTGTTTGCTGATTTTAATACTAAAGGTTGTATTGCATATTTATGTCTAGGGTTAGCATTATCCCGCCCATAGTTTGATGAGTCGTATAAAGTAACCGAAGCAGTATATTTACCTGTAGTATTTGTTCCAATTTGTACAACATCTATATAAGGATCGAGGCAATTTATTACTAATTCACTTGCAGAAGCGGAGCCTGAAGTAGTTAAAATATAAACTTTATTTAAATTTAAACTTGTAATTACAGAATTGTCTGTTAATTTATCAGTAAATCTATTTATTAAAGATTCAGGGCTATTAGCATTAAAATAAGATTGGTATTTTTGATTCCATACTTCCGTTGAGAAAATTTCATTATTAAATTGTCCTGTAATCATACTGGATAAAATTATTGCGGAACTTACTCTGCCTCCTGGGTTATATCTTAAATCTAAAACCAATTCTGTAACGTTATCAGCTTTTAGTTGTGAGAATGCATCGTTTAAAGCACTGTCAAAATTTGACACAAAACTATTGTACATTAAGTAGCCAACTTTATGTCCATTGGCATCGATGGTTTTATTTATTAAAATAGGGTTTTCTGTAAAATCAGATTTTGTCAATGTTATTGATTTTCCATTTGATGAAATGGTACTATTGGATATGCTTGCCATTCCTAAAGTGTAAGTGTCGTTGGTGCCAAATAATAAATCCGAGTAGTTATTAATAGTTAATTGTTGCCCATCAACTGTCATAAAGAAATCTCCTCTTTTTATGTCTTTTGTTGAAGCGTTAGAATTGTTAGCCACATATCTTATATAACCAAAGATATCATCAGAACCACTTAATCTCACTAATCTAAAATCTAGGCCCTCTGTTTTTGATGTACCTTGAAAAGAATTTTCTAATGCAATATAATCATCAACTAAAAAGCTAAATTTATCTACTACTCCTTTTTGATATAACAACGCATCAAAAAGGTTTTCAGGAGTATTGTAACTATTTAAAAAAGTATAATAAGCATCTTGTGTTGAAAATTTGGAGTCTGACAAATTAGGAACACTATTTTGCCATAAATAAATCTCATTTAATCCACTCCAAATAAAATCATTAACTTCATTGTTTAATGTTATAGGTTGTGGTTGTTCAACTATAACTTCATCATCTTTTTTACTGCAACTTAGAGTTATTAAAATAAACATTACTATTGCTAGTAATTGGGGCGTTTTTTCTATTTTCATACGACTTTTATTAATTTGTATAACGGTAAAAGTAGATACAATATTTTAATTTAAAAATATTTTGTAACAAATTTGATTATAGTTCGTCGTAATATCAAACGGCCTTAATAAAGCTATTTTAAACCAAACCAAACCAAAAATGACTCAGACAGAGTTTTTAAATATTGTAATGCCATTTAAAGACAAAGTGTTTCGTTTAGCAAAACGATTACTGGTGTCGACCGAAGAAGCTGAAGATGCAACACAAGAGGTGTTGATGAAATTATGGAATAACAAAGCAAAAATTGAAGAGTATAAAAATGTGGAAGCATTCTCAATGACAATGACAAAGAATTTTTGTTT
>Ga0208304_10001154_pt1 | contig 12944 bp, 18 predicted proteins | sample ColrivemetaGS713_FD_187603 | JGI IMG/M metagenome (GOLD analysis project Ga0208304, IMG submission 187603) | Estuarine microbial communities from the Columbia River estuary - Flood tide ETM metaG S.713 (SPAdes) (version 2) | ecosystem: Environmental > Aquatic > Marine > Intertidal zone >... | reverse complement strand
CTGGCAGCAATGCGCCCAAGGCGAGATCAATCGCTGTCATCGAATCCCCCCCAAACCGTGCTCCCAGCCGGGTGGCAACGATTTGGCGAACCAATGCCTCGGCCACAAAAAGATAGCCGGTGCTGCTGCCAACTTGTGGCAGCGCGGCCATAGGCTGTCTTTTCTGCAGTTGACTGCGCAGAGGCGCATCGCGCGGTTGCGTGCGGCGATGCAGACCAAGGGCAGCGTCCAACCCCAGATTGCGCGACAGTGCCGATTTAAGCCTGCCAATGAAGAAATCTTCAAACCCTAACGACGGCGGTTCAGACGCAATACTGCGAACCAAAATTTGGGTGGCGTTCTGCCCCATAGCCTTCTCCATACTCATCATGGCAAGCATCGCGGGTTTTGGTGAATAGATGGTTACGGTGGTAATTTAGCTCAATTCCACCGCGCTTTGTTGATCTTGGTTGTAGATATGCCGTTACTCGCGGGACATTTCCTTTAACCTCCCAGATTTGGGCAGAAGCAGATGTTCATGACCAATGATCAACGCGAGATTCAGCGCAAGTTGCGGATATTGCGATACGCCGAGGAGATCGGCCATGTCGCTAAAGCTTACCGCCATTTTGGGATCGGCCGATCCAGCTTCTATCGCTGGCGGCAAGCATACACTGAGCGCGGTGAAGCAGGCCTGATCAATGCACCGCCCATCCCCAAATGGCATGCCAACAGAACGCCGCCGGAGCGCGAGGAAAAGGTGCTCTATCTTCGTCGCAAATACCATCTCGGACCTATGCGGATCGTTTGGTATTTGGCGCGCTACCACAACATCAAGATATCTGATGCAACCGTTTCGCGCATCCTGCGCCGTCATGGTCTGAACCGGCTTCCTCGGGGCACGCGCATGCGCAAGGTGCACACCAAGCGCTATCAGAAACAGGTTCCCGGTCATCACATCCAGATGGATGTTAAGTTCCTGACGTTTATAGGTAAAAAAGGTGAGAAGCTGCGCCGTTTTCAATATACGGCTATCGATGATGCGACACGGGTTCGCGCGCTAAAGATCTATGACAAACATACTCAGGCCAATGCGATCGACTTCGCGGATCACATAATCGAAAAGTTCCCGTTTCGGATTAGGGAAATCAGGTCAGATAACGGCCATGAGTTCCAGGCAAAGTTCCACTGGCACGTCGAGGATCTGGGCATTCGCCATGCCTATATCAAGCGCGGCACACCGCAGCTCAACGGTAAAGTCGAACGGTCGCACAGATCGGACGGTCAAGAGTTCTACCAGCTGCTCAGCTACAAAGGCGATGTCGATCTCGAAGCCCAACTGGTCGAATGGGAGCACTTTTACAACTTCCACAGACCACATGGCGCGCATAACGGGAAAACGCCTTACGAAGCGCTCAGAGAAAAGCTATAATCAGGAAATTGGATGTCCCATGGGTAACCGCACCTTACACGTTCCTGAAGATGCCCGCGCTGTTACCATTAACGCTGATGTCGAGGTTTACGCATATTTCGCCGACCAGACCGAGCCGCAATTGCTTGGGCAGCTTAGCCTCGTAACCTTTGTCAACGACATGGGGCTCGAGGCGGTGGGCGGCAATATGTATCTGGAAACCACCGCATCGGGCCAGCCGCTGGTGGGCGTGGCCGGGCAAGATGGTCGTGGCACCCCGCGCCAAGGCTATTTGGAAAGCAGCTCGGTTGACGCTGTGCGCGAGATTACAGAGCTGATTGAGGCCCAGCGCGGCTATGAGTTGAACGCCAAAGTGATCACCGCAGCCGACCAAATGCTCGGCGCAACCACACAAATCCGATGATCCGCGCGCTCGCCCTTCTGGTTTTTATGGCGGTCCCGGCTGGCGCTCAGGTGCTGGTCGCCGCCGCGCCCATTCGCAGCGCTACAGTCATTACAGCCGCACATATAGCAATGTCAGAACAATTGTTTGCAGGCGGTATAAGCGACACCTCATTGGTGATAGGCCAAGAAGCGCGAGTAAATATTTACGCCGGGCGGCCAATATTGCTAACGGAAATCGGCCCGCCAGCACTGGTAGAGCGCAACGCGCTGGTTGTGCTGCGCTATTCCACAAACTTGCTGAGCATCACCACCGAAGGCCGCGCGCTTGATCGCGCAGGTAATGGCGAGTTGGTCCGGGTGATGAACCTTTCATCACGTGTTGTTGTCAGGGGCCGCGTGCGCCCGGATGGAGAGATTGAGGTTGGATTATGATCAAACGCGCCCTAATTTTATGCCTAAGTTTTGCCTTGCTGGGCGGCTGTTTGGAGCGGCTGAATGATGTTGGTCGCGCCCCAGAAATGACGCCTGTTTCAGATGCGGTGGCCTCAAATGTTTCACCTGAACGTGCCGCGATGGCACGCGCACCAGCAACGTCGCAACGGCAGTTTTACGCGCAAGGCTCGCTTTGGGCCTCAGGGCCAACATCGCTGTTTGGCGATCGGCGCGCCGCCACAACCGGCGATATTCTGACCATTATTATTGATATCAATGACCGCGCCCAACTGTCCAACACAACTGGGCGCGCCCGCTCGGGCAGTGAATCGATGAGCATCGCAGCCCTAATGGGCCTGCCGGAGAGCATAAATGGCGACTTGCCCGAAGGGGCAAGTTTAGACCCAGCGGCGGATTTTGGGTCGACCTCGGTCAGTTCGGGAACAGGCACAGTCAACCGCAATGAAAAAATCACCCTTCGGATTGCGGCCACCGTGGTGGATGTATTGGCCAATGGCCATCTGGTGGTCCAGGGCCTTCAAGAAGTGCGGGTAAATTTTGAGCTTCGCGAACTGGCCATCGCCGGGATCATTCGGGCCGAGGACATAAGCCGTAATAACGAAATCACCTATGACAAAATGGCTGGGGCCCGCATTTCGTATGGCGGTCGCGGTCAAATCACCGATTTGCAGCAGCCGCGCTATGGCCAACAGATTTTTGACGTCGTCGCACCATTTTAGGAACCCAAAATGAAAAAACTGCTGCCCGTATTGCTTATGGTTTTTGGATTGCTTGGTGGCGCAGGCGCAGGCGTATTGCTGCGCCCCAATTCAGACAGCGCGGGTAGTTGCGACGCGCCGACCTCCAGCCATGACGCCCCGGCAGTTGATGCCCATGGCGCGCCGGTCGATGATCATGACGCTGTCGAGGCCGATTGTGTCGAAGTCACGGCTCCCCAAACCCATGCGTCGGCAGCCAATAGCGGAGGGCATGGCGGTAAAGAACCTATTAGCACAGTTGAATATGTGAAGCTGGATCGACAGTTTGTGATCCCCGTGCTCTCACCCGAACGTGTGCGCGCGCTGGTGGTTATTTCTTTGTCGATTGAAACAGATCCTGGTGCGTCCAACCTCATCTATGCGCAGGAACCCAAATTGCGCGACGCCTTTTTGCAGGTGCTTTTTCGCCATGCCAATACTGGTGGTTTTGATGGCGCTTTTACGACAGGGCAGAAAATGGTCGATCTACGCGACGCTTTACGGCGGGCTTCGCAGGACGTGCTTAGCGAACTTTCACGTGATGTGTTGGTGATTGATATTGTGCGCCAGGATATCTAGGCGAAATCACTGTCGGGGTCGAAAATCTCTCCCGACAATAAAGCCTCATCATCCATAACTCCGGCAAGCAAACGCTCAATTGCCGAAAAGTCCTCGCTATCCAACTGCCCGCAGCTTTCAAGCCAAACCAATGCCGCTTGCACCCCGGCGGGTTCAGCCCTGCAAAGAGTTTCGCGGCCTTGTTTGGTTTGGCTGATCAACCCAGCGCGCAGTAGAATTTGCAAATGTTTAGAAATCGCCGCCAAAGTCATATCAAACGGTGCGGCAAGCGCAGAAACGGTTTGATCTGCCCCAACCAACCGCGCCAGCATGGCGCGCCGCGTCTGGTCACCCAGCGCGGCAAAGGTGGCATCAAGGCGGGCTTCGGCGTTAATATCCATGGGATTTGCCTAGCAGATGCGCCGCCGAACGGTCAACTGAATGGTAAAGTGTTATTTTCACAACCCAGCAACTCACGGGGTGTGCCCAGCGGTCGCACCTAATTTTTTACGTTTATATTCATATACTTATAGCCAAAAACAGCAACGCTCAGCGAACTTGACAGCGCAAGCCTGTCTGCCTAATGTCCGCCCAAGTCGAAGGTCACGTTTTCGTGGCGATTCTGAACATAGGATTAAGGGGTGGGGCATGGCTGATCAGCCCGATCCGGAGAAGCTGGCAGCGCTTGGCAAGAAGATCGCCGCGCTAAAAGCCGCGCAAACGCCCGAACGGGCAGCGCAAAGTCAATACGCCAAGGCCGGACAAGGCTGGCGTATGGTGATTGAACTTGTGGTCGGTGTGATCATGGGTTTTGGTATCGGATATGGGCTGGACAGCCTGTTTGGCACACTGCCAATCTTTCTGGTGCTGTTTATAATGCTCGGCTTTGCGGCCGGATTGCGCGTCATGCTGCAAACCGCCGCAGAAATGGACAAAAAGGGCCAAAAGCCCGAAGATGAATAGCCCCGCGGGGCAAGATAATGAGGTTCGATCGTGGCAGCAGGCGCAGAAGAAGCAAGCCCGTTTAACATCCACCCGATGGATCAGTTCGCTATTAAACCGCTGTTTGGCGGTCATGAGCTGAATTTTTACACACCCACCAACCAGACCTTGTGGCTGGCCATCGCCGTATTGGCGATTTTCGTGCTATTGGTGATGGGTGTGCGCGGTCGCGCCTTGGTGCCAAGCCGCAGCCAGTCCGTCGCCGAAATCATTTACGGCTTTGTGCGTAAAATGGTTGAAGACGTAACAGGTAAACAGGGCCTCGCCTATTTCCCTTATATCATGACGCTCTTCATGCTGATTTTGATGAGCAACATGCTCGGCCTTCTCCCCTATTCCTTCACCTCGACCAGCCATATCGCTGTAACCGGCGTGCTGGCCATGCTGGTATTCCTGGCCGTGACCATCATTGGTTTCGCCAAACACGGCATTGGCTTTCTCAAGCTGTTTTGGGTGATGTCGGCCCCGTGGTGGATCCGCCCTGTTCTGGCGATCATCGAAGTGATCTCGTTCTTTGTGCGCCCTGCCAGCCATTCCATTCGTTTGGCAGGCAACATGATGGCCGGCCACGCTGTTATTAAGGTGTTCGCCGGCTTTGCTGGTGCGCTGGGTGTGGGTGCGGTTGTTCCAATCGTCGCCATCACCGCCGTTTTTGGCCTCGAGCTGCTTGTTAGCTTCTTGCAGGCCTATGTGTTCGCAATCCTGACCTGCGTTTATCTGAACGACGCACTTCATCCGGGTCACTAGGGTTAAATTTTTAAAGCATTCCAGATAAATAGGAGACTCTCATGGAAGGTAATATCGTAGCACTTGGTCAGGCAATCGGCGCTGGCTTGGCATGTATCGGCATGGGTGGCGCAGCCATCGGTGTGGGCAATGTGTTCGCAGCTTACCTGTCGGGCGCCCTGCGCAACCCGTCGGCCGCCAGCTCACAGACAGCCACATTGTTCATCGGTATGGCTCTGGCCGAAGCTCTGGGGATCTTTTCGTTCCTCGTTGCTCTGCTGCTGATGTTCGTCGGCGTCTGATTTCGCAACTGGTTCGGGCGGACCAATCGGTCCGCCTATTCCGCAGCCTTAGCGGGCTGCATTTGAAATCGGAGGTCTAAATGGCAGGTCAAGCCACTACTGGCGAAGCCGCTGGTGCAGCCGCCGCTCATGGCGAGCATGTTACCGGCATGCCTCAGCTGGACATCGCGACCTTTGGCAACCAGATATTTTGGCTGCTGATTGCGTTATTCGCGGTTTATTTCATCATCTCGAAGCTGGCATTGCCACGCATCGGAGCAATTATCGACCAGCGTCAAGACGCCATCACCGGCGATTTGGCAAAGGCTGCTGATCTTAAGCGTCAGGCTGAAGACGCAGATGCTGCATACCATGCAGCACTGGCCGAAGCGCGCGCTGAAAGCCAGCGTATTTCTGCGGAAACGCGGGCCGAGATCCAGAAAGAACTGGATGTCGCGATCTCACGTGCTGACGCAGAAATTGCGGCGAAAGCGGCCGAATCTGAAGGCCGAATTGCTGAAATTCAAGCTGGCGCTGCGCAGGCTGTAAAAACTGTTGCCCGTGATACAGCCGCAGAACTTGTCCGCAAACTTGTTCCCGCTGCGGTGGATGACAAGGCGCTGGACGCGGCCATTTCAGCCCGGGTGAAAGGATAAGATGATGGATTTTCTGAACGATACCAACATCGTCGTCACGATTTCCTTTGTTCTGTTCATTGGCGTTCTGCTTTACGCGGGCGTTCCCGGCAAAGTGACCAGCATGCTTGATGGTCGCGCTGCTGGCATTCGCACCGAGCTGGACGAAGCCCGTGCGCTGCGCGAAGAAGCGCAGACTTTGCTTGCCTCGTATGAGCGTAAGCAAAAGGAAGTGGCAGCACAAACGACTGAAATCATTGCGCATGCCAAAGCTGAGGCCCGGACAGCTGCGGAAACCGCCAAAGCGGATTTGAAGCAGTCAATCGCACGTCGCTTGCAGGCAGCAGAAGAGCAAATTGGCGCCGCTGAAACACGTGCCTTGCGCTCTGTGCGTGATCAGGCTGTTGCAGTTGCTGTAGCGGCTGCGGGTGAAGTTATCGCCGCCAAGATGCCCAAAGCCGATGCCGATGCGATGCTAAATGCGGCAATTGCCGATATGGGTTCGCGGCTAAACTAAGTTCGTGAATATCAGTTAAAAAAGGCCCGGCCATTGGCTGGGCCTTTTTCATTGTGGCCTAGCGCGACCGATCAAACTCTAGCCGTTGATACGCAATCACTTCATTCCGTTTTTGGCGTATATGCTGATGCAGCGCTTTCTCAATGAAATTGAGATGGTCAGCGACGGCACCCTGAGCCGCGACAGCATCGCGTGCCTGAATGGCTACGTTGATGGCACAATGCTGATCCAATAATTCATTGCGGGTTGCTTTGACTTGAAACAAAAGCTGCCGATTGTAAAAAATACCGGCCCGCAGCATTTCAAGCATAGATCTCATGACGTGAAGCATCACAACATTATGCGCGGCCTCGACAATCGACATGTGAAAATCAACATCAAGCGATGATTCCTGATCAGGATTGCGCTTGGCATGGGCGGCCTGCATGCGTTGGAAATTGGCGTCAATCACTGCTAGGTCAGCATCGCTACCCTCACTTGCCGCACGAAAGGCCGCCAGCCCTTCAACTTCGCGGCGAAAAGCGATGTAATCAAACAGTGCCTCATCATGGGTGGCAAACAATTCCAGCAGCGGCTTGGTAAAAATAGAACCCAAGACCTGAGCAACCCTTGCGCCGCTATTGGGGCGTGTTTCAATAAGGCCCACCTGTTCAAGCTCAACCAAAGCTTCGCGCAAGCTGGGGCGCGAAACATTCAGACGGCTCGCCATTTCCCGTTCGCTTGGTAGTTTCTCACCCGGTCGCAAAACGCCGCGCAGTATAAGCCCTTCGATTTGGCTGCGCACGGCACGCGATACAGATTCGGTATTAATCGGCTCAAAGGCCATCGTTTTTGTCCTACAATTTTCGACATACTAGCAGACAGTGTGCCAAAAACAAAAGGGGGCCAATTGGCCCCCTTGTCGTAATCGGTAGCGGTTATGTTATTGGTTTGGCGTGATATAAATCTCAACACGACGGTTCGCCTGCCGGCCCGCCGCTGTAGAGTTGGACGCCACAGGCTGGTTTTCACCCAGACCGAAGGCCCGCACACGGCTACTTGCAACACCCGAATTGATCAGAACTGAACGCACCGACGCGGCACGGCGCTCTGACAGGCTTTGGTTATAGGCAGCCTCACCGGACGAATCGGTATGGCCAACAACCTCAATAGATGTGTTGGGGTAGCTTTGGATATTTGAAGCGAGCCGCTGCAAGCTTCCAACAAAGCTCGATTTTAGCTGCGCTGAGTCAACGTCAAAGGTGATCTGCTCTGGCAGGGTCACAATCAGCTGGCTGCCGGTATTGGTGATAACGGCACCCGAGCCACCCAGATCGGCGCGCAAGGCACGTTCCTGAGCGTCAAGCTGGCTACCGATTGCACCACCAGCGGCAGCACCGATCAGCGCGCCAACAACAGCGCCGCGACCAGAATCATTGCCGACACGTGAACCAACAAGCGCGCCAAGGGCTGCGCCGCCAAGAACACCGGTATTGGTGTTATTCACAGTTCCATCAGTGTTTGTACAGCCGGTCAGCGCCATCGCGCCGGTCAATACAACCACCATCATCGTTTTAAGTCCAAACATGGTAACTCCTTCCAGTTGGAAAACTCGTTACTTAAAATTAGACCTTATACGGAAGAAAGGTTCAAGCACCGTTGAATAATCGCGCAAAAAACTGGCGGCTTGTCGCCGATACTAACTGGCCTCAAGCCGCGCCGATTCCCAAGCCAATAGCGCGCGCTTAACGGGTAATCCCCAATGATATCCGCCCAAAGCACCTGACTTTCGTAAAGCCCGATGACATGGGATAAGCCATGAAACCGGGTTGCGGCCAACGGCCGTTCCCACGGCCCGCACGGCCTTAGGGCTACCGATGGCGCGGGCAATTTCAGAATATGTAGTCACATGTCCCGACGGTATGGCCAACAACGCTTCCCACACTTTTATTTGCAGGGGCGAGCCGATCATGACGAGCGGGCATACACCCTGCTGGCCAAGCGCGGCCTCCACCCACGGCGTTAGCACCTGCGGGTTGTGTCTGTATTCTGCCCTTGGCCAGCGGGCGCGCAAATCTGCTTCAGCATCGGCTTGGCCAGATTCAGCACCAAAGGCCAGCCCGCAAATACCGCGTTCAGTTCCCATGGCGAGCAGTGGTCCAAAGGGTGAGTCAAACCAACCCCAATTGATAATCAACCCCGCACCGCCAGCAGCATATTCGCCGGGGCTCATGGCCTCCCACCGCACGAACAGGTCGTGCAACCGACCGGGGCTGGACAGGCCGGTGGCCATGGTTGTGTCCAGCACAGTAAATCGGTTGGCCAGCAGGCTGCGCGCATGATCAAGCGTCAGATATTGCTGATACCGTTTGGGGCTAACCCCTACCCATTGGCTGAACAAGCGCTGAAAATGCGCCGGGCTCAGACCGACGGCGCGTGCCACATCATCCAGATTTGGCTGCGCATCGACCGAGGCGTCGATATAATCAATCGCACGGCCTATCAAGTGGTAGTGATATGAGGTGTCTACAGTCATTCTGGCATCCTTTTAATCAGTATGCCCTGCCGCTGGCCTGCCCTGCCACCCGGAAATTGCGCAATCGAAGGCTTGAAATTTCGGGCCCCAGCGTGCCAAGTGGCAAGATGACAGCGCAGCTTAATTACCACCAAATATCCGAGATATTTCGCCGCTTTGCGGAATCAGAACCTGATCCGCAGGGCGAGCTTGAGCATGTGAATGACTATACCCTGCTGGTGGCCATCGCGCTCTCGGCCCAAGCCACCGATATCGGGGTCAACAAAGCCACCCGTGCGCTGTTTCAAATTGCCGACACGCCGCAAAAAATGCTCAATTTGGGCGAGGCTGGGCTGATTGAGCATATCAAAACCATTGGTCTGTTTCGCCAAAAGGCAAAGAACGTCATCAAGCTTAGCCAGATATTGGTGGATGATTATGGCGGCCAAGTGCCAACGTCACGCGCGGCGCTACAATCTTTGCCGGGCGTGGGGCGCAAAACAGCCAATGTGCTGCTTAATATGGTGCATAAGCACCCGGCGCAGGCAGTTGATACGCATATTTTTCGCGTAGGCAACCGCACAGGCATTGCCCCGGGGCGCGATGTGGTTGCGGTTGAACGCGCGCTTGAGGATCATGTGCCTATGGAATATCAACGCCATGCACATCACTGGCTCATCTTGCATGGGCGTTACATTTGCAAAGCCAGAAAACCAAGTTGCGGCGCCTGTATCATCGCCGATCTATGCCAGTCAGAGGATAAGACAATATGAAAAAGTATCAGGTTGTCGGGATCGGCAATGCGATGGTGGATGTTTTGGCCAAGGTCGAGGATGATTTTCTTGACGATAACGGCATTGAAAAGGGCATTATGACCCTGATTGACACCGCGCGCGCGACCGAGCTTTACGGCAAAATGGGCCCCGCGCGGGAAATTTCTGGTGGCTCGGCGGCCAATACCATTGCCGGGCTGGCAGCGCTTGGTTCGCGCACCGCCTATGTTGGCAAGGTCAAGGATGACCAATTGGGCGCAATTTTCGCCCATGATTTGCGCGCACAGGGCGCGGATTATGACACCCCTCTCGCCCCGGCCAGCCACACGGCAGAAACCGGGCGCTGTATGGTTTTGGTGTCGCCCGATCATGAACGCTCAATGAACACCTATCTGGGCGTGACCGAGTTTTTATCGCCTGATGATATTGATGAGAGCCAGATGGCCGATGCCGAATGGCTATATCTAGAAGGTTATCGTTTTGATGGCCCAGACAGCCATGCCGCTTTTGCCAAGGCAATTGCGGCGTGCAAAGGCGCGGGTGGCAAAATTTCTGTTACCCTGTCAGACCCGTTTTGCGTAAACCGCCATCGCGACGCGTTCCGCACCCTGATCCATGACCATATTGACTTGCTGTTTTGTAATGAGCATGAGCTGAAGGCCCTGTACGAGACTGACGATCTGAGCATCGCGTTTTCACTGGCCCGCAAAGACGTGCCAATGCTGGCTTGCACCGTTGGGGCCAACGGGGCCTATGCCTATGTAGATGGCACGGATTACCATGATCCGGCTACAGCCTCCAAGGTGATGGACGTGACCGGCGCAGGGGATTTATTTGCGGCGGGCTATTTACACGGTATGGTCAACGGGCGTAACCCGATCAGCTGTTTGCGCATGGGCAATCTGGCTGCAGGTGAAATTATCAGCCATATTGGCGCCCGGCCTGAGGCCGATTTGAAGGCGCTGTTTGGCGCGCATGGTCTGGTATAAACGGGGGCGAAGGATGGCTTACACATACGATACCAACAATATTTTTGCCCGCATTTTGCGCAGCGAAATCCCCTGCAAAAAGGTTCTGGAAACTGAGCACGCGCTGGCATTTCATGATATCGCCCCGCAAGCCCCGATGCATGTGATGGTCATCCCAAAAGGCCCATATGTAAACTTTGACCATTTCGCGCGCGAGGCCAGTGATGCCGAACAGTTGGGCTTTAACGCTGCCATTGTTGCTGTGATCGATGCGCTGAATATTGCGCCAGGTGCGGGGAAAATGGGGTATCGGATGGTGGCCAATGCGGGCGATTCAGGCATGCAAGAAGTGCCACATCTGCATGTGCATATCGTCAGCGGCCGCCCCTTGGGCCGTATGATTCCGCGCGCTGACTAGGCGGCTTGTTCCTGCGCCAAGGCGCGCTATCATAGCTAAAATTTGACGGAGATTCCCATGACCACCAAAGCCCCAGAAACCGAAGAAGTCACCTCAACGCGCGTCGCCTGTGATGGCGGGGTCGGTGGCCATCCGCGTGTTTGGCTAACCATTCCGGCCGACAAGGGTTTTGTCGAATGTGGGTATTGTGACAAGCGCTTTGTACTGAAGGCTGGTGCGGGCGGACATCATTGATATGGCGTTTGGCAAGGGCCATCACCTGCATCTGATTGACGGCTCGGCCTATATTTTTCGTGCCTATCATGCCTTGCCGCCGCTGACGCGGGCCTCTGATGGGATGCCCGTCGGTGCGGTATCTGGCTATTGCAATATGATCTACAAGCTGGTCGAGGATGCAAAGGGCCCCGATGCACCAACGCATGTGGCAGTAATTTTCGACCATTCCGGCAAGACGTTTCGTAATGATATTTACGACAAATACAAAGCCCAGCGCCCGCCAGCACCCGAGGATTTAAAACCGCAATTTGCGCTTATACGCCAAGCCACGCGCGCCTTCAACCTGCCCTGCATTGAGATGGAGGGCTTTGAGGCCGATGACCTGATTGCCACCTATGCCCGCCAAGCGCGCGAGGCTGGGGGCCGCGTAACCATTGTGTCGTCAGACAAAGACTTGATGCAGCTGGTTGGCGGCGGGGTCGAAATGCTCGACCCGATGAAAAATAAGCGTATCGGACCGGACGAAGTGTTCGAGAAATTCGGAGTGGACCCAGCCCGCGTGATTGATGTGCAAAGCCTGTCGGGCGATGCTGTGGACAATATCCCTGGGGCACCGGGCATCGGCATCAAAACCGCCGCACTGCTTATTCAAGAATACGGAGATTTAGACAGTTTGCTGGAGCGCGCTGGTGAAATTAAACAACCCAAGCGCCGTGAAACCCTGATTGATAACGCCGCGCAAATTCGGTTGAGCCGCGAATTGGTGACGCTGAAGCAGGATATTGCGACTGTTGAAACGCTAGACGATTTTGACGTTAAAGACCCGATCGCCGATCAGGTTCTGGCCTTTACCGCTGAAATGGAATTTCGGACGCTGACCGAGCGCTTGGTGGCCAAGCTGAAGGTTGATGCCCCAGTAATTGCGGCCAAGACCGGCGCTGACGGCGTATCGACCCCCGCCAACCCCGGCGCGGGTGAACCCGCGCAGGCAACCCCAATTGACACAAGCGCCTATGAAACCGTTGGCGATGCCAGCGCGCTGCAAAAATGGATTGACGCCGCCTATCGCCGCGGTTGGGTGGCGTTTGATACCGAAACCACCGGGCTAGATGAGATGATTGCCGATCTGGTTGGAATATCTTTGGCGGTGGAGCCGGGCGAGGCCTGCTATATCCCATTGACCCATCGTGAGGGTGAGGGCGATTTGCTGGGGGCTTCAACCATGGCGCCGGGGCAGATGCCACTGAATGACGCTTTGGCGATGCTCAAGCCGATGCTGGAAGACCCATCCATTCTTAAAATCGGCCAGAATATTAAATATGACCTAAAAATCATGGCGCGCTACGGCGTTGATCTGTTCCCGATTGAGGA
>Ga0208304_10001148_pt1 | contig 12996 bp, 7 predicted proteins | sample ColrivemetaGS713_FD_187603 | JGI IMG/M metagenome (GOLD analysis project Ga0208304, IMG submission 187603) | Estuarine microbial communities from the Columbia River estuary - Flood tide ETM metaG S.713 (SPAdes) (version 2) | ecosystem: Environmental > Aquatic > Marine > Intertidal zone > Estuary... | reverse complement strand
AAGCGTGCAATAGAAAGGGATTTACTAACAATTCTCATCAACGCCTGATGGTCAATGGTTAATAACAAACAAGACTGTAATGCCTCGACGATCAAATCACTAACGGCGTATGCCTGTAAGACCTCGGGTGGCCCAAAAAACTTGCCAGCAGGTCGGATAAAAAGGGTGCGCTCTTCGCCGGATGGTTCCAGAAAATACCCCCTTATCGATCCGCTGACGATGTAGTATATCTTTTCTGCGCGCTTCCCCGCTGCTCGAATTCGCCCTTTGGTAGGAAATTGCTCCACCTTCACCGCAGTCCACAGTTGTTCCATATCCTCCTCACTGAGGAAATTGAATTGTGTGAGGAACTGCTGTTTAACAAGTTGCTCTTGCTGCTGCATCGCTTGTCTATTTATAATCGAACATAGGTAGTTGAACGGAATTATTAATATAAGTAATTTTAGGGGCTATTGACCCAATTGCTAACCCACCTATCAAGATATTATGAAGAACTGGTCGACTTACCACCACTGGACGCCTGCGGAGATAGCCTCTCCCCGCAGCGAAGAAGAAATCCAGCAACTGATCCGTCAGGCCATCGAGCAAAAGAAGAAGGTGCGCATTATCGGTAGCGCCCACTCTTTTATGCCCCTTTGGACCACCGATCAGCTGCTGATCAATCTGGATCAGTATCAGGGTCTCGTATCCATTGATCAAGAGCAACAACAGGCCACGGTGCGCGCAGGCACCAAACTCTACACCCTCGGAGAGACGCTCTTTGCCCACGGGCTAGCCATGAAAAACCTAGGGGACATCGACCGCCAATCTCTCGGGGGCACCATCGGAACGGGTACGCACGGCACTGGTTTGCAATTTGGCTCTATCAGTACCCAGGTCGTAAAATTACGCATGGTAAATGGCCTTGGAGAGCTGGTAGAATGCTCGCCCACCCAGAATGTATCGCTCTTCAAAGCGGCACAGGTATCGCTGGGCGCACTGGGCATTATTACGGAAATCACGCTACAATGTGTACCGGCCTACCGGCTGGCTTTGCAAAACCTCAAGGAGCCACTAGATACGGTATTACAGGAATTGGAAGACCGCTATCGGGAGCAACGCAATTTTGAATTCTACTGGTTCCCCTACACCACTTCCGCCTGGACGAAGACCTCCAATATCGTTACTGACCAAGCGGATAAAATCTCTTGGCTGAATCACTTCACCGAGTATTTTTTGGAAAACTATGCCTTCAAAGTCTTTTGTGAAGCGGCGTACTACTTCCCTGCACTAAACGAAAGCGTCGCTAAACTATCAGCAGCATCCATCGCGCCCGTGCGGAAGGTTTTTGCCAGTCATAAGGTCTACGCCACGCAACGGCTGGTGAAGTTCAATGAAATGGAATACAGTATCCCAATCGCCGCACAGCGCGAAGTACTCGCTGACATTCGCAGCCTTTTTGAGCGCAAGCGCTTCCCCATTCATTTCCCTATCGAAAACCGGGTAGTCCGGCAGGATGATATTTACCTTAGCCCGGCACAGGGACGCGACTCCGCCTACATCGCCTGCCACGCCTACGCGAAGAAAGACCCGCTCCCCTACTTTGCTGCGCTGGAAGAAATCTTTCAGGCATACGAAGGACGTCCACACTGGGGCAAGATGAATACCTTTACCAGTGAACAAGCAGCTGAAGCCTATCCTTATTTTAGCGATTTCCGAGGCCACCGGAAGGAACAAGATCCGGAAGGTCTGTTCCTTAATGATTACCTCGCTAAATTACTGACTTAGTAATTTGACGGAAATAAACCTATTTTCTTTTTCTGAAGATTTACCTTTTTGCGCACGCCTAGTCCAAGTATTCCTAGTCTTAGCACAAAAAGCGAAATCAAAAGAAAATAGATTTATTTTTTCCCCGTCCCTTAGTCGTACTTAGGCTTTTTTGTTCTCTTTTCTGCCTTCTTTTCTTTCGGCGTTTTTACTGGCTCCTTTTTCACCGACTTTTTCACATCTTTACTCTTTGCCATAATTCTTAGGTTGTTAAATGGTTGATTTTGTAATATCGAATGTACTATCTTTTAAGATAGCATCTATGAAATCTCGAACGCTTTATTTTTGCGGTTCCAAAAATCACCGCAACTAAAGCCTACTGCTTCACCGCCCGCTTTACACTCCATAGCTGACCATTCCGGTACAAGGCCAGGGTGTACAATCCGGCAGGAAAATCACTCCTATTGATGATCATGCTGCCTTGTCCGCGGGGCCAGTTTTGTTTCAACAAGGTGCGCCCCAAACCATCGATAATGGCCAGGGTCATTTCTCCACTAGGAGGGAAATTCAAGGCCCTTATTTCCAGTTGTTCACGGAAGGGGTTAGGCGCCAACAACCAGCTGTTTTCATTTGCGGCAAGATCAATCATCGAACCAATGAGGCAGGAATTAAAATCAAAGAAGCTATAGCTCTCACTTTCCGCCCCGTTGCATAGTGTTTTTACTCGTAAAGTATAAACGGCACAACTATCAAGACCAGTGATGGTGACCATGTTGTTGGTGACGCTGAGTGGTATCCAGTCTACCCCACCAGCAGAGCGGTAATCTGCTTGATAATCCAGTGCTTCAGGAACCACCGCCCAGCTGATTTGCACATCATTGCCTTCTATTGAGCCTGAAAATCCGGTGGGGGTATTACACTCCTCCGGAGCGATAATGTCTACACAGTAATCCTCGATTTCACCAAAGCTCGCCACAAACGGGCAAGCACCAGAGCTGGCCAGGCTAAACTGCATCATGATCCGCATCCGGGTTACCCCTAAATTGGTATTCGCGGGAATAGCAAGAAATCCATTGAGCGGCCCATTTGAAGGATTGCCATCAAAAATGATTTCATTGGTCGTAAAACTGCCGTTGTGATCTTTGTCCAACCAAATGCGCCAGTCTTCCGAAGAGGTTTCCGTACCCGGAAATCCGGGCGTCAGTAAGATGGGATAGGTCACCCCTGCCTCTAATTCCGGCGCTGCGAGCTGCTGCCCAAAATCAGTATACCCCCCAGGCTCCACCCCCGAGGCGTTGGTAAAGAAACCTCCTATCTCCACCTGTGCGATATGCTCGTACTGGGTAGAGAAAACATTCTCCGGCATACAGTATTCCAGGTCGAGACAAGGGCCACAGCCCGTTGTAATGAAAGTCTTTAGCGCCGTCCAGGCCGTTGTTTCAGCGGCACAGATGGTACGAAGTTGATAGTCGTAAAAGGTACACCGTTCCAAACCCGTAACCGTATTCTGAGGCAGGGTACCTGGCAATACCGTCCAGGTGCTCGTTCCCTGTACCCGGTAGCGAAGCTCAAAGCTTTGAGCAGCCGTAACGGGATCCCAGGTAAAATACATGATCTCATCGGACAAAGGTGTGAGTTCCACATTTTCCGGCGCCGTACAGCAACCATCCGTCGTAAAGAAGCGACTATTGCCGAAGGGGATCACATCGCTCGCACAGTTGGATTGTACCTGGTATTCGTAGTCCCCACAAGCCGTCAGTCCCGTAAGCACCAGTGGACTTTGGGCATTGGTCACCACGTTCCAATTCATCGCTCCCACGGCGCGCCAGCGCAGGTCTACAGATTGCAAACTATCGTTGGTATTCCAGGTAATCGTCGCGGTTGAAACGCTAAAATTCGCCAATTGTACCGAGCTGGCGGGGATGCAGCCGTCGCACAAATTTAAGAGGTACTGGATGCTGTTGGCGACGTTCAATCTTCCTCCTGTAACGGTGATACCAGCCAGCGAGGCATTGGAGTCTACCCCCGCCAGGATAGCTTCCCTGATGAGCAAGGCCGCCGCCGATGGGTCAGCTTCCGTGAGCGCGGAAAGCGCCGGACAATCGAGGCTATACAGCAGTGCCGCCGTACCCGCCACGTGAGGGGTAGCGCTGGAGGTTCCACCAAAGCCAACATAAGCACCACCGTTGGTGATGTTGTAGGCGCCGGTACCTGGTGCCCCCAGATCGATACTGATAGCACCGTAGCCCGCTTGTACTTCTTTGATATCGTTATGGTCCGTGTTCGTCACTGCGATAAGGTAATCACTAGGGCAAGATGTTGGCAAATCACCATCCAAATCTACATCTACATCGTCATTCGCCGTAGCGGCACAGTTGATGATTCCCGCAGCGCCAAGTACATCGTAAAAACCACACCAGATCGGTGCATCAGCCGCCTGCCCACCATCCACCCCCCAGGAGGCATTGGTCGCGACTACAAAAGCGCCTTCGGCACCGCCAGAAGCATTGTAGCGTTGGCGTTGTTCCAATGGATAGGAATAAGCTTCGAGCACCTTCGCCTCAGTAGTATTGAAATTATTGCGGATGTGCATCACTTTCACGTGCCAGTTCACGCCCGTCACCCCCAGGTTATTGTTGCCATCTGCACCGATGATGCCCGACACCGATGTACCGTGTGAGCCACCAGCAATATTATCGTTGTTACTGACGGTGCTCCAACCCCGATAGTCATCCACGTAGCCGTTGTTGTCATCATCTATGCCGTTGCCAGGAATTTCAGCGTGATTGTACCAGCGGTTGATCTGAAAATCGGGATGAGTAACGTCGATACCATTGTCCAGAACCGCCACCACGATGGTATCACCCGTGAGAGTGTTGCCGCCGGTCGTCACATCCCAGGCTTCTACTGCATCGATATCCGCATCCGCAGTACCGCCGCTCTGACCGGTATTATTGTATTGCCATTGGCTACCAAAAAGAGCATCCGTAGGCACGGCACGCAGGGTGATACTGTGGTTGCGTTGCACGGCGCGTATCCGGCGATCAGGCTGAATAGCGGTAATCAATTCCTGATCGGAAACAACCGTTTCATCAAAGCTGATCAACCATATATTTACTGGTCGAGACACTTCCTTCATTAGCGTCAGCTGCTGCTGGTCAGTATGCGCTCTGTTCCAATCGCGCAGCCAGGACAAGAAGCTTTGATCTGCTTCCATTTGTACCAATAATTCCCCGGCGACATAAGCAGGAGATTGAGCAGAAAGTGAAACTTGGGTGAATTGAAAAATCAGACAGAGTAGCAGTACAATGCTGGAACGAGCCATGAGCGTAATTTTATGGGATTAACTTGTTAGACTTGCTAAACGCGAAGTTAGCCAATAAGGTACAGGTTAACGCTGTAAATTTACGCTTTGCAAAGCGGGCTACAGTTCTCCTGCTTACACAAACAACAAAATCAGCGTTAGCACGATCCCGCCCAGCGTAAAGTACAGGCCCTTTTTAAAAACCTCCGTTTTGGGCATAAACATCCAAAAGGAGGAAATTACAAAAAACAGGAGCGACAAACCAAAGAAGATGTTGAGAAAAAACAACGGCTCCGACGATTTTGCTTTATGCAAATGCGTCATCTTTTCTAACACCGTAGGTAGTTCCTTCAAGGTATAGCTGGCAGCGCCAGTGGCACTATCGTAAGTACCTTCCTGGAAATAATAAATCCCTGCTTCCGTCTTGTCTACTTTGAGTTTGCGCAGATCAAGAGCCTGCCCCAGGTCTTCAGGACTAAGGTTAGGTGCCAGTTGTTTATCAAAGCGGTGTTCTTGCTTAAGGAAGTCGGTATCCCGAAAAATGAGCACGATGCCACTCGTTGCATAAACAGCCATAATACCCACCAAAAAAAAGCCGAGATAACGGTGAATAATACGCATGGTCATGGAGGTAGCAGATGGTTTAGCCATGATAAATTGCTCTTTATTGAGGTTAATAATTGAAAATGACGACAAAAATAATGACATCGCCTAGACTTAGACCAACCTCTAAATAAATGTTTTCCCCTACCTGCCAAATAAAAAAGGAGATGCTCACGAATGAACATCTCCTCAGGATTTGCCGATGACTTACATCAACGGTTAATGCGGGTTTCAGGTGTTATTTTAAAGGAATGGTAACCAAAAATCTCACTTCCACTTAGAAGCAAGGATCTACCGTTGTATCAACCAAACTACCGCCAATGATAGTGTTGTCGCCCGTACAGTCTTTAATGCCTGCATCAATATAAGGGCCTACTGAGATGACCAAACTATTACCACTGGAAGGAGTAGTGAACCCGAAGCGCTCAGATTCCCCTGCGATTTCGTAATCGTATAGGCCTGCATCAATCGACTGATTCTGAATGGCCATCGAACTTTGGGCGCCATCCACAATAAGATAATTAAAGACCGCACCAATGCCCGTATTACTGTAACCCCGCCAGCCCGTAGCCGGAGAAGCCGCGAACGCTACCTCCCCGCTGGGGTAAACTTGCGACTGTGGTACGGTACACCAGAGGAAGCCAATATCCCCCCCCGCAACGGTATTGGAGAAGGCCAGCCCGCTGCGATCGCTGAAGAAAATACCAACATTGAAGTTCGCGAGTTCATTATTGAAGATTACCGTCCGCTGACCAGTACTGTTGGTGATTCCCCAGTGAATGATCGCCTCCTGATATTCGGGAGCGACCCCCACCAGGGTATTTCTCAATAGCTGACAGCGGTTACCACCATCAATGAAGATGCCGTACTGAAAGCCCGCGATGGTGAGGCCTTCCACCCTGGTACGTGGCGCATCCTGGATCAATACTGCGTAGCGACCCGCCGTTTCCGTCCCCGTACTCATACTGAAACCCTTGAGCCAGGCCCGAGTGGCATCCTTGACGTGGATGGCGGGAATGATCTCTACTGGAATCGGTGCCGGAGGAGCAGCATTCGGAAAAAGGAGTGTCGCACCATCTTCTCCTTCAATTTTCACTTGCGTACTAATGACCAGCGTTTCGTTTTCGGTGTGTTCGCCACTGGCCAGGACCACGGTACCTCCGTGGCCAGCTTCGGCAATAGCCGCGGCTATAGCATCTACCGATCCGGCCGGTACCACTACCGTAGAACGGGTACTGATCCATTCTTTCTCGAAATCCAAAATTTCTTGTTCGGCCTCCGCTACGGCAGCTTCCGATTCATCAATGTACTGCTGTGCGCGCTGTTCTTCATTCGGCAATTCGGCTTCGTTGGTAAGCGCCGTACAACTGGCCAGGGTTATTAAGAGGGCTAGGGTAAACAATAGGTTTAAGTGTCTCATTTAATTTCAAGTTTTAGTGTGTTAAAAGACTAAAGTAAAACTACTGGAACCACACCGGAAAAACCCGGAAACATGTTGCAGAAAACCGGAATTACTAACTTAAATTAGCCCTTGAACCTTAAAAATCAAACGTCACCGTTTTCTTCTCCAAATATTTTCTTGCGGTAAGTAGAAGGAGATAGACCGTACTCATCCTTAAAGATTTTGGAAAAATAATCAGGGTCACTAAAACCTACCGCGTACGCAATTTGGCTGATCGACAGCGAAGGGTCATGGAGCTTATGCTGCGCCTCCCCGACGCGGATAGAACGGATGAAGCGGCTGGTGGACAACCCCAGCATTTGTTGAAGCTTCCGGTGCAGTTGGGAGCGACTAAGATTGAGTTTACTCGCCAATTCTTCTACCCCAAAAGCTTCCTCCGCCAAGTGTTTTAAGACCAGCTGGCGGGCTTCCACGACAAAAGCCATTTCCTGCTGTCTTTCCTGCTCAACCACATTGCGGGAAAGTTGGCCACTACGAATCATTTCCAGGTAGTAATCCTGCAGGCGCAGGCGCTGGCGTAGCAACTGCCGACACAACACCCGCAGTTCATGGGGGTCAAAGGGTTTGCCCAAATAGGCATCCGCTCCCCGGGATAGACCCTCCAGGCGCGAAGCCTTGTCCACCCGGGCGGTAAGTAAAATTACGGGTATATGACTGGTGCTAACTTCCTCCTTTAAACGCTCGCAGACGGTGAAGCCATCCAGCTTGGGCATCATCACGTCGCTGATGATGAGATCAAACTGTTGATCAAAGGCCAGGTCCAGGCCTTCCTCTCCGTCGCGGGCCAGCGTAAGTTGGTAGTTTTCCGACAAGCAGGTTTGCAGAAAAGCCCGCAGGTCGTCATTGTCCTCAATAATCAAAAGTTCGGGCAATTGAATTTTACCCGTCTTCTCTTCCGAAAACGATATTTCTCCGCCCAGGCTGGCTGCCAGGTTCGATGTACCCCAGTCGCCTTGCCCGAGGGGGGCTTCGTTGCGGATAGGCAACAATACGTGAAAGGTAGTCCCCTGCCCGAGCTGGCTTTCTACTTCAATACTTCCGTCCATGAGCAGCACCAGTTCTTTGGTGAGGGCCAAGCCAATGCCCGTCCCTCCTTCGTTGGGTTGCGATCGGTAAAAGCGATCAAAAATACGGGGCAGCTCCGTTTGGGTCATTCCAAACCCCTGGTCGATAATGCTACACTTCAGCTGAGGAATACCATCCTCCTCCATGACCTCAAGTTCCATTCTCACTTCGGTCCCTTCTTCCGAAAACTTGAGGGCGTTGTGCAAGAGGTTGCTGATCACGTGCTGGAGACGTTCCGGATCAAAATCCATCCGCAGCTCCGTTTCCGTACTTACCAACTCAAGCGCAATTGTTCGTGGCTCCGCCAAAGAATTAAAAGCATAAAGCTGCTGCCGGAGAAAGGCAATAATGTCCGATTGTTGCATTTCCAATTGGAGGAAGCCACTGTCAGCCCGGGCCAGTTCCAAAAGTTGATTTACCAACCAAAGCAAGCGCTGGCCACTGCGCTTAATGCGGTCAATTTGCGTTTCTACCTGCCCATTGAGTTTGGCTTTAAGGGTACTGACCTCCCCCAGAATGAGGGTAAGCGGCGTCCGGAATTCGTGCGAAATATTGGTAAAAAGGGTCGATTTTGCCGCATCCAGTTCTTGCCAATACCGTTGCTCGGCTTCCTGGGTTCTCCGCCATAGCAAGAAGCGAAAAACCCCGTAGGCCCCTCCTAGAAAAAGCAAGCCGTAAATAAGGAAAGCCAAGGTACTGGCGTACCAGGGAGGTGCAATCTGAAAACGTAAAATACTTTCCGCGGTACCCGCATGTCCATCGCTATTGACACCGTAAGCCAACAACTCGTAGTCGCCCGGAGCAAGATTCGGATATTCCAGCAGTTGATTAGGGGCTAGCTTCCGCCAGGTCGCATCGAAATTACTGAGGCGATAGACCAGTTGGTTTTTCTCCGGTAACTTGTAATGCAAGACCGCTACTTTAAAGGCCAAATCATTCTCTTGATGATTCAACTTTACCACTCCTGTGGAGCTTGCAGGCAGCGCTTGCTTGTCCTGCCCCACCCAAAATTCGTCCAGACAAAGCTGCGGGGGTACACTGTCGTAATAAATCTCTTCCGGATCAATAACGAATAGGCCACTGTCATTAGCAAATAATAAGTTTCCTTCCCGGGTTTGTAAACAGCTGGTGATGCCGCAGTACCATTCCTGACCTTCCACTAACCATTCGGAAGCCTGGAATTCGTGAACAATCGCTCGAGTATTCACATTAATCGCCACAATACCTTGCTCATCGGCGACCCAAAGCAGCCCCTCTTCATCGGCCACCATTCCCATCACAAAATTCAGGCGCTGCGCCGGCCAAGTGGGCGTCGGTAGTAACGATCTCGTTTGCGGATCATAAACCTGCAAACCGTTGGTGGTCACTAACCACAGCAAACCGTCAGGGGTAGCTAAAATTTCTTGAACATGAGTTTGTTTTAAATGATGAATAACCTCCTGCTTTTCCACTTGCCATTCATAAAGCCCCGTCCAGCTGGTGCCTAACCAGATATGCTCATGCTTGATGTCCGCCGTCAGGCAAGTGATTCCGGCCAGTGGCAAGTCTTCCCAGGTTTCCGCACCTGGTGCGCGTTTGGGCAAATAGGGTTTTCCTTTAGCGGGTTGTTCCGGATCCAGTTGATACAATCCCTGGTAGAAGCACGATCCCAACAATTTATCTTGCCATTCAATGGCTGATTTATAGTAAGCATACCCCGGTTTGCCCAAGAAAGGATCGGCTACTTGCCAACTCAAATCCACCGTACGCAGGCGTAGGATGCTGGATTGGGTAAACGCCCAAAGATAACGATCGTCCGCACTGAGCAGCAATTGGTTAATTGCTGGCCCCGCAAGCTCAGGAAGCTCGATTTGTAACAGGCGCTGCTCCGCGGGGTCCCATTTCCACACCCCTTGCTGTTGCGTAGCCAACCAGATGGTTCCCTGGCGATCTTCTGCCATAGCAGTGATGCCCTGATCATCAAAACGTTCGCCGGGTGGGGCTTTATCGGGAGCGACCCTCAAGCGCAAAACATTACGCTTGCGCATTTGTACTCTTTGCAGGCCACGATTATAGCCCGCTGACCAGACTCCCCCGTTGCGGTCGACAGCTAAGTGATTGGCTCCGGATAGTTCCTCCCGGATACCGGATTGTTCCGTTGCGACTACTTCAAATTGGCCGGTTTCTGGCGTAAACAGATAAACATAGGATGTAGGAAAACTCCCAACACTTGTCCAAACCCGACCTTGGTTGTCTACGATTGGAGCGCCAATGGGTAAAGGTTCCGTACTGTCGTTTTCTGAAAAAAGCTGAAAGCGCTCGTAGGATTCCTCTTCCCAGTTGAACCGGACCAAGCCCGCAAAAGTACCGATCCAAAAGCACTTCCGAGTAGTATCCGGCCAGAAGTGAAGCCCTTCGTTTTCTACCGGCACCTCCGACCACGTATAGTTTTTGAAGGATTCCGCGCCGGCGGGCCTACAGCTTAAACCACTCTCCGTAAGTATCCACAACTTACCCTCTGTATCACGCCAAATACCTTGGGCCATATAGTCGGTGGGCAAACTGGTCGCGTCTTGTGGGTCAGCACGAAATTCCTGGTAGGGAATGGTATCCGAGGCGGCGCTAAGGTCAAATTGCCAAAGGCCCGCCGCCCCCGAAGCCATCAGCAGCTCGTCGGCGGTATCCTGCCAAAGGGCCCGGACAGTCTGGTCAAGTTGATTGGTATCCAACAACAAAAAGGAATCCCGCTGCTGATCGTAGCGAAACAGTTTATGTTTTGCCAACGCATAGCCCAACCATAGCTGCCCTTGCGCTCCCTCGTAGAGGACCGGAAAATCCCGGGGAGGCGTCAGCGTATCTACATCATAAGCCGGGTGGTAGGTCTTAAACTGGTAGCCATCAAACCGAGCAATACCATTGAGGCTGGCGATCCAAATAAACCCACTTTGGTCTTGGATCACATAATTAAGCGAATGATGTGGCAATCCATCAGTGACCGTATAAGTACGAAATTGGGTTAGAAAATCCTGTCCAGATAAGCGCCAGGGAATAAGCAGAACGAGTAGCAAGAGCCATTTGTACATGGTATGGGGCATTAGGTGAGGGTTGCTATTAGGTCACTAAAATTAAATAAAAATTAGAAACCCGTAAAATGAGCCCGATGCCACTCGTTGCATAAACAGCCATAATACCCACCAAAAAAAGCCAAGATAGCGGTGAATAATACGCATCGTCATGGAATTATACAGATACATTTACCAAGCAACCCCACTCCTGGCATACTTCCCTAACTACTAGTGCTTACTCAAATACACCCCCGACAAGATCAGGCCCATGCCGATGAAGTGGATGATTGAAATGACTTCTCCGTCCAGAGCTCCCCAGGACATGGCGACCACGGGTACCAGGTAACTGACGGTACTACCAAAGACAGGGCTGGTCCACTGAATGAGTTGAAAGAAAACAATCCCTGCTAAGACCGTACTGAAGAGCGCGAGGATAGTGATGTAGCCGACGCCTTTCCATGCCTCTGGCGTTTGTTGAAGCGTACTGATAAAATCAGTGCCTAATAAAAGGTAAAGCAAAACGGGAATCCCCACCAACGAGAAAGAAACGGTACTGATGGTAAGCGCCTTCATGCCTTTGAGGCGAAACCCCACCAGGTTGCTGCTGGTCGCATAACAAAGGCAAGCCAACACAATGAGTAACCCGTAGGCCCATTTACCCCCAAGCCCTGCTTGCTCGCCGAAGGCAAATAGACATACAGCCCCCGCCAGACCAATGACAATCCCCAGGGTCTTGGACCAGGTAAACCGCGAATTGAAGAACATCAACCCCAGCAACAAGGTAAAGAGCGGCGTAAGGGAGTTGAGAATACCCGCCAGCGAACTGTTGACTTCTTGCTGCGCTGCTGGGAATAAAAAAGCAGGTACACCGGTTCCCATTAAGCCCACAAACAAGAGCAGTGGTAACTGGCGGTAGTCGATTTTCCGGACTTCCCGCAAGAGGATAGGAGAAAAAGCCAGGGCCGATACCCCCAGACGGATACTTGCCACCTGCACTGGAGGAAAATACAGCAGCCCCCACTTGATGAGGACGTAAGAGGTCCCCCAGATGAGGCTTAGAATTACCAATATTCCCCATGCTTGCCAGTCGGCTATAGGGCTATCGGCAGCAGCAATTGATTTATCCATCCTATTGTTTATGAAATACAGCGCAAATTACGCCTTTTATTAAATGCAAATAGGAACAAGACGGTTGGTAATTTTACCGGAAAACATCCTACTTTTGACGAATGCCCAGTGAAAGTGAATTGATTCATTAATGTATGGCCAACCTTCGTTTTTTAAACTTCTACCGTGTTCCCGCTAACTTCCTCAGTTTGCGGGCGGCATTGCTGTTGTTGCTTTTGGAGATCATTTTCGGTGTGATTGGTTATATTATTCTGGAAGACTACAACCTCCCGGATGCCTTTTACATGGTGGTCATTACGATTTCTACGGTAGGCTTTTCCGAGATTGAGCCGCTGAGTGAGGCTGGGCGGATCTTTACTTCCGGCCTTATTTTTGTCAACATCGGCGTATTTGCCTACCTATTGGCGACCTTTAGTTATTATATCATCGAGGGTGAAATCTTTAAACGTATGCACCTCAACCAGATTGAAGAGCGAATTAGCAAGATGGAAGGCCACGTTATTCTTTGTGGCTTCGGGAAATATGGGAAAGAAATCTCCTCTAACCTGGCGATCCACGGAACGTCCTACGTGATCATCGAAAATGATCCGGAAAAGATTGAGATCATCCAACAAACGGATAGTGATATACTGTACCTTGAGGGA
>Ga0208304_10001137_pt1 | contig 13068 bp, 8 predicted proteins | sample ColrivemetaGS713_FD_187603 | JGI IMG/M metagenome (GOLD analysis project Ga0208304, IMG submission 187603) | Estuarine microbial communities from the Columbia River estuary - Flood tide ETM metaG S.713 (SPAdes) (version 2) | ecosystem: Environmental > Aquatic > Marine > Intertidal zone > Estuary... | reverse complement strand
CCTGGGGGACGGCAAAAATGACTGATCGATCACCAACCCGCAGTGCCTACCTGGAGATCCAGGAGGAACTGGAGCGACTAGGCGAGGGCTATCGCTTCCTGGATGAGAAAAGCATGCTCCTGGCTCACGAGATGCTTCGTCAGCTTGTCTTGATGGAAACCCTGGACCTCGCCCTGGCAGAGGCCGAAAAGCTGGCCACCGGGGCCTTTGATGCCGCCTTGGGCCGGCATGGACTGGACAGCCTGGAGAGTTATCCAGGTTGGGACCTTGCCAATCTGGAGCCCAAGGTCACCACCCGGGCATTCCTGGGCCTTGCTCTGCAAAGCGCTGCCTGGCCAGAGCAAGACGAACCCGAGACTCCCGGCACCTGGATGAACAGCCCGGAAGTACACGCCTGCCGGCTGTACTACCTGAAGTGCCTGCAACTTCACGTCGAACTGGCGCTGGTCGGATCTAACCTGCTGCGGCTGGAGGAAGACTATGTTCGCACCGAGAGACGGGCCCGTGCGCTGGATCAAATGATCATGCCCCAGATGCGGGAGAACCTTCGACAGATTCGGGAGAAGTTGGAAGAGATTGAGCAGGAAGAGAACTTCAGTGTTCGAAATGCTAAAAGTAAATCAGATGCTTACCGGATGATTTAGATCTATTACTTTAATAAAAATCCGGCCCCGTCATAGGCTGGGTTAGTTCCGTTGAGAACGAAAAAGGCCGCCCGGGAATACTCTCGGGCGGCCTTGCTTTTGCACTTTCCGTCGACGACGGATTGGACAGGTCGTTGCTAGTCTTCTTCAGGCTCCGGCTTGCCAAACTCATACACGAAGGAAATCCATGCCACGCCCTGGTCGTAGGCCTGGGGTTGTGCACCCAGGCTCAGTACGTTGTAGATAGTGGATGGATTCACGCCTTCCATGCTCCAGTCAGCTGAATCGTACTTCTCGTACCAGTAACCGGCGCGCAGGCTCAGATTGTCGCTGTACTTGTAGTCGGCATACAGCTTGATCATATCCATCTGGGCAGTCTGCTCAGGATAGGCTGACGAGGAATTCAGATAGACCATGTCGGTCTGACTGCTGGAGTCCGTGTAGGTGTAATCCAGTTTCAGGTCCAGCTTGTCCTTGATAGCGGGAACAGTAATGCCAACCACCGCCGTGTCGAACACGTCTTCCACACTGGCTGTCCAGTTGGGATCTGCAAATCCCTGGCTGCCGGCCTGCTCGGAGTTGATGTTTTCGTGGCTGTACAGGATGTATAGGCTGCTGTTAGCCGGCAACTGAATGGAGCCATCCAGGGCGATGTTCGAGTAATCTCCAGCGGTCAGACCCAGTGTCGAGTTGCTGTAGGTATCCTCGTTGTACTCACCGCTAAGGCCCAGGGTAATGATATCCGTGGGAATGTAGCTCAATTGCAGGCGCATGGAATCACGATCCCGATCAGCCATGTTGTACTTACGCATTAACGGATTCTGCGGAGCCTGGTTCACCAGAGACTGGTAATCCGTCCCATCGCGGGTTTCAGTTGCGAGGGTAAAGAAGCCGTCCAGTGAATTGCCGGGACGCACCTGGAAGGTTGCCCACATGCGATCAGTGGTGGTCTCGGTGCGTTCCTGGAGATCACGTTCAAAGCGCTTGTAGTCGTAACCCGCCTGGATAGATCCAATGCCGGACCAGCGGTACACACCCTTGAGCCTCATGTCTTCGCGTTTGAACGAATACGGTGCGTTTGAAAACGCTTCGGATGAGATGAGCGAATCAGCCAGGATAGGCGTATAGGTGTCCACCGGCGTCTGATTATCGCGCTCATCTGTGCGGTACTCGGCTGTCAGGCGCAGGTCCCGCGTGGGATTGGTGCTGATTTTCAGATTGGTGTTGGTGGTATCCACCTTCCCATCAAGGTGATTCCTTGGCAGGTCGGGTGAGACCAGGCCAGGATTTACCGAGTAGGGCAGGAAGTCATTGGTCTGCTTCATCAAGCCAGTCGCGATACGGGCACTGACCAGGGTACGCCACAGATCAAACCGGTAAGTTCCCGACAAACTCGTCTGGTGGAACTCGTTATCCGGAGCCACGGCCTTTTGACCAAACTCGGGACCGGGGCCGGAGTAGGGATTGTCCCAGACAATCGCGTCAAAGCCGGACTCAAATGTCGAGCCATAGTACTCGGCACGCAGTGTCCAGTTGTCCCGGGCGTAATCCAGACCGACGGTGTATTCATCGGTGGTGTAGGCAACCGGCTGGGCAAACTCGGTGCTGTAGCTGAGGAAATTGCCCCAGTTGCGACGGTTGCCGTCACGAGTTTCCTCTCTGTACTGGGCATCGACAGACAAGTACTTGACCGGGGTCAGGTTGAATTCCAGACCCTGGTTTTCCCTGTCGTAACCCAGCGGTGACGGTGCCAGGGAGGAAGCCAGATTAGGCATGGAGCCGGTATCGGCGCCACGAATCCAATCACCGGGCAAACTCAAAACACCAAGCCCGGTAGCCGTCAGAGGGCTACGGCTGTCATCGGCGAAATGCCGTGGAATGTTCTGAACATAGACCTCGATATCAAACAGGCCACGCAGACCACCGGAGGCTGACAGGAAGTGAGAATCCAGGCCCAGGTTGCGACCGTCCAGGTTGAACCACATGCCATCCTTGCCCCACCAGCTGACCATGGCGTTAGCCAGGGCGTAGGAGCCGTCCTCATTCAAGCCGGTGTAGTCACCGAACCTGGCAGAACTCTCAGAGACATTGTAGCCGCCTAATTCGAAATTTCCCTTGGCGCCTTCAGGGAATTCGCACTTGTCGCATTTCCACTTGCTGAAATCAGCTTCGGCCGCGTTAACCGCAACACCCGACAGGCACAGGCCAACAGCCAGTGCGAGGGAAATCGAGTTTCTTTTTCTTGTATTCATATTCTGAACCTCAACGCATCAACGCTTGGCCCGAAGGATGATTAGATCCATGGACCTCGGTATGACAATTCATGCAACTGCCGGCCATAACCATGGCGGAAGTCGTTCCCTGTGCAACACCAGCCTGGGTAAAGGCTGAGCTGGGATGTCCGGCCTGGGAGTGACATTGCTGACACAACTGGGGAGGACGTTTCTTCAGCATCGCGGTGTGCACCGAACCGTGAGGCTCGTGACAACTGGTGCAATCTTCAGCAACCGGGGCATGCTCCCAAAGGAAGGGGCCGCGCTTGTCAGCGTGGCAGCTGTAGCACAACTGGTTAGTTGTATCCTTGACCAGCAAGGCATCAGCTTGCGAACCGTGGGGGTTATGGCACTGGCTGCAGGCCATCTGCTCAAACCGCAGGGGGTGAGAGAACGGCTTGAAGCTGGCGGCCCGCTGGGCGGTATGGCAGGTGTAGCAGCGCTCGGGCTGTTCCTGGGGAACCGTCATGGGGTCGTTTCTGACATGTAACTGGTGGCAATCAGCGCAGGCAACATCCTGGCTGTTATGGGGGCTGCCTTCCCAGTCCGCACCCAGGTGCGACTCGTGGCAACCCAGGCACATGGCATTTTGCTCCGGCACAGGCGTGGGCCTGTCAGAACCGAATTTGATCATCGGTGGGCGTTCTTCACCGCGTTTTACTCGACCGGTATGTTCGCCGCCCGGTCCGTGGCAAGCCTCGCACTGTGCCTGGCCTTCGCCAAACGGTGCACGGCTGTCGCCGGTTGCGCCATGAGGAGTTTCCAGCACCGTCATGATGTTCTCATCGGTATGGCACATCACACACTGGTCGGCACCCTTGCGGCTGAACGGGGTCGCGTCCTTCTTGACGTCCTTGGCGCTGACGCCAAAAGACACAGACATCATGGCCAGTACAGCCATAACCTGGACGGTAGATTTCAGCAGGTGCAAAGTATTTTTTTGATTGATTTGCATAGTTATTCTCGTGACGGAGGGCGACTTGATTTGGTGAAATGTTGGAACGAATTCCAGTTAAGTACGCATAGTAGCAAACACCAAACCTTAAGACCCTCTGAGATGTTCAGGGCAGGGCGGTCAGCCCTCGAAAAAAGGCGCCGGGGAAACTCCCCGGCGCCCCTGTCTTTTACTCTGACATGGTCATTTAAACTGCCCGGCTTACTGGTGATTCTCGGCCGTGTCAGCAATGCTGCCAGGACCGTGACATACCGAGCACGACTCTTGCGGGTAGGCCGGAATACCGTCCACACCGTTCAGTGTGAAAGTGCTCTTCAGGACTCCAAACATCGCGCCGTTCTGTTTCATGTGGTTCACGGCAGCCAGGTCGGTATGGCAGTTGGTGCAAATACCGGCGGTCGGTGAATCGGCAATGTCATCCGTCCAGATGGCGGTGGACTCACCGTTTCCGACAGTAATAGCTCTTGCTGTCTCACGAGGACCGTTATAACGGCCTTCAACGTGGCAGGTTTCACATTTACCCATAAAGCCGGGGAAGTGAACTTCTGCAGCAGAACCGTCACGGTAGGAAGGATCACCGTTGTGGTGCTTGTGCACGGCCACAGCCAGAGATACCGAATCAATCTCTTCGGCAATGCCATCGCCGTCAGCATCCCAGGTGGTTGCCAATTCGTTGTTATGGCAATTCAGGCATACCAACAGGTTGTTATGGCCACGACCGCCATGATTGTTAATCACTTTATGGCAGTTGTTGCACTTGGCTTCGTCCACAGCCAGGACTCTTTCCGAACCCGGGAAGAATACTGCGGACTCGGCATAGGCGCGCTCACCGCCAACGTCCATACGGGCGTCGAAGGAGATCATCGGGTCGCCACTCATCGCAGCAGGCAGATCAACCAGGGGAATGGTGAAGCTGCCATCGCTATTTTGAGTCGGAGTAACCGCAACTTGATCGAGTCGAAGCTGGAAGGAGTAACCCTGGCGGGAAGCAGAGGGGAAGCTTACGTTTCCGTCCTCGTCACCGTTGTAGAAGTCATCCGTGCTCCAGCCCAGGTAAACGGTCTGGCGGCCAGCGGTGTACTCGGCGTCTGCGAACAGATCATTGGCACCGGTGGTCAGGTTGGTGATCTTCACATCTACCGTCGGCGGAGAGGCGACGAAGTCGGCAGCCACGATTTCAGCCTGGTAGTTTTCACCCAACTCGTTGCGCACCCTGTCTGAACCAGCGATTGCACTGTGAGCCTCAAAGCCCAGGGGAACAGCAGCGCCAGTGTGGCAGGTTATGCATTCTCCGTTGCGGGCGGTAAAGGCTCCACTGTCCAGATCGTGCCGGATGCCGTAGGTCGACAAACCGGTTACAGGATCAGGCGTATCAGTCACCAGCAAGTTAGCGTGGCAACCACCGCAAGATTCTGCAGTGATGTTGGTCAGCCACATGTCGCCATCAGGGGTTTCAGCTGAAGCGGTATGGCAGGTTTCGCAGTACACCAATTCCTGGGGATAGGCCACATGGCTATAGTCATGCAGGCTTTCACGGTAGCCAACGACCTTATAGGCATACAGTTCAACATCGAAGTCAATTGCTACGCCCGAAGAATCGCCAGTGTCGGTGCAGAACCAGTGACCGTGGTCGTTAAAGGCGATACCACCATTAGTAGCACAGGATTCCGTGGCGCCCAGTTCCAGGCGCATCTGCGCGCCATGGATAGAGTGAACCAGGTGGGACATCTCGACCAGGGCGCCGGTGTCCTGGTCACGGCTGCCGGGGTTGTGGCAGGTAACGCAGTAATCGACTTCGTTGCGACGGCCATGAATTGTCAGGGCATCGTGGCAACTGTTGCAGGTCGCGGTCTCGACGATCTTGCGGGTCTGGATGGAACCGCCACTGGGAACGAAATCGAAGGACGGGTTAAACGGCAGGATCGCGTTGTCAATACCGTCGAACTGCATCGCCACCCGGTGGGTCAGGTTGGGGTCATAGGCAACCGCGACTGGATCAGTCACTGACATCGGGTCGGTCTCGTAGGTATAGGTGTACGAACCGTCGCCGTTGTCCACGAAGCGATCAGCTGAGCCGCGCTCGTAGGTGGCCTGCAGGGCCTTTTCAAGCACCTCTTCACCGCCGCCATCGGCAGTTTCAAACTGGTTGATGTAACTTTGCCAGTAGCCGAAGCGATTACCGGTACCGGGGACCAGTTTGACCAGCGTGTAGCGCGTGCTGCTCCCGTCGATGCCAACAACCGGCACGCCTTTGGAATCTGCCACAGTGAAATTAATCACGGGCGGACTGGCAATAGTGGCGCCAGTGATTTCGACAACCAGGCGGTTACCGTCTGCAATCATGTCAGCAACATCGGAGGGGTTCGATAAATCGAAAACCGGAGCGCCCACTCCATCATTGCCAGCCGGACCCTGGGGCCCTGCTGCACCAGCGGGGCCTTGAGCCCCGTCGCTGCCGCCGCAGCCGGATAAACCGAGAATCAAGCCGGTTAGGCCGATTGCGGCCAGTTGTGCGGTTTTTTTGCTTATTGTGCTAAAGCGAGACATAGAATGCGCTCCTGATCTTCTAAAATTTGCATCTGAATTCGATTTTGTTGCTCTATTCGCTATCAGTTCTTTTATTAAAAGATAGACTGATTCCAGCAACCTTGAGGCAATTGTCCTATATCACCCGACCCCGTCAATTGCGGAAAGTGCCTAGTCCTTGCGCCACGCTAAGATCGAGTTAAGCTCATGAAGAAAAACGAGTTTTTAATTCAGCCCAGGATCGTAGCAGATTGGCGTTGGCGTGCCAGGGGAACCAAAAACCGCCAGTGGTCAGGAATGACCGAGGCCGAACATTACAATCCTGTAACTTACTGAAAAAGGGAGCGAAAGGATGATTTGGGAGGGGGGAGGGTGTGGATTCGACCGGGTATGAGGTGCCGGGAAGGCTGCCCATATGGGCCCAGGCTGGGGCTGTCCCGGCTAAAAATATGACCAATAATAAGGCTGCCGGTGAATCTGGCGAGACAGTAAATTATTTACTCAAAACCAAAATTTGGCTCCACTTTAGCCGGTTTCTGTCGGAAATCCCGCATGCTGCCAGCCAAAGATGCCTCCATCAACGTTGATGGCTTCGACGCCGCCGTGATAGCAGCGAATTACCGCTTCACGGGAGCGTCCGCCCATGGCGCAGTGTATAAGGATGCTTTTTCCTTCAACCGCAGGAATCTGGGCCGGATCGAATGAGGAAAGGGGCAACAAGATGGCTCCCGGGATCCTTAAACGGCGGTATTCCTCGACTTCACGACAATCCACGAGGATAGCCTCGTCGTTCTTGAGCATAGTGGCGGCGGTTTGTACGTCAATTTCCTTGGGGAACATGCATCGAATCCTTAACTATCTTTTACTTCATTACTGTTCGGCTTGGGGATACACTCCCGGCGAGAACATAGAAGAGCGAGCCCATGAAACATTCACACCTGAAGTTGTTACTGTTGTCCGCATTTTTGCTGCAGGCAGGCCAGGGGCAATTAGCCTCCGCCGACGAGCAGGTTACACACAACCTGTCCGAAGCGCAGAAACTGGCACGGGAGTTTAACGCCCGACTGCGGGCGAAGCTACATCTTGCGATAGCAGAAGAAGGGCCCCTGGGCGCCATCCATATATGCGCCACCCATGCCCCTGGCATCGCGGAAAGACTTCAGGAACAGCATATTACGGTCAAACGGACCAGTGATCGTCTTCGAAACCCCGAAAACGCGCCCGATATCTGGGAGCAACGCATTCTGACGTTTTTTGAGCAGGAGCGTGAGGCCGGCGCCGATTCGGCTAATCTTGAGTTTTACGCCCAATTCATCGACGAACGGGGCACGGTCTTCCGCTATGCCCGAGCAATTCCAACCGGGGCCGAATGCCTGATGTGCCACGGCGACAACCTGGCGCCGGACATCGCAGCTGAACTGGCCAGGCGTTATCCGGAGGACAAGGCCAAAGGGTATATGGCCGGCGACATCCGTGGAATGGTCAGCATCAGTATTCGCGAGCTGAACTGACCTCGTAAAAAAACAGTGAGTTATTACTTTTAATAACTCTGATAACTAACTGTATTACCTAATTAAAAACCTATCCAGCCAGAGGCCAGGCTCTTTCCAGAATCGCTTTGCAGTCCACGCCTCTAGGCAGTGAACCGTACAGCTGCCCGTGGCTTCCAGAGAGACGCGACGCGACAAATCCATCGCTAACGGCATCGTTGCCGGCTCGAATCAGCAGTGATGCCTGCATCCCCAGGGCCATGGCCTGGGCCAACTCCCTGGCGCGATACTCCAGTTCCTGGGGATCACCAAGGTCATGAGCCAACTCATCCAGCCAGGCATCGAAGGTCTTGTTCGCACCCCGAGCCAATGACAATTCCGCCATCAAGGCCTCAATGCATCCCGGATCACGACCCGCGGCCCTGAGCATATCCAGCGCCTGGATATTGCCGCTACCTTCCCAGATAGCGTTGATCGGGGCTTCCCGGTAGAGCCGGGGCATCATCGTATCTTCCATGACGCCGCTACCGCCGATGCACTCCATGGCCTCATACGCATGACCGGGCGTGCGTTTACAGATCCAGAACTTGCCAAACGCGGTGCCCAGCCGGACCAGTCGATGCTCGGATTCCTGGTCCTGGTTATCCACTGCCCGGGCCATACGCATGGCAAGTGCCGTAGCCGCCTCGGACTCCAGGGCCAGGTCGGCCAGTACGTTCTGCATCAATGGCTGATCCCACAAACGCTTTCCGAATGCATAACGATGGCTGCAATGGTGCATGGCCTGGACCGCCGCCTGGCGCATCCCGGCCGAGGAACCCACCATGCAATCAAACCGGGTCATGGCGACCATCTCGAGTATTGTCGCGACCCCGCGACCATCCTCACCCACCATCCAGGCGGTTGCGCCACGCAGTTCGGTTTCACTGGAGGCGTTTGAGGCGTTACCCATCTTGTCCTTCAGACGAATCACATGCAGGGCGTTCATCTCTCCATCAGGTAGCCAGCGGGGCATCAAGAAGCAGGACAAACCAACTGGTGTCTGGGCCAGCACCAGGAACAAATCACACATGGGCGCCGATACGAAGTACTTGTGACCAATCAGTTCATAAGCCTGACCTGGGCCGCTGGGCCCAAGGGGGAGGGCGCTAGTGCTGTTGGAGCGCACATCCGATCCACCCTGCTTTTCAGTCATTGCCATACCCACCGTCAAGCCGGTCTTGGCCGTGCCGGGAATGTTCCGGTGGTCGTAGCTAAACGGTGCAATCCTGGGTTCCCAAATCTCGGCAAGATCCGGCTGATGTCTCAGTGCCGGAATCGCCGCGAAGGTCATCGTGATAGGGCAGCCGTGACCGGCTTCCAACTGGGTATGCATAAGATACCTGGCGGAGCGTGCCACGTGAGCGCCGGGCACCGGATTACTCCAGGGGGACCCATGCAGCCCGCCTTCCTTGGCCATCGCCATCAGCTGGTGATAGGCCGGATGGAAGCGAACCTCGTTGATTCGATTGCCGTATTGATCGTGGCTGAAAAGTTCGGGCTTGTGCCTGTTTGCCTGGTTACCCAGGTCGATTATCTCGGCGCAGCCACATAGCTCGCCATATTCATTCAGGCTATCCATGGCCCATTCAGCGCCCTCGCGTCGAACCGCTTCCTGCAATGCCAGGTCGGCATCAAACAGGTTGTAGTCCTTTAATGCGGGAGGCTGGTTCTCAACCTTGTGTGTCTCGGCGAGAAACTCTTTTCCCATGGTCAGTTCATTCACGATATAGCCCCTTCGTGTTTTAGTCAGGTGTTCTTAGGTGCTTACTTGCTTGGGTAGGCGGGGCGTTCAGTCATCGTATTTTCTTATTAAAGTACTAGTCTTTATATTTATCGGGTTTGGGAAACAACATGCAGGTCAGTAGCGAGGACTTGAATGGTTGCCATTCACCCTCAGGCTGGGCCAGTCTGTCGGCCACGGCCCACAGCACGGCAGGATGAAATCCCATTCCCAGGTGACTGCCTTCCACACGAATGTTCTCTGTCGTTGCAGAGGGTTTTTCGATCGAACACTGCCAGGGCACTACACCATCGGTGCGGCTGTATATGCAGGTGCTCGGCACCGGCGGCGGCTCCGGAACACGGTCCAGCAACTCGGGGGGCATGTGAGCCTCGCGTTGCCCGGTGACATCCTCGTATAGCCAGGACACGCTCACCGAATTGGGATGCCGGATCGGCGTACCCAGGGTGATTACCTGGCGTACATCCTCGGTTGCCAGCCAGGCCAGCTCCCTGGCATAGACACCACCAAGGCTCCATCCGATTACGCTGACCTTGCGCTTGTAACGTCGCTTAAGTTCCTTCAGACGCTCATGAATATCGTGTTCTTTTTCACCGATAGGACCCAGGTTTCGCCCCAGTTTCCAGCAATGCGCCCGGTAGCCCAGTGACTTCAAAAAGTGCCGCAACATGTACGTCGACGCACCGCCGGCCATGAAACCCGGCAACACCAGCACCGGCTGGCCGTCACCACGTGGAGCTTTTTGAAGGAGCGGATAAGTCCACAGCGAGGTGTACGCCTCGCCGAATACCCTGAATTCCAGGGCTTGGGAAAGCAGGGAAGGGCGTGCCACGTCTACCTGGGTGGCGCTCATACGTTCTCACCGGCTTTTTTTGCCGGCTTGCGAACTGGCGCTTTCTTCGTGGCCAGTTTTTTCCTGGCCCGCGGCTTAACAGCTGCCTTGTCGGCTTTTACCTTGCGAACTGCTTTCTTACTTGCCGCTTTCTTTTGGGTCGCTTTCTTTCGCGTCGCTGTCTTGGGAAGTTTTTTAGCCGCCTCACGTAATTCTTTAAAGGAATCAATCAGGCAGGATTCAAAGAACTGCACATCCGGCAAAATCTCGGGGCAAGAGGTGACTGAAATCGTCAGGTAATCCTGGTAACTGGTCACCACAATCATCAGGCCCAGGCCATCGATGATTGGCGCCATTCCCAGGCTGCCCACCAGTTCTCCGCCTCCGAAATACAGCTTCTGGCGAGGTCCGGGAACATTGGTAATTACCAGGTTAAATACCGGCCGTACGTACTTGGCGATTTCCATGCGGCTGTACAAACGCGACGCCGCAATACCCAGTGTGAACGGTACAACCTTTGCCGCGTCCATCAGGGTCGTGGCGCCGATTGCCTGGGCCCTGACCTTGCTACGCTGGGTGTATTCTCTTAATGAAGCCATTCGCTCCAGCGGATCTTCTATGTGCGTAGCCAGGGGCACGAGCATCGCCGAAACCTGGTTTCCACCCTCAGATGTGGCGTCCCGAACCGAGATAGGCGCCATGGCTGTCAGGGTGTTATCTGGCAACTCACCACGCTTGAGCAGATATCGTCGTAACGCACCGGAGCAGATACCCAGGACCAGGTCATTAACGGTCACATTGGGGATGCGATCCTTAGTGGCCCTGACTTGATCCAGGGGCAACCACACGCCCCCGAATCGACGCTGGGCACTGATAGGTACATTGAAGCGGGTTTTCGGGCCACGAAACGGCACCGTGGGCGGAGCCTGTTTTTCCACCAACACGTCTTTACCCACGCTCCACAGACCAGAAACAGCAGACTGCACAGTCTTTACCGCTAGTTTAGGTTTAGCCAGTAAGTGCATGTATGCATTAGATAATAAGGTGACGTTACTGGGCTCCATATCGGGCATCCAGTTGTCTTCCTCAACCTCGACGTCCCAGTCACGAGTCAAGTCGAACAGGCTTGAAATCAGGTCCACGCCACCCATTCCGTCCACAGACGAATGGTGCACCTTGTGAATCAAGGCGAACGTTCCCTTGGGTAAGGTCGGGATCGTATCCAGTCCCTCTACGAAAGTCAGCGACCAAAGCGGACGCCGCAAATCCAGGGGAATGGCAAAGATATGCTGTGCAAGCTTGCGTAATTCTTCCCAGCTGCCAGGCGCCGGAAGCGCCATGTGATGCACATGGGAATCCAGGTTGAAGTTGGGATCCTCAATCCAGTAGGGCGCATCAAGACCCATGGGAACGCTGACTAAACGCCGGCGAAACACCTTGGATTTCGCCAATCTCGATTGGATCAGGCGATAGTAATCCTCAAAATTAAATCCGCCTGGGGGTGCCTTGCAGACAATAACACCACCAATATGCATAGGTGATCTGGCGGTTTCCAGATAGACGAACGAAGCGTCAATACCGGTGAGTTGCTCCATAAGGATCCTCGTTCAATTTCGGCCTAATTAATTGCAGGCATTTAATCGATGCTACCGCAAAATCGCTGCACTGCACACAAGCATTTCATTTCCAGCCAGGATTCGGCCCAGGGCATTTCATGCCACATTATGAAATCAGGTGAAAGCCAGGAAAATATCTCGAATTGCTGCTTATAGCCGTTAAATTCGACGAAAAACGGCTATTCAAGCTTTCGTTAGATTCCCGGCAAGCGGCATTTTTAGTCTCGGGCCATGTTTATCCGCATCACTGGAGGCCATTTATATGAAATGGCCCGCATTTGAGCGCGAGTGCGAATTCCTGAGGCCTCCAAAACCTAAAAACGGTTTTCCAGTCAGGAGCTTTTTGGGCGACTGGCGGCCATTTACACAGGTACTCGTTGATTGAGGTCGGAGGCTGAAATATTGGTGATTTGGTCGAAACGGGGGTTTCCCAGCGTTCAGGCTTCAGGGGAAACACCCGGGATCATTCACAGATTTCACGCCAGGAATCGACCAGGTGGATGATTGCGGCGTCATTGCGCCGTGGTGACGGGTTTCAGTTCGGGTTGCTGATGAATGAATACCGCGTGCAATTTAGTGCGCGCGAGGATATCAGTTGAAGTTACCGGTGCAGTTGAGTGCGATGGAAGACAGGCGATCTGACGTGCATACCAACTGAGGCAGGACCTGAGCAGCGCTGAAATAACGGAAAATGGTGGATTGCAGACCAAAGCACTTTAGCAAGAAGGCATAAGTAGTTGTAATTACGTTAGTTAATAGATCACATTAAGTGGGTGCTTTTTGACCATTCTCCTGTTGAGATATATCTATGATTTAACATAATATACATTATGCGCAGTTCTAGATATGCAATTTAAGGGGATGATCCGGCTAAATACTCCAGATTGTTCACCTGGCCCCTTCTGTCATTCCGGGCCGATTCCTGCAAATCAGCCCCAGCCAGTCAAAG
>Ga0208304_10001126_pt1 | contig 13130 bp, 10 predicted proteins | sample ColrivemetaGS713_FD_187603 | JGI IMG/M metagenome (GOLD analysis project Ga0208304, IMG submission 187603) | Estuarine microbial communities from the Columbia River estuary - Flood tide ETM metaG S.713 (SPAdes) (version 2) | ecosystem: Environmental > Aquatic > Marine > Intertidal zone >... | reverse complement strand
CTTGATCCCGTGCAGGATCGAACCACTGGTGACGCCCGTCGCCGAGAAAATGACATCGGCTGTGACCAATTCATCGCGGTTATAGATGCGGTCGAGATCGGTGATGCCAGCCTTGGCCGCGCGGCCGCGTTCGTCGTCATTGCGGAAGATCAAGCGGCCAAACATTTGGCCCCCCATGCATTTCAAAGCCGCTGCCGCCAATACACCCTCAGGTGCGCCGCCAGAGCCCATATACATGTCGATCCCGGTGATTTCAGGTTCGGCACAGTGGATGACCCCGGCCACGTCGCCGTCGGTGATCAACCGGATCGCAGCCCCGGTGGCCCGCACTTCGGCGATCAGATCTTCGTGGCGCGGACGCTCAAGAATGCAGACCGTGATGTCCGAATGGTGGCAACCTTTCGCGGCGGCCAGCGCGTGAACGCGTTCCGAGGGGGACATGGCCAGCGTCACCGTGTTGGTCGCATAGCCGGGGCCGATGGCCAGTTTGTCCATATAGACGTCAGGGGCGTGCAGCAGCGTGCCGCGTGGGGCCATCGCGATCACGGTCAGCGCGTTGGGCATGTCCTTGGCGGTCAGCGTTGTGCCTTCCAGAGGGTCCAGCGCGATATCCACGGCGGGGCCATGCCCGGTGCCGACCTCTTCGCCGATGAACAGCATGGGCGCTTCGTCGCGCTCGCCTTCACCGATCACCACCACACCGGCGATTTCCAGCAGGTTCAACTGGTCGCGCATGGCATTAACGGCGGCTTGGTCGGCGGCTTTCTCATCGCCGCGCCCGACCCATTCGGCCGAGGCCAGCGCCGCCGCTTCGGAGACGCGCGCGAGTCCCAGCGACAGCAGGCGGTCGTGGAACATGGGGGATTCGGTCATTGGCCTGTCCTTTTTGATTATCTGCTCAGGCACAGTTCTAGCCAATCGTCAGGAGCGCGCCAAGCACGAACACCCGGAAAAACAGGGGAATTGGCGCAAGATACGGTGGCTGAATTGGGTGTTGGCGCTAGCAGTGGCCTTAGACGTCTTCGATCCGCAGGGCCATGGGCGCGCCGACAACCACACCGCTTTCGTTGAACCGCTCAAGCGCCAGCGCGATATCGTCTGACGAGGCTTTATGCGTCACAATCAGGACGGGAGCGTGGGCATCGTCATGCGTGTATTGCCGCATGCGATCGATTGAGACGCCGACATTGCCCAGGATCGTGGCGATCTTGGCCAGCGCGCCGGGCTTGTCCAACAAGGTCATGCGCAGATACCACGAGGCCCCGGTGCTCACGACGGCGGCGGGGGCTTCGACCAGCGATCCGATCGGCTGTCCGAAGGTCGCAAAGTTCAGGCCGCGCGCGATATCCATCACGTCGCCCATCACCGCGCTGGCGGTTGGGCCTTCGCCTGCACCCGCCCCGCGCAACACGATCTGGCCAACCGAGTCGCCCTCGACCACCACCATATTTGTGCCGCCCTGCAACTGCCCCAGCGGGTGCGTTTCCGGCACAAGGCACGGGGTCATGCGCTGTTCCAAACCGCGCCCGGTCATCTGCGTGACGCCCAGCAATTTGATGGAATAGCCCATGTCGCGCGCCAGCCGAATGTCGTTGATCGAGATCGCGCCGATGCCTTGCAACACCACCGCGTCAAAATCGACCTTAGTGCCAAAGGCGATGGCCGACAGCAGGCTCAACTTGTGACCCGCATCAATGCCGCCAACGTCCAGATTGGGATCAGCCTCGAGATAGCCCAACTGACGGGCTTCCTCAAAAACCGTGTCATAGGGCAGGCCCGCGCTCTCCATCCGGGTCAGGATATAGTTGCACGTGCCGTTCATCACGCCCATCACACGGCGGATCTTATTGCCAGCAAGCCCCTCGATCATCGATTTGATCACCGGAATGCCCCCGGCCACGGCGGCTTCAAACCGTAGCGCGCGACCGTTCAACTCGGCGAGGCTGGCCAACTCATTGCCATGATGCGCCAGCAGAGCTTTGTTGGCGGTCACCACGTCTTTTCCGTTGCGCAGTGCGGCCTCAACCAGCGCTTTGGCCGGGCCATCATCGCCGCCCATCAACTCGACGATGACATCCACGTCATCGCGATGGGCAAGGGCGACCGGGTCATCCTCCCATGCGTAGCCAGAGATATCGGCATCCCGATTCTTGCTGCGCGAACTGGCGCAAACGGCCGAGATCGTCACCGCGCGACCGGCGCGCATTTCCAGCATCTCGGCGTGCTTTTGAACGATCTTGACCACACCAATACCCACGGTGCCCAAACCGGCGATACCAAGACGAAGAGGGGTGGACATGAACGAACTCCGAAGCAGGGGCCACCCGAGGGTCGGGCAGCGTCGTGCGACGATTAGCGGTTCAGTGCGGCGGGTGCAATGCGCGGATGCGCGCGGAGGGCCTAGCCTAGCGGGATTTCAGGGTCTCGGCCCGGCGCAACAGATCACTGCGCTCGCCCTCATGGATGCCTGCGCGTCGGATCTCGGCGGCGCGGGCCCGCAATCTGGCGGCACGCCATTGCAACGTATTCGCGGCCGCGACACCGACCGATGGGTCAGGCACGCTTGCGGCGCGCGCGGCGATCTCTTGGCGGGTCATCAGCGCAGGCGCATCCGCAGCCACCATCCCACCGCAGGCGGCTAAGCCAAGCAGGGCGACCAAAGCGGCGCAGGTAGCGATTTGACGTGATGCGAACATGACGCAGGACCCTGACACGAGTGATTGCCGCTACATTACCCTGCCGACACGAGGCTGTGAAGGCTGATTGCAGGGCTCATACGACAGTTCCGCGCGGATCAGCGGGTTTCGGGGTTGAATTGAACGCATGTTCAGTGAAAATGGCGCATGGCTCGTAAACCCGGCTCTCGCGCTGATATCACAGGACCACGTTTGCGTGCCGAAGCCCTGCGGCTGTTTGCGCGTGATGGCTATGCCGCCGTGTCGATGCGGCAGATCGCGGCTGAGGTCGGGGTTCAGGCCGGTGCGCTCTATCTTTATACGGCGGATAAACAAAGCCTGCTGTTTGACCTGATGCAGGGGCATATGGATGACCTGCTGGCGGCATGGTCGCAAAGCAACCCGCCTCAGGGGGATGCCGCCGCCCGGCTCGAACATTTCGCCCGGTTTCATATCCGGTTTCATGCCGCCCGGGCTGATGCGGTGTTCATCGCCTATATGGAATTGCGCAACCTGACGCCTGAGAATTTCGCGGTGATCGAGGGGTTGCGCAAACGCTATGAGATTGAACTCGAAGCGATTTTGCGCGCCGGACAAGACGAGGGTAGCCTCAGTGTGCCAGACACGAAACTGGCCGTAATGGCGTTAATCGCCATGCTGACTGGGGTGAATACGTGGTTCCGTGAAGGGGGCCGCCTGAGCCGGGACCGGGTTGAGGATATCTATGTCGATATGGTCCTCAAAGCGGCAGGGGTGCGGCGCGGCTAGTCGCTGGACTGGCCCTTGGCCGTGATCAATCGCGGTCGATCACGGCCAAGGTGCAGGCTTAGTAGTCGCTGAAGGTGATGCGCGAGTTGCACTGACGACTGCCAGCGGTTCCGAGCCAAATGGCGTATTGCCCGGACGCTGCACTGCCCATGTAGAGACTTGCATTGGCTGAACCTGAACCGTATCGGCTGTACGAATCATCGTTGAACCACCATTGGCCATTGGGATCACGCACCAAGATCGTGGTGTCACAGCTATATCCGTTGTTGCCGTCATTGAGCGCGATCTTAAGCCGATCGCCGCGACCCGTCTGCCCAAGATTATCGTAGTTCATAATCAGCTGCGGTTCAGAGCTAATCCGGCCGTTGCCGCGGACAAAGTTGCAATCACCGATGTCTGTTGGCCCACCCGCTTGGCGTTCGAATGACAAATCGACAGCGAGATCGTCGTTGTTCAAATTCAACCACGGGGCAGAGATTTGATAGTCCGGGCATCCGCTGTAGCGGTTGAACCGCGTGAAAGGGTCAACACCGTTGGCCAGCAATGGTGACGGCGCGTAGAATGGCGTCCCTGTATTGGTGCCCGTGGAGGTATAGACGAGGTTGTCGATGCCAAAAGACTCGTCTGCGAGTTGAGCGTTGACGCCCGCGCTAAAGCCCAGATCGAATTGGGCGGGTGGATTATCCAAGGTCAAGACAGCGTGCCAAACGGAATCCCACGCGTCCCAACCATGGAAGCTGTCGCCGCGGCGCGTGAGGGTCATGCGCACCTGATAGTGCATCCCGTTCAAATAGCCGGACGCAACCCGGTCGTTGTCGTAAAACCCAGTGGCTGACGACTCAAAGGCGTCCAAAGAAATCGGCGTGCCGTCGAAGAGGATCGAGAACGTGTCTCCGCGCGGCAGAGTCCCGCGCGTTCCATATCCGTCCCATGTATCGAGCACGAGCAGGTCGAATTCGATAGTGGCGGTTTCCGGCGACGTGCCCAAATTGACCGCCAGTGATACCGGTGTGTCATAGGTTTCTGTGCCGAACGGGCCAAGGAAGCTACCGCCAGCCGGGGATCCGGTGGTCGTGGTTGACTGGCTCCAACCTGTCGTCACGCCTGTATCAAAGTTATAGCTGGCCAACCCTGCATCGGGGTCGATGGGATCATCGATGGTCTCATTGGGGTCAGGCAAAGAGTCGTTGCCACCACCCGTCCATGCGATCTCGTATTCGGGCTCGGGATAGACCGGCTCAACACCATCAAAGTTGATCCAAGGGGCAAACCGTGGGCGCACGGCGACAACCGGGGTGAACCGGATCTCACCCATGCCGACGTTTGCAAAAGGCGTCCACAAAGCAAAGGTTTCCACCAGCAGCATCGCCTCACCCGGCAACACCGGGGGAATGCGGCTTGGCAGGTCGGTTGTGGGCATTTGCGCGTCTGCGCTGGCGAAACTGAAGCTCTCGTCGTCGCCGAATTGCGCCCGCAACGTGTCGTAATCCTCGGCTTGCATCAACTCGAACGTATTGCCGGGCAACGCCGAAAGATCGCGCGTGGCATAGGACCACTGCAACCGGTTACGCTCGTTGACGCTGTCCCAAATAACCGACGACACCCTGATCCGCGTGGGAATGCTGGCGTCGACCAGAAAGTCAAAGACTTCGTTCATGCCCTCGACGTAACTCGCGGTGAACAGGCTGGTTTCTCGCGACATGATATCCGCAACCGTCTGCGCCGCCATTTGCGCGTGATAGCGCGTGCGAAAGCCATCATAGAACACCACGGTTGCCGCCAAGGCCCAGATGAGCAGGGGCAACACGATGATCATTTCGACAGAGACCGAGCCACGCGTCTCACGCGTGAAGCGTCCGAACGGGTGCAGGGGGCGTGTCAGAAAGCGGGTCATGATGGACCTCATGGTTGGGAAAGGGGCAGCAAAAAACATGGCGTACTCGTCAATTTAAACAGCGTTAGCTTGGCTCATTCGCGAAAGCCGCGTGCGACACAACGTGATAGGCACCCGAGGCGTCGGGCTCCATGCCCAGAACCAACCCGGTCATGGTGATGAACGGATCTGCCACGATGCAAACCCGGATCAACATCAGCTCTTGATTGCTGCTGCCGGGGTTGAATTGTAGCGTCGGCGCAAGATTTTCCTCGCGATTGATACATTGCGCGGGGGTATCCAGCCCGGTCCATGATGCGGTGTCGATCGGGCGCATTTCGATGGCGATGCTCGTCGTGCAATTGGGGATCAAGATCGTGCCATTGCAGATCATTGTGCGGAACGCATCCATCCCAGAGGCCGAGACATTGCCAAGGCGAACCTGCCGCACCGCGATATCCACCGAGCGATCCAAGAACACCTGACGCAGCATGACGGCGCCAAAATCAACGGCTGTGAACAAAAAGGCCAAGACCATCGGCACAAGGATCACAAATTCCACCGTGGCCGAGCCGTGGTCGCGGCGCAGAAAACTGGTAAAGCGGGACAAGATACGCATCAGAAGGTCAACCTCAGAGCTTGCGTTTGGATACTCGTGCCGATGCCTTGGAACACCGTGATCAACTCGCTGACGTCGGCGTTAAAATAGTGGCTGGGCGACGAGGCACAGCCCGCCATCAGGGCCGCACCACCCGGTGGGGCTTGGAACGCAATGGTGTAAATCAGGACGTCGTGCAGCTTGAGTTCCGTGCATACCGCCAGCGTGTTCAAATCCTGCACAACCGTCGAATAGCGTGAGCCACAGCAGTTTTCGCCATCGGTCAAAACGATCATCGCGCGCACCACATTGGGTTCATCCCAGTCATAGGGGCGGCCCTCGAACATCTCATCGACAATACCATTGTCGATCATATTGCTGATTGCCGTCTGGATCGCGGGATCGAAGAACAGCGCGCCATAGCGAATGCCCAAGTCAATCGACGTGGTGCCACGGGCCGTTAGCCCTTCAATCGCGGTCACGGCATCGGTGACGTTGTTTTCGTAAGGTGTGACCTGGTGCCGGACATTGGTATTACAGTTTCTCAGGTGGGTCGCTTGGTTCAAGCTGTCGGTGATCGTATTCCAGACGCTCCAGTCATTACAGGCGCCTTGACCCGTGGTATTGTTGAAGTTGTTCAAAAAACCAGCGGGCGGCAAGACAAAGCTGTCATAGGGCACCAAGGTGATCGCGACATTGCCGTCTTCGTTGTCCGTCAGCAATTCCGTTACCAGATTCGCGGCGGCTGTTCTCATTGTGGCGATTTTTTGCTGACCATTCATCGAACCAGACACATCCAGAACCATCACAAGTTCTAGCAGCGTCGCGTCACCAGCAGCCTCCGAGGCTTGGGCGGGGGTGGCGATCGAAAGGTCATCAATGCCGAGCATATTCATGAACACGGTTGGAACGGTTGCCGCAGGAACCACTGTCACGGTGCGGACGTTTGCGTCGCTTTCGTCGACGTAGACGCGCCCACCCAATTGCGCGCTCAGACCCTCGGCTGCGAAATAGGCTTCGACGATTTGCTGTGGCGTCGCCTCCGAGACGTTTTCGCGCAACATTGTCGCGGCCAGAACCGCGCGGTCTGCGGTGTTTTGCATGCGAATGCGCTCATTTTCATGGCGCATCATGTCAATCGCCAATCCGCCCACCAGCAGCATGGCGAAAAAGACAAAAACGCTGAACACAGCCATCGAGCCGTCGTCTTGGCCAGAAAATGCCCGCAAACGTCCGAATGGGGACGTCAGTTTAACGTGCGATTTTTTGAAGGAGGTTCGCATTTTCATCACCTAACTACCAAACAAGACCGACCAGAGTCGGAGTTCTCACAGTGTTAAGTAGCGCGCTGACGTGGCTGAAATGCGGCGAACACCGCCTGCAATATGGCAAATTTGAGGCAATTGCTTAGGTTTTGGGCGGTCAACCGGGGTGTCGGACGTGGTCAGGCAAAGTCTCGGGCCAAGGTGCAGAACTGTTCCAGACCGATCTCTTCAGCGCGTGCGGTGGGTCGAATGCCCAGCCGTTCCAGCCGCGCTTCGATCTGCGGGTCGAGCCCCCGCAGACTGGACCGCAACATTTTGCGACGTTGGTTAAAGGCCGCCGCGACGACGCGTTCCAAGATCTTGGCATCCGCCGGAAAGCGGGGCTGCGGCAGGGCCGTCAGATGCACAACCGCCGAGTCGATCTTTGGCGGCGGGGTGAAGGCGCTTGGCGGCAGCGTCAGCACGATCCGCGCATCGCAGCGCCACTGCGCCAAAATCGCCAGCCGACCATAGGCCTTTGACCCCGGCTTGGCGGTGATCCGTTCGGCCACTTCCTTTTGAAACATGAGCGTGAGCGACGACCAAAACGGCGGCCACTCTGGCGGCGTTAACCATCGCACAAGCAATTCGGTGCCCACGTTATACGGCAGGTTCGCCACGATTTTGATCGGCGCCTGCAAATGCTCAAGCGGGTCGATCTGTAGGGCGTCGCCCTCGATCACCTGCAAGCGACCGGGATAGGCCTCGGCGATTTCGGCCAAAGCGGGCAGGCAGCGCCCGTCCTTTTCAATCGCCAGAACCTTGCGCGCGCCTTCAGCCAAAAGCCCGCGCGTCAGGCCACCGGGGCCGGGGCCCACCTCAATGATATCCGAACCCACCAGATCCCCCGCAGCCCGCGCGATCCGGGCGGTCAGGTTCAGGTCCAGCAGAAAATTCTGACCCAACGCCTTTTTCGCGCGCAACTCGTAGCGGTTGATGACATCGCGCAGCGGCGGAAGGGGATCAATTTGGCTCATAGGGTTTCAATTCACGAAAAGCGTGGCCAAAGCAAGGCCAGCCCGCGCTTAAGCGCGCCGTTGCACCATATCCCACGCCATCGCCATCGCCGCGCGCATCGAGGTCGGGTCCGCGATGCCACGCCCGGCAATATCATAGGCGGTGCCGTGATCGGGCGAGCTGCGCACGAATGGCAGGCCCAGCGTGACATTCACACCGCCCGCGAAATCAATGGTTTTGATCGGGATCAGCGCTTGGTCGTGATACATGCAAATCGCGGCGTCATATTTGGCGCGCGCGGCGGGGTGGAACATCGTGTCGGCGGGCAGGGGGCCGGAGATATCCATCTGACGGTCCCGCAATTCGATCAAGGTAGGCGTGATAAAATCGCGCTCTTCTTGCCCCATAGCCCCCCCTTCACCCGCGTGCGGATTAAGTCCGGCCACGGCGATCCTTGGCGACGACAGGCCGAAATCGCGGATCAGCGCCGCGTGGGTGATCTCGATGGTTCTGCGCAACAGGGCTGGCGTTAGCGTGTTGGCCACCTCGGAAAGCGGGATGTGGATGGTCACCGGCACGACCCGCAGTGCCTCGCAGGCCAGCATCATCACCACATCACACCCGCCAGCCAAATGGGCCAGAAACTCAGTATGGCCGGGAAAGGCGAACCCGGCGCCATCCTTGAGCGCTTTTTTGTTGATGGGTGCGGTGACCACGGCGCTGGCCTCGCCAGATTGCACCAGCCGCACAGCCGTTTCAATCGCGGCGATGGTGCCCGCCGCGTTCGATGGGTCCGGCTGGCCGGGCAGCGCGGGCGCGGCAAAGGGGATCTCCATGACCGCGAGGGTTCCGGCGGGAACCGATCCGACTTCGGCTGGGTTTGAGACGCCCTGCCATGGGGTTCCGGCGGGCAAATGCCTTGGGTCACCGATCCAGACAAACGGGGCGGTCGCACCCCCGTCGGTATTTTCTGCGGCGATCCGCGCGGCCAATTCCGGCCCAATGCCAGACGGGTCGCCACAGGTCACCGCTAAGGGAGCAAACCGGGCCGTCATCTTAAGGGTAGCGAATATCGGCGTCGGCGCGCAGCCGCTGCAAATACACCATGCCATGGCTTTCCAAGGCGGCATTAATCAACGACTGACGGATCTCAGTGCGCGAGGGCAAGCCTTCGGACGCGACGGACCGACGGCAGAGCATTAGCACCACCAATTCGTTGTTCAGCACAAGGTTCGTTGACATCTGGCCGGGGTTCAACCGCTCCAATTCAGCGCGGATGTTGGGCTCAATCGCGGGTTGCCGCTGCACAATTTCGGCCACAGCGTCGTCTGAGAGCTGCGGCACAGCGCGCAACATCATGGCTGGGAAATCAACGCACGAGTCGATTTGTGTCCGAACCTGTTGCATCAAAGCTTGGTTTTCGGCGTTTTGGCCACCGGGCAAACCCACACGATGATAGGTCAGTTCCACCACCGATGCTTCGACGGCGCGCGAGTCGCGGCGGGCGCGCAATTGGAAAAACGCATAGGCCCCCGGAACGTCGAGCGGGCCGACAACCGTGCCAATCGCGGCGTTTTCCATCGCGCTGGCAATTGCCGGCGGCATCGCGGCCACGTTCACCCAGCGATCAACCCGGCCACCCGCCGTTGCGGTCGGCGCGGCCGAGACCTGACGCGCAGCATTCGAGAATTCGGTCTCGGAGCGGATGCGTTGGATTTGGGGCACGATACGCTCTACGGCTTCCGCGAATTGCGGGTCCGTTGGCAGGAAAATTTCGGAAATCAGCACTTCGGTGACGGGCTGCACGCCCTCGACCGACAATGCATTGTCGATCATTGGCTCGGTGATATTCACCTGTGCGCCATACAACGCTTGGATCATTTCGCGCCAGATCACACCTGACCGGATGAAGGACGTGAAGGTCTCGCGGTCAATGCCCTCTCGCGACATCCGTTCGATCATCTCCTCGGGGGTCAATTCAGCGCGCGCGGCAAATTCAGCCATGCCTTGGTCCAGCGAATCCGGGGTCATCCGTCCGCCCAGCCGCGTGCCTTCTTGCTGTTGCAGACGGTCTTCGATCAGCCGCTCGATGGCCAGTTCCCGCATGTTAGAGCTGTTTGCACCAATGAACTCAAGAAACCGCATTTTCTGCGTGATTTCATAGTTGGTGATCGCCGAGTCATTGACATAGAGCGCCGCCGAGAACGGCGATTGCGCTGCCGTGGGCGTCGCGGCAAAGCTGGCGGCCATGATTGACACAGCAACCCATGCTGCGGTCAAAACCTTGGCAAAGCGGGTCTGTTTATGGGCGAGGTGCATAGGGGGCAGTCCGTTTATGTCATCACGCATAATCCCGACCTAGCGGCTTGGGGACCAGATGAAAAGAGGGTGTATTAGGCGCGACAGCTGCGCCCGTTGATCGTCGGCGCCCGTCCGCCGATGCCGAGCAAATCAACGCTCATGCTGAACCGGGTCGAGGCCGTCGGGTTGGTCGATGTCACGAAATGGCGCGCAAACGAGAGGTCAAACGCGAGGCATTCGTTGCGGAACTCCAATCCGGCGCGGGCCGTGGCGAACAATTGCTGCTCGACATCGTATTCCCAGCCGACACTGCTGGACCAGCCGCTCGCAAACCGGTGCGACACATCGAGGCTCCATTCGCTGAGCGGTGTTGCGCGGTCCTCAAAGCTGGTGGCGGGCATATATAAGTAGCGTGTGGACACCGTGTTTGAGCGCCCCGACCATGCAAGATTGGTCTCGGCGCGCGACAGGTCGCTGTTGGGATCCAGCAACAATCGCAGCGACGCCGAATATCCGTCTTGATGCGACAGCCGACCGGCCAGCAACCAATCCGAGGCCTCGCGGCCCAAGGGCTGAACATGCAGCGGGTCGAACCCAGTGAACGGGGCTCTGCGCCAAATGCGGCCGACCAAGGCTTCGCTCGACCAGCCTGCGGGGTCATATCGGGTCCAGCGGAAACCGGCATTGACGCGTGAACCATTGTCCGGCGCGTCCTCGCCGGAATAGCGGGTCAGCGTGAACAAATTGCCCTCATCAAGCTCGGGCATGGTGTGGTCATCATTGGGCAAGGCGGCAGCGTTACGGCGGCTCTCAACCAGTTGCACAATCGGCTCGATCACATGACGTGCGCCTGAGTCCGTGGTCGCGGCCCAAGGCCAGCGGAATTCGACCATGGCCTGCACGGCCTGCCGGTTGACGGGCGTCGGATAGGCGCTGTCGTCGCCCACGCGCACATGATCGACGCGGCCATCCAAGGCACCCGTCGCCAAGATGCCGCCCGCCAAAACAGCGCTGCGCCGCCAAGTCAGTTGAATATGCGCCCGCGAAAGATCGCGACCCTGAACACCGTCAACGCTCGAGGCGCGGCGGTAGGCATTCGCCCCCAGTTGGAACCGCAACTCGCCGCCGACGGGCGTGTGATCCAGCCCGATCCGCTGATCCAATTCCCCTTGCAAGGCCGCATTCGGGAATTCCGCGTTGTTGTCTGCCGCGCGCAGGGAATAGAACGCCAAGGCCCGCGCGCGGATCATCTGATCGCGCGACACCCGCTCTAGGGTTACATCGGCACTGAGCCTTGAGTCGTCCGTGATGTCGTAGGTTTCCAGATAGCTCCGGTCCGATGCCGTCAGAAGATTGGCGCTGAGGCGGAAATCATTCGCCAGCCCGAACAGCGCCCGCACATACATATAGCCGCGATAGTCGCCGGGAATGATCCGGTCGCGCGACACTTGGCCGCCGACCTCGACACCGCCGTTTGGCCGCGCCATCCGCCAGCGAAAGCCCAGCGACACCATCTGCTCGGACGAGACCGTCGGCGTCAGCGTCAGATCCTGCGTGTCACCAAACGGCATGAAATAGGGCAGGCCCACCGACAAGCCCAAATCGGTGTCGAGATTAACCTCAGGGCGCAACACACCGCGCGAGCGATCCAGCCTTGGCCCCGGCAAGCGCATCCGTGGCAGATAGAAAATCGGCACCCCGGCAAAGCGGAATTGCGCGCGCCGGAAATGCAATTGATCGGTGGCCTCATTATGGGTCACGCTTTCGGCGCGGATCTCCCACAGCGGGGTTGGATCGGCGGCGCAGACCGGGCAGCTTGAGGCCACGACGGAATTCAGCTGGCTGATGCCGTTCTGATCGCGTTCCATGCTTGCAGCCGTCATTTGCAACTGCTGATCCAGAACCACACGCGCACTGGTGATCAGGCCCGCCTGCAGACCCGGCGAGAGTTGCGCGGAATCCGCCAAGATCACGACATCGGGGCCATTGGTGATCGTGATCGGGCCATCCACGATCAAAAAGTCTTGCCGCTGGTCAAAGATCACCCGTTGCGCCGTCAGGCGAAGCGATCCTTGCCAAACCTCAACCGATCCGCTGGCGACCAAGCGGCCCGCGCCATCCACATAGACGAGATCGGCCATCAACGTCGCGGGGACTTGGGCCAGACCTTGCGTGGGCTGGCCAAGCGCGACCAGAGCGCCCAGCGACAGGGCCACGGCGATGGGACGGGCACGAGTTCGCAGCCGCGCAAAGACACGCGCGACCGCAGATGCGGCCTCGTTCCGTGTTCGCGTCAGTTGCGTCATGCCTGCCACTAGCCATCCTCCAGATGCAGCAATACCCCAAGCGCCAGAAGCATGGAAGCTATGGGTGGTGTCCAAATTGCCAAAGACAACGGAATCTGCCCATTTTCGCCCAAAACTTGCGCGAAATTTCGCAGAAAAAAGAGCGCAAATCCAGCAAGAACCGTAAACAAGATGCGCGTGCTCGCATTCCCTGCGCGAACGTGTTTGAAACACAACACAGCGCCGACCAGCATCATCGCCGCCATCAAGACCGGCAGGGCCAATTCTGATTGATATTGGCTGCGATGCGTGCGCGAGGACAATCCTGCGCGATCCAACGCGGCGATGAAATCCGGTAGATCCCAGATC
>Ga0208304_10001106_pt1 | contig 13261 bp, 10 predicted proteins | sample ColrivemetaGS713_FD_187603 | JGI IMG/M metagenome (GOLD analysis project Ga0208304, IMG submission 187603) | Estuarine microbial communities from the Columbia River estuary - Flood tide ETM metaG S.713 (SPAdes) (version 2) | ecosystem: Environmental > Aquatic > Marine > Intertidal zone >... | reverse complement strand
GCCTGTTTTTGATCGTTTTCAAAAACTTATCTCTGGCAATGGTGTTTTTTATGGAACAGGCGTTTCGGGTGGGCGGGTGACTGCAGAGGCAATTGTTATTACAGAACCTGATTTTGACCTAAAAGTTAGTGGTAAAATAATCGTGAGCAGGATGACTGACCCGGGTTGGGTTTTTTTAATTGCACAATCTGCCGGAATTATCAGTGAAAAGGGGTCTTTATTATCACATACAGCCATTGTGGGTAGGGAACTTAGGATTCCAGCTATTGTGGGGGTGGACCAGGCAACCAGCTCCATTCAATCCGGTGATATAATTTCCATGGATGGGTATAGTGGGGTGGTTAACAAAATTTCATAACGCTTAGAATGAAAATTACAGTGAACTATCCACCTTCCCAGATCCTGTCTTTTGGTCCGGGTGTTATTGAGATTGAATAAGCCTTTTCTTGGGCTTCTTTTATTAATTTTTTTCTGAGTTGTCTCGGATAGAATGCATTGAAAAAATAATGACCTCCTTTTATTTTATCAATTTTCTTCAATAAATGATAACAAGAGGATGCACATCGTTCACCAAAAAAGGAATAATCACATGAGGGTGATTTAAGGTTTTTGTTATAATAATCCAATAGTATTTGTTTTTCTTCAGCCGAACAAGGAATCGTGATCGCGGTCCGTTTTTTATTTGTTGCAAACTCATTCCACTCCTTAATAGACATCTTTTGATAGGTGCTGTTTTTTTGTCTGGCAGGAAAAATATGGATTTTTTTGATGTCTTGATAAATAAAGCCATAATAATGGTTTTCAATTTGTATCATCACGTGTCCACCAAACCATGCTCCGAGTTCTTTTGGCACGTGTTTGTGTTTGCGTTTTCTAAAGTATCCGTGTGTAATCTGAATTATGATTTGATCATGCATGGATAAATTTAATTATATTGACGAATTAAAAAACTGTATCCGTGAAAAAGATCCCTATAGTCCCTGGGCGTAGCCTAAATACATTAGCCTCAACATCTCAAAGATCTGATTTTCTTAAGAATGCCGGACACACTATTCACAATATCCAAAAATCAGCACTTATTCCGGAGGAAATCAATAACAATATTGAATCTTTTATCGGTTCCGTTGAGATTCCATTAGGACTTGTCGGACCTTTATTGTTTAATGATGGTGACAAACAGGAACTGGTTTATGCTGCCGGCGGCACACTGGAGGGTGCCCTGATAGCCAGTATGAATCGTGGTGCGAAGACCATAAACTGGAGCGGGGGCTTCAATGCTGAAGTGATCCATCAGAAAATGGTCAGATCGCCGATGTTCGTTTTTGAAAATTTAAAAACGGCAGTACGTTTCAGGGACTGGATACTTTCCAAATATGATATTATTAAGAAAACAGCTGAGTCATATTCCAATCACGCAAAACTAATAAGTCTTGATCCTCATGTTACCGGGAAAAGTGTTCACTTGAAGTTTGTCTATACAACGGGGGATGCGTCGGGCCAAAATATGACAACAAGCTGTACCTGGCAGGCCGTTCTTTGGATCCGGGAAAATTTTGAAAAAGAAACTGGTTTTGTTATCGTACAGTCTGTTATTGAAGGAAACGGTGCTTCTGACAAAAAGGTATCTCATTATGCTGCTTATCATGGACGTGGAATTCATGTAATTGCCGAGTGTGAACTGGAAGAAAATTATATAAACCGAATTCTGAGAACAAGTTCAGCTGAGATGTTGAGCTCTTATCATGCATCTCTTACCATGACTCGTTTGGATGGTATGATGGGATATAATATCAATGTTGCAAATGCCATTGCTTCCATTTTCGTAGCCACGGGACAGGATTTAGCCAGTATACATGAGTCGGGGCTTGGTTTTTTACATCTTGAAAAAACAGATAAAGGTCTTTATTTGAGTTTACACCTTCCGACGCTGGTGATCGGTACCGTGGGTGGTGGTACCGGCTTACCAAAACAGCGCGAGGCACTTGAATTGATGGGGTGTTATGGAAGTGGAAGGGTAAACCGGTTTGCTCAGTTAATAGCCGGTTTTGCTCTTGGGTTAGAAATATCAACTTTTGCTGCCGTGGTGGGAGATAATTTTGCAACGTCTCATGAAAAAATGGGGCGCAACAAACCTGTAAACTGGTTAACACGGTCTGAGGTGAACACGGATTTCGTTCAAAAATATCTGAAAAAAGAAATAAAAGACATTGCCAGTCTTGAATCGATACAGTCCAATGTCAACGAAATCTGTGAAGATGGTATATTGATGAGCCTTGCCCAAAAAGTTAATAAAAAATTTAAAGGTTTTGTTATCCTGAATACCGATTGGAAATATAAAAGTGGAGCTGTCAGATCCTTACCTGACCGAATTATTATCAAGAGCAAACCGGTAGATCATGAAACCATCATGGGTTTACATTATATGGCTTCAGCTATTGATCCGGAACTTGCAAATCTTATTACAGCCAACCACGATGATCTTGAATATAAGTCCAGTCATACCAAAGAGATCAACATTTATGATTATCTGGATCACGAAAAATTAAATTGCACTCCATTGTTTCTCGGTTCAACATCAATACCCGAACGTGAGGTATTTATGTTATTTATGTCTTTTTTGCACAAACGAGATCAACGTTTATTCAATACAGAAAATAGCCCGGAACTTTGGACAACTGACGATATCAGAAAAACGATTGGTGTAATTCACCAGGTGCACAAACGATACCTGGAAACAGGCGGATTGCATAATGGTGTTGAAATACCTGAATTCAACCCTAAAAAATCTCTTGCCCTCTATAAAAAACTGGTGGCTATTGTGTTGAGCGATCAACAGAACACTTCACTGGGCAATTATGCTAAAATGTTGCCTGAAGTTCTTGATTCTATTTCCACGAACAATTATAGATCCAGCATTAAAAAAACCCTGGTACACAATGATTTTAATTCCAGAAATATTGCAATAAGCCATAGTGGTGAGGTCAATATTTATGACTGGGAGCTGGCTGTTATCAACTACCCGGCCAGAGATGTTGTTGAGTTGTTGAGTTTTGTTCTTTCTCCTGGTTTTGACAAAAACACTTTGTTGGGTCATATTAAATACCACTATACCCTTTGGGACCAATATAGCTGGGCAGATTGGCTAAAAACTACGGTTGTTGCACTTGAGGAATTTATCTGTACAAGGGTTTTGTTTTATATGAGCGCACAGATCGTTGTTGATTTTGGGTTTGCAGATCGGGTATTTATTACTTCAATGGAAATGCTCAAGACGTTAAAAGAAAATCAACCATGATTGCCTTGTTTGTCTATATAGTTTTGCCTTTAGTCTTCTCGGGGATCTTACACATGGTTGTGGTAAAGTTTGACGTGCTACCTGCTATAAAGGTCCCGGTTTCAACTTCCTTGTTTGGTAAAAATAAGACCTTGAGGGGTTTTGTTTTTATGACCCTGTTCAATTCGCTGATGTCTTTTCTGATTGGATTTAGCGGATCTTATTTTGCTCCAGCTGAATCACTCATTTATGGGGCAATCTTTGGTTTGGCTTATGCATTGGCAGAACTGCCTAATTCGTATCTAAAAAGGAGGCTGGGAATTATATCCGGTGAAAAATCATCAAAACGGCCCTTGTTAATGATGTTGTTTGACAAAAGTGATTCTGCCGCTGGTGTTAGTATGGTTGCGACTTTATTGTTAGGTCTAAGTATTATGGAAATGCTTGGTTTGTTTGTAATGTCTGTTTTGGTACATATTTTCTTTTCGGTCTTATTGGTTTTGGTGGGTATAAAAAAACGATTCTAGGTCAAGCCAACGCATTAATAAATGTATGGAAATAGTTTATGGCTTATAGACTGGTATTTTAGATATGGTTCCCCAAAGTGATTTTTGAGGAGTTTTTCTTCTTTCTCTATTCTTACAAGCACAACCCAAAGTGGAATAACCGTAAGTATTAGAAGACTGGCTAGGTTGTGCATCATTAATCCCAGGCCTACATAATATAGGAGCAAACCGGTATAACTTGGATGTCGAACCCGTTGGTATAACCCGTTGGTTTTTAGTTTATGTTCCTTGATTATTTCAATCTTTACTGTAAAGGCACTGCCTAGTGTCATAATCGCAAAATATCGGATCGCCAAACCAGAAATTACCAGCATTAATGCAAATAAATAAACCGTTTTTGAAATATCATATTTAAGCCAGCCTGACCAGTACAAGATGAGGCTTGTGATTATTGAAATTGGAATAAAAAATCTAAAATATGAAAGTGTTTTATCTTTTGTCCCTTCATTTTGTTGTTTCTGCGTCGAGACCTTAATGACATTGGTTAATATCCCGGAGACGCTGATGATCAAAGCCGTTGCTAATATTTGCCAATTTTCATTCGTCAAAATCAAGTTTAATAGTTTGAGGTGTCAAAATTATCTTAAATTTAAGAAAAATATCTCTAACCAAATTTTAGTTTTTTGAATAGATTCGTTTTTCAAGCGCTATTTAAATGGTTGGGGAATTATAAGAAATTGCTTTTCTATGGGTGAAAAAATACCTTTAAACATTCCAAACTTATTATCTCTGTACAGATTGTTGAGTTTTCCTTTTGTGTTATTTATGGCGGTAAATGGTTTTGAATATTGGTTTGTTGTCCTTATTTGTATCAATTTGGTTACAGACATTCTTGATGGTTTAATTGCAAGGGTTTTTAATATGAAGACGGAAATTGGGGCCCGGCTGGATTCCGTTGCAGATCTTGGGACCTTTATACTTGCTTTTATTGGTATCCTGGTATTTAAGCTTGAAGATTTTGCACCGCACCTAATATCTTTTCTGGTTTTTTTCAGTCTTTTACTGTTCTGTTATGGTCTTTCATTTATAAGATTTAAGCGTTTTCCCAGTATGCATTTATATTCCTGGAAGATCGGGGGATACATTCAGGGGATTTTTATCTTTGTACTTTTTATATGGGGGTTTAATGTTGCCTTTTACTATTTCATGATTATATGGGGTATTTTATCTTTCATTGAACATATAATCATTCAGTTGGTTTCAAAAGAAATGGTTTCAAATGCAAAAGGTTTATTTTGGATTTTAAAAAAATAATTTTGTTTCGATGATCAGAAATTTGATGGTTCTATCTATCGTTTTTATGTTGTTTTCTTCTTCTGTTGCACAAAAGAAGGAGTCAATAAATTCATTTTCTATTTTGAATGAATATGTGGGTTTTGCAAATGAAAGTATACACGGTATGCTCATTGCTCACAGGTTATTTGAAAACTATAATCAGGACATAAATAAATATGTTGATTTGCCTGATCATAAATTGAACTTTTATAATAATACGGATCTGCCTCAGGATATTTTTGACGATCCGGACCATTGGTTTTATGAAAAAAGCCCTAAAGAACTCTATCTGAATACGTTTGACAATGTAACTGCGCTTTCACTTGACGATTTTGAAAAACTTCAGAATACGATTACAAATATTCGGGGAACCACATTAAAGAGCAATGAATTGCGCTTATTTATTGGAGAGGCGATCAATAAGCGAAACCTGAGTGTTGAAGATACATTATATACGATCTATGAATTATTGGAGGAAGCCGTGGATGCTTACGATCTATTTCAGGCTGAGTTAACCATTTTGGAATCCCAATTATCTGAGGTTTCAAAAAAAATCCCCAAAAACGAGGCCACTAACCAATACACCCGCCTCATTAAAATTTTGACCGATATTCATTTTTTCTCTCAACAGGTTTTGCTATCGATCAAAAATGAAGACACCGAAGCCTTGTCTGGTCACATTACTGGCTTAAAAAACACACAAAAGACATTTGAGTCTTATTCGATCCGGTCATCGGGTGGTTTTGCCTCATCCATTTATGTGCGATCCAGAACCAGAGTTCTTGAGAATATTAACCTGCTCATTTCCGGAGCAGAAGAATATTTGACCCGTCCGGTCGTGCCAGAGGAATATGCCCTTTATGGAACGCCTTATTTTTATTATAATACCCGGTTGATCAATAAGGTAAATCGGTATGGTAATGGTTTGGTCCAGGCTTGTAATGAGATCATAGACCTGTTGAAGTTACCGATGTTGCATCGATTAGAAATTCCACATTACCTGATGATCATATACCCCCAAAAAGTAGAAAAACAATTGCCGGTTATTGAATCAAGTGTACATGAAATTCTTGCTGCCCCCAAAACGCTTGAGGACCGTTCAATTGAGTTTATTGACAATAAGCACGTTATTTATGTTGACGGAGCTGACCCTGAGCTTGAAGTATTTGATCATTTGCAACAAGACGGGGACATAATCTCTTTGAATTTTAACGGAGACTGGATCTTCAGGAACCTCTCCCTTGAAAGAAAGCCAAGAAAATTCATTTTAAAACTAAACCAAACCGGCAAAAACTTTCTGATCCTTCATGCCGTAAATGAAGGCAGTGTACCACCAAACACCATTGGTATTAATTATACTTCTGAGGGCAGGAGAAAGCGATATGTCATGCAGTCTAATCTAAAGATGAGTCAGATGGTTGAAATTAAAATGACCGGGAAAACAGAAGAATAGTTATTTATCAGTTTCTATACAAATAGAGATTTGCACCCAGGTTGATCCCAACATATAAGTTATGTGAGCTCTTATAGACATTTCTATTATTCCTTAAACGCCATTTTCCGGCATTAATGTCCAAAATGCCTGTTGTCAGGTGAGCCTCTGCAAAAATACTGGTCATTCTGGTAACAAAAAACTGAAATCCACCCCCGGCATCCAGATTGATGTCGAATGGTGAAAACAATTCCTTGTCTTTTTCCGGATTACCCAGTTCAATGATTTCTTCTTCATTGTTATTCCATCCATTACCTTCTGTTACAAAATCAACAAGACTTTGTTCCTGCAAGCTCCCATCTTCTTGTTCCCTGAAAAAAGAAACATTTGAGTAAAACAGATAACCAATCGTCACGGAACCAAAAACATATGGGCTGAATACCTCGTGGTCGTACCCTCTCTTTCTTCCAAAGACCTGTTTATAGCTTAGGGGAATTTGTAAATAATAGTTATTAACCTTCTTTTTTGATAGCACGTAAGTATTGGATTCTGTTCCTTCAATGGTAAAAACATCCGAAAAATGCTGTCCCCATTTAGAGAGCTGGATCCCTGTTTTAAAAGATTGTTTCAAATAATAATCCCAACCGATCATTATACCCAATTGCCCTCCAAATGTAAAGTCAAGTCCTGGTTGAGAATAACCATAGTTTGAAGGATTAATAATGGTAGGAATTCCAATTGAAATTGCCGGAGAAAGAAACAATTGTTTTGGCTTATGCTGAAGTGCCTGCCCCGGTAACTGAACCGTCACCGTAAATGTAAATAAAAGATAAAATAGGTATTTGGACATGCTTTCAAATTAATTTAAACTCTGTTTTTTTTAAGAAAACGCAATATAGAGAAAGAATTGTGTCCGCAGAATCCGGAATTATACTTTTTCAGCAATTTTATTCAGATAACTATTTAACGGATATTGTTCTTTAAAGATATCTGCGACTTTTTGGACAAGATCGCCTGACAACCAGAATTCATTTGAAACCTTCTTAGAAACAACAAAGTGTTTGTTTTTGATCAGGTCCAGATCAGGAAAATCTTTTGGAAACCCCTTAGGTGCTGTTTTAAGCTTTTCCCCCTCTATGCCACCAAACAGATCTTTGAACTTTTTCTCATTTAGTATTTTTTTGAAGCTGTCCGGGTCATTATATATATTTGTTCTGATCGCTTTCAGATAATTCGGTTGGGGCATATAGATACCTCCACCAATAAAGGATTGATCCGGTTCGAAATGAATATAATATCCGGCATTTACTGTTTTTCTGCCACCCTTGGCGATAAATGCACCAAAGTTTGTTTTATATGGCTCTTTGTTTTTTGAAAAACGCACATCCCGGTAGATTCGGAACAAGCATTCTTTTGAGGATTCTACATCAATCGTATCATCGATAGATTTCAATACGGGAATCAGACTATCAATAAAATCAGTAAATTCGGTTTTTGCGCTTTGGTAGAATTTTTCATTTTCCTTAAACCAGTTTCTTTCATTATTAAGCTTCAGGTGAATCAAAAAATTCAATGCGTTTTTCATGCCGGTGTAATTTTAATTTATGAAAAAAATATCCCAACAAAAGAATCCAATCATTCGGATCAGGTTGTTATTATTATTGTAATTTATATAAATAGTTCTGGTTTCTTAAATGGAACCAGTGCAAGGATCATCGCATGTTCGTAATATTTCATTCTGTCAATAATATCGTCCGTCATAATTCCAACAGATCCGGATTTTTGTTTTGAATTTGTTTTCCCAAAAACCATATCATCGGCATGCCCCAATTCATATCCCTGTGCGATCAGTTCAGTTACTTTAGGTGGAAGTAAAAAGTGTCCGGTCTGAGCCTTTCCAATCAAACCCTGAGCAGATTCAATCACGATCCATGCGAATGCGAACCAATCATTTTCAATTTTTTGGATTCCGCCCTCTATTCCAACAAAGTAATCCCCGTCAGGAACTGCTGTCTTGAGGTTTTTGACGCGGTTTTTGGCCCCTGTGAATGTTTCGTTGATGCCAATTGGCTGATCGGGAATGTCTGAAGAAACACCCATTCCATTAAAAACAAATAACTGATCCTGAAAAACGCGGGAATACCCATTTTTCGTTGCTTCAATTTTAACCGGGTTTTTTGAAGCCACCCAAACATTCTTAGTCATACAATTTATTTATTCAATGATCAGCTGAGCTGATTTACTGACCGTCGAGTCGTCAAGTTGTAATGTATACATTCCCGCTTGCAGTTCGATTGTTTCAATTGTTATGTATTCCCCTTGATGCGTCTGAATTTTCTGGTGTAAAACCGTTCTTCCAAGAACATCCAATATCCGAACAGAAATTGGTGCATCTGAAAAACTTTCGAATTTGATAAAATCACCTGCCGGATTTGGGAACACCTTTAACTCATCGCCCCAAACATCGCTTACTGAAGTCAAAACCTGACTTTTGCCACAAATCCATTTTTCCGGGTCGAAACTAACTGCAGTCACAACAAACGGAATATCCAATTCAAATAATTGGCCGGAATGGCTTGGGTTTAATTGAATCGTTGTATCCTGGTTTATTCCTGCAAAATAAACAGGAACGGGCATATCAAAGAAATCGACAGATTGTGGATTGGAAGAACTTTGATTTAAAGTCAGCCAGGTTTTATCAGTTGTTTGTTCCCAGATGACTTCATATATAGGATAACCTCCTCCATACAACCAGTCCTTGAAAAATTCATCTAAATCCATTCCACTTTCCTCCTCCAGGTGTTTTTGCAGATCTGGTGTTAGAGCATAATCGTATGCTAAATCAGGGTCGTTTATATAATCATAAATGGCATTGAAAAAAGTTTCATCACCCATTTTATATCGCAACATATGCAAAAGGTAAGCTCCTTTTGCATAAGACAAATTACCGTTAAAAATTCTGTTCACGCTGGTGGTGTCATCAACATAAACGGATCCTGTGGGATCGTTTGTTGCCCGAGCCTGGTTATAACTTTTCCAGTTTTCCCAGGAAGTCGGCGCTGCACCAAAATCATAACAAAGTCCTTCAAGGTAGGTTGCAAAACCTTCATTCAACCATATGTCCTGCCAGGAACCACAAGTGATTTTATCGCCAAACCATTGGTGTGCCAATTCGTGTGCGATCAAGCCGTAGCTGAATCCCCCCATAAAACTCATTGTGGAGTGCTCCATTCCGCCACCCCAGCCAAAATTACAATGCCCGTATTTTTCCTGAACATAAGGGTATTCCCCAAATCTTTCCCTAAAAAACTGCATGATGGGTATTGTGTTTGGTGTTCTGGCCTTAGCGTAATCGACATTACATGGATATATGTAATTCAAAATTTCAAGAGAGTCTCCATTTTCCAACGGAACCCAATCTGAATAAACTTCATATTCAGAAACAGCAAAAGCAACCAGATAGGCCGGTACCGGATAACGGTGACTCCAATGATAGGTTTTGGTGCCGTCGTTATTCAATTTTTCATCCAACAGTACGCCGTTACTTGCTGCACGGAATATTTCCGGGGTAGTGATCACCACATCGATGCTGTCGTATTTGTCATTCAGTGTTTGCTTACATGGCCACCAATGTTTAGCGCCATATGGTTCAGACAGGGTCCACATAGCCGGAATTTCTTCTGCTCCGCACTGTGAACTTATAGCAAAAGAGCCAAAACCAGATGATGCCGGCTGGCCTTCGTACTTAACCTCAATTTCATGCAGTTCTCCAACCGGCAGGTCTTCATTGAATTCAACCAGAAGTTCATCGCCCACCAACTGTGTAAAAGATAAACTATTGCCCTTATATTTTACTTCAGTAACCAGGATCTGATTGGTAAAATCAAAATACATGGTATTGAAGGGAGCCTTAGTGGGAATGAATTTTGTTTTTGCCTCGCCAACGATATAATAAACGGCAGGATGCACGCTCAGTTCTAAATTACAATAAACGACATCATAATTTCCCGTATTCTGACTTTGGGGTGCTCTTGCATCCGGGCCGGGTTGTTCTCTCGGATACAGGTTGAAAAAATCTTTTTCAAAATCAATTTGAGCAAATCCGCTAATTGAGAATAAAACAATCGTGGTTATTGAGAATAACAATTTTTTTAAGGTCATATCATTTAGTTTATCGATAATTTTTGAGGAGAAACGAAGTTATGTGATTTTGACAAAATATTGCAGTAGATTTGTTTTTTTAAGTAATAAAACGCCTTGTTCTACTTTTATGAAACATTTCTCACTGGTTATATCCCTGCTTTTATTGTTTGCTTGCAAAAGTCAAACGGTCCTTGTTGCACCCACATCTGATGTTATAAACGAAGAATTGGATACTTTGGTTGTCCGTGCATCAAAAACAAATCGACCAGTGTCGGTATTTAACAGTGAATACAAAGCGAGTGCCAGCAGAACTTCTGATCTAATTCACACCAAACTTGATCTGGGTTTTAATATTGAAAAGCGGGAAGTCATCGGTCGGGCCACGCTTGATTTGAGGGCTTATTTTTATCCCGTCAAAACCGTTGAGTTAGATGCTGTTAATTTTGAATTTACGTCTGTTGGAATGATCAAAAATGGTTTTTTTCATAGATTGGATTATGACTATGACGGACAGGGACTTCGGGTTATTCTTGACCGGCCTTATCCAAAAGAGGAGCAAATTCAGCTGCAGATCGATTATATAGCCCGGCCGGAACTGGATGCCAAGAATCAGGCGTATGCGATTGGCTCCGATCAGGGTTTGTTTTTCATTGACCCTGAAGGTACGGATCCGACAAAGCCCACTCAGATCTGGACGCAAGGTGAAACCCGTTATAACTCAAGGTGGTTTCCCACGATTGACAATCCAAATGAAAGATGTACCCAGGAACTGATCGTCAGGGTGGATAATAAATATAAGACTTTATCAAACGGGGTTTTGGTCCATTCCGTGGATAATGGAGATAATACCAGAACGGATCATTGGAAAATGGATCTTCCTCACGCACCGTATTTGTTTAGTTTGGTAGTTGGGGAATATGCGGTTTACAGTGAAAGCTGGAGAAACAAGGAACTATCGTATTACGTATATCCAGAATATGCAGAAGAAGCAAAGGAAATATTTGCCCGCACACCTGAAATGCTGGATTTTTTCTCTGAGGTGACCGGTGTTGAGTATCCCTGGTCCAAATATAGCCAAATTATAGTCAGTGATTTTGTTTCAGGCGCGATGGAAAACACGACTGCTGTGACTTTTTCTGAAGGTTTTTTAAAAAGTAAAGAAGCGTTGGTTGACTACCCAAACGACATGACGGTGGCTCATGAAATGTTTCATCATTGGTTTGGCAATCTGGTTACCTGTGAAAGTTGGGCTAATACTGCTTTAAATGAGGGTTTTGCGAATTATTCTGAATATTTGTGGGTAGAACACCTTAGTGGTGAAACGGAAGCTGATTTTTATCGTGAGACCGAATTAAATCAATACCTAAATAGTTCAAACTATGACACTCATGATCTGATTGACTTTGAACACGAAGATAACGATGCGATGTTTGACGCTCACAGTTATAATAAAGGTGGGTTGATCTTACATATGCTCAGGAGTTATGTTGGGGATGAGGCATTTTTTGCGGGAATAAAAAAGTATCTGTCAGATAATGCCTATGCTTCAGTGGAGGCGCACGATCTGAGACTTGCTTTCGAGACTATTATTGGTGAGGATCTGAACTGGTTTTTTGATCAGTGGTTTTTTGATAAGGGTCATCCGGTTTTGAATGCATCTTACAATTATCTTGAAGGGGAGGGAAAACTTGAGATTGTTCTTGATCAGGTTCAGGATCCGGAAAAGCACAGAAATGTATTTAGATTTCCACTTGAATATCAATTGATCTTTTCGGATGGCAGGGTTGAAACAAATGAACTTTGGGTGGAGGAGCGAAATAATCACTATATGATCGAACTTTCAGAAATGCCGGAGGCCATTCTTTTCAATACCAACAAAGATATTTTATGTACAATTCGATTGGAATTAACACCGGAACAGGAAGCCATAATTTTTAATAGCGAGGTGCATAGTGTTTTTAGGTATCAAGCCATTCAGAAACTAAAATACGAAACTGAATATAAGGATCTGTTTCGAAAAGCACTTTATGATCCATCTGAAAAAATAAGAAGAACCGGCCTTGAATTAATTCAGACTCCTATATCAGTTGATGATATGGCCCGGATTTCTGAAATGATACATTCTGAACATTCTTCTTTTAACAGAGCCCGTGCCTTGCGTTTGTATTTAAAAGAATCGGGAGAAACATCCAGTGATTTTATTGTGCAAATCATTGAAAAGGAAAAATCGGCTACAGTTTTAGCGATTTGTCTGGCCTGGCTGAAAAAAAACGATTTGGATCTGGCTATAAAATACGCGGAGAAATTTCGACAGAGCAAAGCGGTTCAGATTGAGACAGCCGTGGCTGATATTCTTGAAAAAACAGGAAATATTGGTCATCTCCCTTATTTTAAAGATAGGATTTTAACCAAGAGCGTATTCCAATTGATCCCAATCCTAAATGCTTATAACAAGTTGCTGGAAAAACAAAGTCCGGCGGTCATTTTTGAGTATAGTGAGTGGTTGAGCAATTCGGTTCGAAACATGGATTTGTCAGAATACAAAATGAGGTTATTTGACCAATCAATTCA
>Ga0208304_10001095_pt1 | contig 13344 bp, 9 predicted proteins | sample ColrivemetaGS713_FD_187603 | JGI IMG/M metagenome (GOLD analysis project Ga0208304, IMG submission 187603) | Estuarine microbial communities from the Columbia River estuary - Flood tide ETM metaG S.713 (SPAdes) (version 2) | ecosystem: Environmental > Aquatic > Marine > Intertidal zone > Estuary... | reverse complement strand
TAGTTTTGTTTGGGCCGCGGTCCTTGGACCAACGACTGGGGTTACTTGGCCCAATCCCTACAGCAGAGCCGCAAGACCATGGACTGGGCCCCCCTATCCTAGGGCCCCGCGTCTCGGACCACGGGCCTTTAGTATTAGCCTTGTAAATTCATTCGGGGGTAATTTTGTTTGGTAACGCCACTTCTACTCACGAGACAATTTCAAGCTTAATTGAACCGCCGCTCTCGCTGCGTGGCGCCAATTATTGAGAGCATAGATTCAGGCTGCGCCAGTAATCCGATGCGAGTTCTCATTCGTCTGGCAGCACCCGGATAGGAGCTGTTAGAGGTTAGGCTACCGATGCTGAAATAGGGTGTAGCGTGTACCGACCAGCCACCCAATTGGACAATCATTTTAGATTGAACTCCTGCTCTGTTAGGTTCTTGCATAGATTACTCTGGTCGGACCTCTACGAGGCATGAATGAGCAATCGGCCCCTGTGCCAATTGCGAGGTCCCTTTATCAAGCGTCAATACATTTGGATTTCCATGCTGGCAGGTATCACCATCAGGCTGATACCAAGCTCCAGTGGCTATTTGGATTACGCCAAAACGGATAGTTTCACTGATCGTAAGCTGAGCACGACAGGCCCCACGGGAATTGTGCAATCGTACGATTTGTCCCGCCTCAAGCCCACGCGCAGCTGCATCCCTCGGGTGCATAGTCATAGGCTCTACTCCCTTGGGACGATCTGACTTGCTAACGGATCCATGATCAAGTTGGCTATGTAATTTATTGCGCGGTTGGTTTGATATCATATGAAGTTGGAGGGGCGACGCATTTCCAAGCCATTCCTCGGGCTCTAGCCATACCGGATGGCCGGGGCAATCCTTGTAATTAAAACTAGCTATAGTATCAGAGTGAATTTCAATTTTCCCACTAGGCGTTGAAAGTGGGTGTTTTTTGGGATTAGCACGAAACTTCTCCATCATAATAATTGGAAGATCGGGTTTTGGCACTTTAATCCAGCCGCATCTCTGAAAAGTATCCCAATCAGGCAGAGTAACACCAACTTTTGCGGCTTGCTGGCGAGATACATCCCAAATCCATCGCTGCCACTCCTGTGGGCTGCGACCTTCCGTAAAATTTTCTTCCACATCCATTTTGGCTGCAATTCCACAAAAAATGCTGTGGTCGTCACGAGATTTACCGACCGGATTAATTGCACGATCCATAGCCACGATATAGGGGTCCTTCGGCGTCATGGCGATATCAGAGCGTTCAAGTGTCGTAGTGCAGGGCAAAACTATGTCTGCGTGTTGTGCTAGGGCGTTCCAGCACCACTCGTTGGCGATGATAGTTTCTGGTCGTGCCCAAGCGCGACGCATACGGTTTAGATCCTGATGGTGATGGAATGGATTTCCACCCGCCCACCAAACAAGCCGTATATCAGGATATTTATAGAAATTTCCGTTATATGAAAAGGTATCGCCGGGATTTTCCAGCATATCAGTTAAACGGGCGACTGGGATAAAGTCTTTGACTGCATTTTGCCCCTGGGGAAAGGAAGCGTAGTCAATTTGATACCGAGCGAGTCCAACATTATTAGTGGCTGAATAACCAAAACCAATGCCAGTTCCCGGCAAGCCAATCTGCCCCAGCATCGCAGCCAGTGTGATAGCAGCCCAAAATGGCTGCTCTCCATGGTCTTGCCGCGTCAATGCCCATGCCACCGAAATCATCGTACGGCTTTGAGCCATGCGTCGAGCCAGCGCGCGGATGTCTTGGGCAGGTAAGTCACAAATTTCAGCTGCCCATTCAGCTGTTTTAGGCACCCCATCACTATCACCTAACAAATAGGCGGAAAAGATTTCAAAACCTACAGTATAGCGATCAAGGAAGTCTTGATTTTGTAGTCCTTCATTTACAAGAACATACGCTAGGCCCAACATCAGCGCCGTATCTGTGGAGGGTCGTAAAGCAAGCCACTCTCCCTCAAATTGGCACAATAGGTCGGACCTCAAAGGAGAAATATTAACAAATTTTACGCCGGCATTGACTGCGGACCGCAGCCCACTCTTTTGCACATGTGCTCCAACACCACCTTGACTTATCTGTCCGTTCTTTAATGGTACCCCGCCAAAGGCCACAAATAACTCACAATCAGAAGTTATGCTTTCCCAACTAGTACAATTATTTAAGAACCCATTAAAGTCACCAATTACATGTGGGACAACAACCTCAGCTGCTGCATATGAATAGGTGTTTTTTGAGCTTGTGTAGCCGCCGATACAATTCAAAAACCGTTTCAGTTGACTTTGCGCATGATGAAAGCGACCGGCACTTGCCCAGCCGTAGGAGCCTGCGTAAATAGCGCTATTACCGTGAGAGCGCTTCACTCGGCTCAATTCTTTTGCGATCAAGTCGTTAACTTCATTCCAGCTGACTTCGATGAATTCGTCACCTCCACGCTTGTCTGGTGCGGCCCCTGGGCCACCTTCTAGCCAGCCTTTGCGTACCATCGGCGCAGTAATTCGGGTCGGGCCATTCAACACATCAACAATTCCGTGACCAATTGGTGATGGATCTGGGTCTTGTCCAAAATCACGAAGCGCAGTTACATGCCCGTCAGTGACATCAACACAGTAGGTTCCCCAATGGCTGGAGGTTAGCAGGTCGCGATCAAGCTGGGTCAAATTAGTCTCCTTAATTATTGCTTTTTCGCACTTGGTGTTTTTCAAACATACCTATAGCGCACCTATCTTGTGGAACTAAATCTGAGCAAGTGTGAATTTGCAACGATGGAATTATAAGCTTTTAAAGCGCAGTCTAAGCATTGTAGCCCTTACTATTACGCTAAAAGACAGTTGTGTGATATCAATTAAGAACCTTTATTCAGCTCTTCCTAATTCACATTTATTAAATAAATTTCGTACTATCCAACTGAAAAGAAGCGCTTAATTTTAGATGAAAGCTTATGTTGACTTCTTTAGATTTTAAATCGTAGTATTTTTGAATGGCTTTATTGAGCGTAATATATTCAAATAGATGCGCATTTTTTGCGCAATCACCAAAAGGAGAATATAAATGAAGATAACAAAAATTTTGAATGCCGTCATGATGACTGCAGCGATTACCTTTGGCGGGGGCGCTGTTTATGCGCAACAGTCTGGTGGATCGTTAGTATTTCTGGTCCAGCCAGAACCGCCTACGATGGCAGGATATGTGTCAACATCTGGCCCGATCGGCCTGTTAGGCCCAAAAATATATGATGGCTTATTCGACTATGACAATGACGGCAAAATGATCCCTGTTTTAGCCGAGAGCGTAGATATGAGCGAAGACGGCAAGACTGTGACATTTAATCTGCGCAAGGGAGTAACGTGGCACGACGGCGAGCCCTTTACATCAGCAGACGTCCAATTCACGATCATGGATGTTTTGAAAAAAGTTCACCCTCGGGGTCCGAACTCATTCAAAGAAGTTTCTAGTATTGATACTCCGGATGCCCATACTGTAGTTCTAAACCTCGATAACCCGGCGCCCTATATGCTGCGTGCACTATCAGCATATGAGTCGCCAATGGTACCAAAGCATCTTCTTGAGGGAGAAGATATTAAAAGCGCGAAACTGGCTAACAATCCAGTTGGTACAGGGCCCTTTAAATTCACTGAGTGGAAAAAAGGTCAATATATACGGCTAGATAAAAATGAAAGTTACTGGAAAGAGGGTCGCCCTTACATCGATAGGATCGTCGGTAGATTTATTCCAGACGCCTCGACTCGTGCGTCAGCCATGGAGAAAGGTGAGGTCCTATATGCCGCATACAACGCTGTATCAAACGTTGAAGCGGTTCGACTGAATAAAGAAAAAGATAATATCTCAATTACTACAGATGGTTACTCGATGATTAATCCAATGGCATTGATCGAGTTTAATACCAAGGAAGGCCCGTTCACGGATGCCGTGGTGCGTCGTGCCATCTCCACTGCTATCGACCGGCAATTCATGTTGGATACGATCTTTTTTGGCTATGGAAATCCAGCAACAAGCGCGCTCTCGAGCAATTTTGCCGCAACTGGCCTTCATGCAAAAATGCCTCACTATCCTGCAAATGGAGACGTAGCAGCAGCCAATAAAATGCTCGATGACGCAGGCTACAAAAAAGACAGCGACGGCGTTAGGATGAAGGCGATGTTCGACTTAATTCCATACGGCGAAGATTGGAAGCGCGGAGGTCAATACATTCAGCAGGTGCTAGGTGAGATCGGAATCCAAGTCGAACTTCGGTACGAAGATGTTCCAACATGGTTAAAGCGAATTTACCACAATTATGATTTCGAAATGAACCTGAACTATTTCTACCAATTGGCTGACCCGGTTCTTGGTGTCCACCGCCACTATGGCACAAATATGATCCGCAAGGGTACTCACTTCGTGAACTCGTCGCGTTACAGCAATGCAGGTCTGGATGCGCTGCTTGGAGCGGGAATGAAAGAGCCGAATGCTGAAAGTAGATCAGCAATATACTTGGAAATACAAAATATTCTGGCTAGAGACATGCCGGTTGTAAACCTCTTTGAGTTAGAGTTTCTGACAGTTTACAATACGAAACTAAAGGGGGCGTACGGTTCAGCCATGGGGGCGTATTCTTCCTTTGGCGACGCTTATCTCGAAGAATAAAATATACCATAGATGAGCTGGGCCATCCCAGCTCATCTTTTTTATTGTTATAAAACAAAGCAGTATAACTCAATTTAGCGTCAAAGATGAAGTAGGTATGAACAGACCAAATAAAATTCTGCACTATGTTGCAAGACGTTTGATGCAGGGTATTCCCATTATTCTTGCCATCGTTGTAATGAACTTTTTCCTGCTTAATTTAGCCGAAGGCGACGCGGTAGACGTACTCGCTGGCGAAGCGGGGTCTGCAACCCCAGAATACATGGAAAAAATGCGCGCAAAGTTTGGTCTCGATCAGCCACTGCCTGTACAATTAGCCGTCTACCTTAAAAATGTAGTTCAATTGGACCTTGGCTATTCATTTAGGCATGAAATGCCTGTCCATGAACTAATATTCGACCGATTTGGGGCAACGCTGCTTTTAATGACCAGCACAATTATAATCGCTGTGGGTTTTGGGATCTTACTCGGGTTGCTTGCAGCCGTTAATTTAAACACATGGAAAGACGCGCTAATTAGCGTCTTCGCCTTAATCACCTACGCCACTCCCCTGTTCTGGGTTGGACTGATGATGATCATTGTGTTCTCAATAAAAAATGATTGGTTTCCAACTAGCGGTATGGAAAATAGCGCTGCATTTTACGAAGGTTTTGATCGAGTCAAGGATATCGCACACCACCTTGTATTACCAACAATTACCCTATCACTATTTTACCTAGCACTCTATACTCGGATGATGAGAGCTTCGATGCTGGAGCAATACGGTCAAGACTATGTGGTCACAGCACGTGCAAAAGGTTTGTCCGAACGTCGAATTACTTTCGTGCACGTACTGCGCAACGCACTTTTACCAGTAGTGACGATGGCAGGGGTGCAGGTTGGAGCCTTAATCGGAGGCTCAGTGATTGTTGAATCTGTTTTTGCTTGGCCAGGTTTGGGTATGCTCGCATTCGAGTCTCTTTTTGCTCGAGACTTGAACCTTTTGCTGGGTATTTTTCTTTTGTCCTCTGTTCTTGTTGTTGCAGTAAATCTAGTTGTTGATGTTATTTATTGTATTCTGGATCCAAGAATCGAGGTTAATTAAAATGAACGATTTTTGGAAACGATTTTCACGCAACAGATCAGCTGTGCTTGGATTATTGATCCTCTGCTTAGTAATATTTGTGGCATCAATCGCCAGTCTGATTTACCCTGGTGATCCTTTTCTTTATTCACAGTACCCACTTTCTAAACCTGGCGAAAACGGATTTTTATTAGGTAGTGACTCTATTGGCCGCGATGTAGCTTCTGGCATAGCGCACGGTGCTAAAACATCACTTCTTATCGGTTTAATTGCAACTTTTGCGGCTGTACTTATTGGAGTAATCTTTGGTGCACTTGCTGGATATTACGGAGGGCTCGTAGACGATGTCTTAATGCGGGTTACTGAGGTTTTTCAAACCATCCCTTCATTTATCTTTGCGATACTATTGGTGGCCATAATAAAACCATCTATTGAGAGTGTAGTTATTGCAATAACTGTAGTTTCCTGGCCAGCGGTAGCACGTCTGGTTAGGGGTGAATTTTTAGCACTAAAGAATCGTGAATTTGTGCAGGCATGTCATACACTAGGAATGAGCGATTACCGTATAATGCTTAAAGAAATGTTACCTAATTGCTTGAGCCCAATTATCGTAATTGGCTCCCTAATGGTAGCGACAGCAATCCTGATCTAGAGTGGTTTGGCCTTTTTAGGATTAGGTGACCCAAATGTGATGAGTTGGGGCTTTCAAATTAGTGATGGCCGCTCAATGCTTAGAGTTGCTTGGTGGATTTGTACTTTCCCCGGCATCGCCATTCTAATAACTGTTTTAGCCATCAACTTAGTTGGTGAAGGATTAAATGACGCCTTAAATCCACGCTTGAGGGAACGCAATTGACCAATAGCTTACTGAAAATTTCCAACGTTGATATTAGCCTTCCTGAAGGATCCGAACGGTTATTGGCAGTGGAAAACCTTTGTATTGATCTTGCCCCTGGTGAGACCCTATGCATCGTGGGCGAGAGTGGCTCGGGAAAATCTTTGACTGCGCGAGCGCTGATGGGACTTCTACCAGCCCCTCATGTTAAGGTCTCTCAAGGCCAAATAGATTTTTGTGGTGAAGACCTGACAAAGGTCACCGAACGGCGCCTGCGCGAAATACGTGGAAGCGAAATTTCGATGATATTTCAAGAACCAATGACTGCACTAAACCCAGTCATGACCATTGGAAGTCAGATCGATGAGATTTTTCGTTATCACGTATCCATGTCTGCAGCTGAACGACGCGAGCGGGCTATACAACTGCTAGACGACGTACAGCTGCCTGACCCCGCGCAAATCGTTAACTCCTATCCCCACGAGTTGTCTGGTGGGCAGCGTCAGAGAGCGATGATTGCTATGGCGTTGGCGCTTGAGCCAAAAATTCTTATTGCCGATGAGCCAACAACGGCGCTCGATGTGACAACGCAGGCCCAAATCTTGAAATTAATAAGCGACATGCAGGCTGAACACCAGACTGGTGTGCTTTTTATAACCCATGATTTTGGTGTTGTGGCTGATATTGCCGACCGTGTGGCGGTCATGCAATACGGGCACGTGGTTGAAACAGGTACTGTTGATAAGGTCCTCAACAATCCTGAACACCCTTATACACAAGCGCTGATTTCCGCAGTTCCAAGCTTATTGCCGCGCTCAGCAAGAGCGCGCTCAGAAGAGACAGTGCTTGAAGTTAAGAATGTAAACAAAACTTTTGGTGGTGGCTCCAGCTTTTTTAAGTTTGGCAAACCAAGCCGCGTTGTGGATGCTGTAAAAGATGTCACGATTGAATTACGCCGCGGTGAAACGCTCGGGGTTGTTGGTGAAAGTGGGTCTGGAAAATCGACGCTTGCGCGCTGTATTATACGGTTAATGGACAGCGATAGCGGTCAAATCATACTTAATGAGGTCAATATTTGTGATTTAAACCGTGCTGAAATGCGACCGTGGCGGGCAAAAATACAAATGGTATTTCAAGACCCCTTTGCGTCATTGAACCCGCGGGTAAAAATTGGCCAGATCATCAGGCAAGGACCTATCATTCAAGGCGCAACCCAAGAGGAGGCCGAAGCCCGCACTCTTGAATTGCTTGAAATTGTTGGCCTGGATGAGCGCGCTTTCAATCGCTATCCACACGAATTTTCTGGTGGACAGAGACAGCGAATTGGTATCGCCCGCGCCTTGGCATTGAACCCCGAAATTCTTGTGGCGGACGAACCTGTATCGGCTCTCGATGTATCGATTCAAGCCCAGATCTTGAGTTTGCTGGATGAAATACGAACTAAAATGAATCTATCTATGGTCTTTATCACCCACGATCTGAGGGTTGCCGCACAGGTCTGTGACCGCTTGGCGGTGATGCGGTATGGCGAAATCGTTGAAACAGGTGCTACTGCTGATATTTTTGATTCACCACAACACAGCTATACCCGTGACCTTCTGGCTGCGGTTCCAGGGCAACACTGGGAGCGCTAAGCCAATTTATGATCGCGAGCGCCCTGTTTTAGAAGGACCTAAACGTAATGTCGGATACCATGGATGATTTATCCCATGCTTTTATGTCCATAACCGCGCTCTCGACGGCGTTTAGTAAAGGTAGCCTAAAGCCTAGCGATGTCGTCCGCTCTCAGTTAAACAGGATCGCACGTTTAGACCCCACCTTGGGCAGTTTTCAAGTGGTCTATGCTGATGAGGCATTGCGAGCAGCGCAAGCGGCAGATAGCGCCTTTGCGACTACTGGCAGGATCGGGCCGTTCCACGGCATACCATTTGCATTAAAAGATATTTTTGAATTAAAAAACCAGATCACTACCTGCGGATCCATCGAGCAAAAAAATCGCCGCTCGACTGAAAGTGGTACAATTGTGCGCAGACTTCTCGCTGCGGGTGGCATTTTGCTAGGCAAAACTAAGACGGTTGAAAGTGCTTTGGGTGGTTGGGGAACCAACCAGCGCATGGGTACTCCTTTAAATCCATGGGATTTAAATAATCCACGTGTTCCTGGGGGCTCTTCTTCGGGCTCAGGGGTGGCCGTAACAGCGGGCCTGAGCGTTTGCGCGACCGGCACAGACACTGGTGGGTCTATTCGTTTGCCGGCTGCATTTTGCGGCTTAACGGGTTTAAAAGTAAGCAAATCTTGTTTGCCAGTAGATGGTATTATGCCACTTTCAGACACATTGGACACCCCAGGTCCAATGACCAGATCGGTAACTGATACAGCCCTGATGCTGGCGATTATGCAAGGCCACAAAGCCAGAATTATCGATCACGACTTTCAGGAAAAGTCTGATCTATTTGCCTGCCTTCAGGCCGACGTGTCAGGTTTAAAATTAGGCGTTTTAGATGCCTGCGAACGCAATCACTGCAGCCCCGACGTGTTGGTGGCTTACGATGATGCGGTCAGGAGACTTATGGCGCTTGGAGTCGAGATAGAGGTCTTTACAGCGCCGCAGCGTTATGGTGATCTTGCCAATGCGAACGGTGCCCTGACGATATACGAAGGCTATGCTCACCACAAAAACCTGTATGAAGACCCAAGTCGTCGAGTAGATGAAGATGTACGTAAGCGTATGTTGACCGGGCGTATGATGACACATGCGTCTCACCAACAACGCCTGCGGACCCGAGAAAAAGATATGCAGCAGTTTAATAAGGCACTCACAGGCTTTGACGCCTTGCTGACACCGACCATTATTTCGGCCGCTCCCTTGCTGTCAGAAATTGATCAAGACGTATCGCCTGGACATTTCACCCGACCGTTCAATTATCTCGATATGTGTGCCTTAGCTATGCCAACTCAGCCCACGCCAACAGGCCTACCAACCAGCCTTCAGATCGCTGCGCGCGCATCTCAAGAAGCGTTGACGCTGCGCATTGGAGCTGCGTTAGAGGCCACATTCGGCACCCAGACGCGACCAAATTTCAATAGTATTCTGGGATAGAGTCACAATTTTTTAATCCTGATCAAGGCTGCGGGACAAAACATTTAACAAAAGCTGCGAAATTGAATTGTCAAAATTATTCCATGGCAGGCTGCCACAAAAGGTAATAGATCCAACAGAGAACACATGGCCTCCACCCACGGTTTCAAAATACACCATATCGGCGCGCTTGGCCTCTTCTTCTGGGCCCCCTGACAAATTGGTTAAATGTGTCAGTTGCTCTTCCGGGACCAACATAAATTCATTATCAGTATCATAAGATTGCGCAAGAATGGTAATGTTGTGCGTACTGTCCAGCATCGGATCTATCCGGTCCAGCTCAAATCCGGCAGCCCCATGGCCACTAAAACCAAAATCACCAAACACATCTTCATCGATACCTTCAAAAATCCAGTCAAAATCTGGATCGCGACAAACTCGGTTATACGGCATTCCCGTAAATATGCCTTGAGCTGTAAATCCAATCCCAACCAGCTTTTGAGGAGCCCTGCCGCTACGCCGCCACAACCCACCATAAGCGCCGTCAAACGCATTGTAATATTCGCCGGGTTGCGAAGCCCAAGCCCGAAGTCCGTCTTCCGCACGTCGAATTTCCAATAAAGCAGGATCTTCGCGATGGCGCGCAATACGCCAATAAAAACCGTTACCTCCTAGATAATGCAATGCGCCACCGTGATCACGATATTCGGTAAGCGCATCCAGAGTTCTCAACGTGTGATATTCAGGGTGGCTGCCTGTGACTACGGCTGCATAATCGCGGATGGCGTCAACGCCATCGGTGTGCAATTCGTCATCTGTGATAATATCATAGTCGATACCCTTGGCATGCAACCACGAAATCAAATGACTGTCGGCCTGAAAATGACGCAATCCAGAACAGCTTGATTGACCAAATGTTAAATAACCAGGGCGCATATTAAATAATGGCCGCCTGTGCGACGCATGGCAAATACCCGAACCATCCGCATGATTATTATAAGTCGACAACCCATATTGTGGAAATACAGCTGGGTTGTGTGGATAGGCATTCCAATCTTTGATCCGATCTAGCCACGATAAATCAAAGTCCGGTCGGGCATGGTTACCATAAATTACATATGTAAAAGTCGACACCAAAACACAAAGTTTTGCGTTTGGTTTGCCCAGTTCGGGACAGACAAAAAACGGGATCGCATCGTAATTTTCACCACAACTGATCCGCATGACATAAGCGCCGGACGGCAATTCTGGCGGTATCACAAAACTAAAATCCGTTTCCCAATTGAAGTCGTATATTTCATCTTGATGAAACGCAATTGCTCCATAATGTTCCGGCTTGTGTCGCCAATTCATTTCACTGGCATCCCAAAGCGCGCCTGTCACTGCCCTTGTTGGCGCATGTACCAATTGCAAATCAGGACAGCCTTGCAGTGCGCCATGACTCGGAACCGTCATTCCCGAAATGTTCTGTGCAAAATCCCAAGCGGCTATTATATTGCCATCGGCACTAATACTAGGCGCTTCGATTTTGCCGTTAAAACAATTGTGGGTCTTACCATCTGTCAGGTTGGCGGCAATCACCACCACGTCTTGTTGGTTTAAGTCCAATGCCATGGTGCTTTTGGTCGCAGCCTCTGATTTGATCGTATTGCTTGACACCGACGTCGCGCTGATCGTCATCTCGCCAGAGGCCTGTACTGTCGCATCAAGTTGATACCAACTGTGCAGGGGAAGAAGATCAGGTGTCGCAATCTGCGCGTTCCCCATTTGCAAAACGACATTCCCTTGTGGGGTCAAGCTCAGTGAAAATTGTCCAAACGACATAATTGTCTGAGAAATATCACTGATCATGGTTGGAAAAATGCGAACAGAAACTGACGTTGTAGACAGCGCCTTGAGCGGAACAGGCGTAGCGCTGACAGCATGGGATCCGGGACAAAAGCGTTGTTTGCGTGATGCAAAGCTTTGGGCCGGGAAGTAATCGTCGCAGGCGTGTTCGATGAGTCCCGCACCAGCCGGATTTGGATCCGCGCAGATCGAGCGAAATAGCCGAGCCTGATATGGGGATTGTGCCTCTGAGGACACTTTAAAATCAATCTGGTCACCCGAACGCCCCGAAAGCGCACTACTGTATCCGACAAGAGGAACTGTTTTCATCTCAAAACTTTCAATCAAAGCGGACTATAGCCCTTGTTTTACACTGTATCTTACCTTGCGATTTTATCGCAAGTAATGGTTCAATAGAAACCCTAACTGCCTAGACAGTGGGACTTATAGTAGTCAGAAAGGTGGCTGTTACGAGTGTGGTTTTGAGTGACATAGAGTTAGTCTCTTTGTTGAATTTTTGTACTTTTTTCATTTTTATTGAGTGTAGCCCGGTAGTTCAAAAGTTTCTGAGTAACCAAATAGGGCAGCGCTCCCTCCGGTGTGGAGGAAGACAACATTTTCCATTCCGTCGAAATACCCTGCCTTGGTTTGCGCGATGAGACCGTCCAAACCTTTACCGGAATAGACAGGATCAAACAAAAGGCCTTCGGTACGGGCGAGCAATTTGACAGCTTCAATCATGCCATTCGTTGGCAGGCCATATCCTGGACCCACATAATCTGTATTGGCTCGCACACTGCTCCGTTCAATGATCAGCCCTCTTCCCAGGTAATCTGCCGTTCTCACAGCCAGATCAAAGACCATCTGTTCTTGTTTTTCTTGTGGCGCACGAACACCAATCCCGAGAAGATGAATCGTACTTTGAATGGCGGTGAGACCTGTAACCAGTCCTGCTTGCGTACCGGCGCTGCCGGTTGCGTGCACCAAAGCGTCAATATTCAGACCCATTTCCACGGCCTGCTCTGCCAATTCGCGAGCGCAGTTAACATAACCTAAAGCTCCAATCTGATTGGAACCACCGCCAGGAATGATGTATGGCTTTTTACCATCTTGCTTCAGACACTCAGCGACGGCCTCCATTTCGCCATTCATATCCGCACCGCTGCCGCGTTTGGAAACACTTGCACCATGCAATCGATCCAGCAGAACATTGCCGTTCAAAATGTAGTTTGGATCATTCGAACCGGTGCGGTCCTCAAGCAATATGTGGCAATCCATCCCCATTTTAGCGGCGGCGGCTGTGGTTTGTCTGGCATGATTTGACTGAGTTGCGCCCTGGGTGATGATCGTATCGGCGCCGCTCTGCTGTGCATCAGCCATCAAATATTCGAGTTTACGTGTTTTATTTCCGCCAGACGAAAGCCCAGTGCAATCGTCACGTTTGACCCAAAGGCGGGGACCACCAAGAAGTTCGCTGAGCCGATCCATCGGCTCTAGGGGGGTTGGAAAATGGCCCAAACGCACTTTTGGAAATTTCGCCAATGCAATCGAAAGGTCTTTGCACAGGCTTACGGTCATTTCCTTTGAAATTGAGTTTTCAACTTCGGTATTTTGATGAATTACGGTCACGCTTTGGTATCCTTTAATAATATTCAACTAAAGCGTAAGGCTCTATAAACTAGAAAAGCAATGCTTTTCTATTGAGTGAATAGTGTCAGGCTGCAACAGTAATCTGATGTGAACTGTCATTTGTCTGTCAGCACCTCGCATGGTACTGTCAGATTAAACTCGGTTGAAGCGAGCAGGGTGTATTTGTAGAATCCGCAAATGACAAAACACTCCCCATTCAGGTACATGAAACCTGGCCCGTGGTTACCG